>OKSC01003468.1_pt1 | contig 11697 bp, 10 predicted proteins | sample 1601161 | NCBI WGS metagenome assembly OKSC01 (sample SAMEA3541552, study PRJEB24748) | human gut metagenome | biome: human gut; feature: human-associated habitat; material: faeces | place: China | collected 2012
AAAACCTTGCACCCGAACAATTCAAAAGTTTGCACCGACATGTTCGGATTAAGGTACTTTTGAATTGTTCAGCAGGCATTAAATAAGCTTTGGGGGCGCCGCATTTAATGCGGTTGCCGGAAAATTTGAGGAGCTGACTTAATAAAATGGGGTGCAATTTTTCAAAAATTAATTGTTTAAAGCCTGTCGCAGCGGTCTTTTCGGCGGCTTTGCTTTTTTCGTTTTGCGGCTGCGAGGATTATCTCGCGGAAATCGAGCATGACGCGCCCGAAAGGGTGCTTATAAATACCGAGCATATTTATCAGACGGATAACTGGCCTACGGGCTGCGAAAGCGTAACCGCCGTAATGGCTTTGAATGCGGCGGGAATTGAAATTTCGGTGGATGATTTTATAGATGATTACCTTGTATGCACAGAGCCGCCGTTTGATCCCGAAAAATCCTTCGGGGGAGACCCTCGCTCACAGAGCGGCAGAGGGTGCTATGCTCCAGTGATAAGGGCGGCGCTTGATAAAGCGCTTGCGGGCACCGAATTTCATGCGAAGCAGGTGAAGGGACTGTCCGCGGAGGAGCTTTGCAAAAAATATGTATCGGCGGGCACTCCCGTGATTTTTTGGGGAACTATTGAAATGGCAGAGCCGTTTGAGGGGGATTCATGGGAGTTTGAAGGTAAGAAAATCACATGGATCCGCCCCGAGCACTGCCTGCTGCTTATAGGATACGATTCGGATAATTATATTTTCTGCGACCCGATGCGGCAGGAGGATAAGACCGCTTATCCGAAATCGTCGGTCGAAAGGGCATATGAAGCCCTGCATTCCCAAGCGGTTGTGATAGAGAGTGAATAATAAAAAACGCGGCAGCCGCATTATAGCGACAGCCCCGTTTTTTATATTATATTACCTTGCTTAAAAAGTCCTTAAGGCGCGGGCTTTTGGGATTCCCGAAAACCTCCTCGGGCGTGCCCTCCTCCATAATAATACCTTCGTCTATAAACAGCACGCGGTCGGCAACTTCTCGGGCAAAGCCCATTTCGTGGGTTACTACCGCCATTGTCATGCCGTCGTCAGCCAGCTTTTTCATAACGCCCAAAACCTCGCCTACCATTTCAGGGTCAAGCGCGCTCGTAGGCTCGTCAAACAGCATAACATCCGGCTGCATACAAAGCGCTCTTACGATTGCCACGCGCTGCTTCTGGCCTCCCGAAAGCTGATTCGGGTATGCATTCGCACGGTCGGCAAGCCCTACGCGGTCAAGCAATTCTGTTGCTCGCTTTTCTGCGTCGGCTTTGGAAAGCTTTAAAAGCTTCATGGGCGCTAAGGTCATATTCTTTAAAACCGTCATATGCGGGAATAAATTGAACTGCTGAAAAACCATTCCCATTTTTTGGCGGTGCTTATTTATATTTATTTTCGGGTCGGTAATGTCAATGCCCTCAAAATAAATTTTTCCGCCCGTTGGTTCTTCAAGCAGGTTGAGGGTGCGCAGAAAGGTGGATTTACCCGAACCCGAAGGTCCTATTATAACAACAACCTCGCCCTTATGAATTTCGGTTGTTATGCCCTTTAAAACCTGCACCTTGCCGAAGGCTTTTTCAAGCCCTTCGGTTTTAATAAGTACGCTGTCAGCGATCACTGCTCCTCAGCCTCCTTTCGAGAATGCTTACAAGCTTGGTAAGCACAATTACGATTACAAGATATACAAGCGCTACCGTAATAAGCGGCATAAAGTAGGAGTATGTGCGCCCTGCTATTGCGTTGCCCGCCTTTGTAAGGTCAACAACGCCTACATAGCCCGCAACCGAGGTTTCCTTTAAAAGCGCTATAAACTCGTTGCAGAGGGTAGGCAGAACCGACTTGAACATTTGCGGTATTATTATGTGGGCCATGGTTTGAATATAGTTGAGCCCCAAGCTCCTGCCGGCTTCAAACTGCCCGTTATCAATAGACATTATTCCGCCGCGGAATATTTCGGCAACATATGCGCCGGAGTTTATACCGAAGGCCAGAATGCCTATCGGCACGCCGTCGCGAACCGAAACAAAAATTATAAAATAGGCAATCATAAGCTGAACCACAACAGGCGTTCCACGAATGACGGTAAGGTAAAGCTTACAGATCGCATTGAGTATGCTGAGCAATATGTAGCCTATACCGCCCTTTTTGCGCAGCTTTTCGGCGTTTTTATCGTAGGTGGAGCGTACTGCGGCTATTACAATACCTATTACAATACCTATAAGCAGAGCGCCGAAGGTGATTTTTAAGGTATTTTGAAAGCCGGTAATCAGCTGCTTGTAGCGCTTGCCGTCTATAAATGTCAGTTCAAACTGATCCTTTAAATCGTTTAACCAATTGGGATACCATGCCGTTACGTTTAAGGTTGAAAGCAAAAAAGCATCTCCTTTTACAAATAGTATTCTGTACAACAAAGCCTCCCTCGTCAGAGGGAGGTGACACGGATGAACCGCCGCGGTTCGCCCGATAACAGCTTTGTTGTATTTTTAATCAGTTTGCTTTAATGTATTTGTCAACTACCTTCTGGAATTCGCCGCTTGCCTTAAGCTCATTAAGCGCGTCGTTTACCTTTTTCTGCAGCTCGGGGTTTTTCTTTGAGAAGCAGATTGCATAATCCTCGTTGGCAAACTCGGTATCGAGAATTTTAAGACCCGTATTGGCAGCTACATAAGCCTTTGCCGGCTCGTTATCGATTATAACGCAGTCAACCTTGCCGCTCTTGAGCGCCTCGACCGCAACTGTACCGCTGTCGTAGCCTACAACATTTTTTTCACCGTAGCCGCCGTTTTCGGGTGTATCGGAAGCATAAATGTAACCGGTAGTGCCCTGCTGTGTGCCTATCTTTTTGCCGTTTAAGTCATCTTTAGTTTTAATATCGCTGCCCTCTTTAACTATTACAACCTGAACGCCCTTAGCGTATGAATCTGAGAAATTAACGCTCTTTTTGCGCTCGTCGGTAACGGTCATACCTGCCATGCCCATATCGTACTTGCCGGTTTGAACGCCGGGAATGATGGAATCGAATTCAACATCCGCAATTTCAAGCTCAAGACCCAACTTATCGGCTATAAGCTTGGCAACCTCGGCGTCTATGCCGACGATCGTTTCACCCTCTTTGTATTCATATGGGGGGAAGGTGGCGTTTGTAGCCATTATGAGCTTGCCTGCCTCGGCGGTGTAATTGCTGTTTGTTTTGGTGTCGGACGCAGTGTCCTTTTTGCTGCCGCAGCCGCCGCAGGTTAAAACCATAAGCAGGGCGGAAACGCCGCAGATAATTTTTGTTGTGAGTTTCATAAGAGAAGTCTCCTTTAATAATTTCTTTTTTTGAGTCTGACGGTATTATAGCACCGCAAAATCGATTTGTCAATACCTAATTTGCATATTTATGATATTTTTTTGAATATTTTAAAATTTATCCGCATAAATCTGCATATTTAGATAAATATGCAATTAAGCATGCATAATGTGTATATTAATGCAACAGCTTGACTTTTCCGTATAAACATATATAATAAATCTTACAACGCAAAAAGGGGAATTTGAATGATTAAACGTTATATCGGCGACAGAGCATTTTATAAAATGGCTTTGACGGTCGCCTTGCCGATGATGATACAGAACGCGGTAACCAATTTTGTGAGCCTGCTTGATAATATTATGGTAGGGCGTGTAGGAACACTGCAGATGACAGGGGTTTCGGTTGTAAATCAGCTGCTTTTCGTATATAACCTGTGCATTTTCGGCGCGGTTGCGGGTGCGGGTATTTTTACCGCACAGTTTTACGGACAGCGGGACGACGAGGGTATCCGCCAGACCTTCCGCTTTAAAATTATGATTTGCGCGGTTATCGGCGCGGCTGGTATTGCTTTGCTGCTGCTTCGTGGAGAAGCGCTTATAAGTCTTTACCTTAACGGAGAGGCGACCGCCGCAGAGCGAGCGGACGCGCTGCGTTACGGCAGGGAATATCTTGCGGTTATGCTGATAGGGCTTGTTCCCTTTACCTTTAATAACGCTTATGCTTCCTCAATGCGCGAAACGGGGCAGACCGTTGTGCCGATGGTATCGGGGCTTGCTGCGGTAGCGGTCAATATGTCTTTAAACTATGTTTTGATTTTCGGAAAGCTCGGAATGCCGGTTCTCGGCGTTAAGGGCGCTGCAATTGCAACCGTTATTTCTCGCTACACCGAGCTTGCGGTCAATGCCGCATGGCTGCACAGCCACGGTAAGCGCTATCCCTATATAAAGGGCGTTTACCGCTCATTGAGAATCGCTTTGCCGCTGCTCAAAAAAATCACGCTCAAGGGCATGCCGCTGCTTGTTAACGAGGCATTGTGGTCTGCAAGCGTGGCGGTGCTCAATCAGTGCTACTCGACGCGGGGGCTTAATGTTGTGGCGGCGAATAATATCGCTTCAACGCTTTGGAATCTCTTCTCGGTCTGCTTTATATCCCTCGGCAGCGCCACCGGAATAATAATCGGTCAAATGCTCGGCGCGGGCAGATCGCCCGACGAGGTACGGGACTGCGATCGCAAACTTATTGCGTTTTCGGTAACCTCATGCGCGGTTTTCGGGCTTGTGATGGCGGCGGTCTCGGGCATTTTCCCGCTGATCTACAAAACCGATGAGGCTGTCCGTTCGCTTGCGACATCCTTAATATGCATAAATTCGGTTATAATGCCGTTTAACGCCTATACCAATGCCGCATATTTCACTCTGCGCTCAGGCGGAAAAACGCTTTCCACACTGCTTTTTGACAGCTGCTTTGTATGGGTGGTGAGTGTACCGCTGGCATTTTCGCTCAGCCGCTTTACAGGCGTGCCGATTCTGCCGCTTTACGCAGTATGCCAGGGTGCGGAAATTCTTAAGTGCGTTATAGGCTTCGTTATGCTGAAGCGAGGGACCTGGATCCGCAATATTGTAGTTAAGGAATGAAGGACAATTAAGAAAGTGTAATAATGAACGGATGCGAGGCTTTGATTATGTCGGTCTTATCCGATAGGAAAATCTTGTTTGGCGTAAGGATTACCGGAAATAACGTATGGAAAAGGTCGCGAAATGCGATGCCGGGTTCAGGGACAGCTCGCCATACCCCGAGCTGTTTTTGAATATCTACAGGGTCTTGCTTACAAGAATCAAAAACGGAATTTTTATTTGGTTTAGTGATAAGAAAACCGAGGAGCATTTTAAAGAAATCTGTATTGATAAGCAGAACTTATAAACAAAACCCCTGTCGGACTGTTGCCCGACAGGGGTTTGCTGCTTAACGCTTATTCGATTTCAAGATGACGGGCTTCGGGAAGAGTGTTTTCCTTCTTCGGCATCGTCAGCTTCAAAACTCCGTTTTCGTATTTTGCCTTAATTTCATCGGCTTTAACGCCCGATAAATCAAAGCTGCGGCTGTAGGAACCGTAAGAGCGCTCGCAACGCACATATTTATTCTTTTTATCCTTTTCCTCGTGCTCCGAATGTCTTTCGGCGCTCACGGTGAGCATATCACCGTTTATATCAAGGTGAATATCCTTCTTGTCAAAGCCCGGCAGGTCGGCTTCCAGCTCATAGCGGTCGCCTTCGTCTTTAATGTCGGTCTTGAATTCATCAAGCACATTCGTGTCGAAGAATCCGAAGGGCGATGAGAAGAATTTCTTCTCAAATTCATCCATATCGCGGAACGGGTTGTAAAGGGAATTATTTCTTTTAGCATAAGGTCTCATTTCAAACATAAGTCATACCTCCGAATATTTATTATTTAATTCTCAATATTTTTTTCGTAACACATCGGTGTCATCGCTTTCTTATTTCTTTTTACGCTTATTATTATATGCGAAAAGCTTGATTTTTCAATAAGCCGGGGGTATAATAAAAAAAGCTTCGGTTGTGCTGTCGGCACATATATCGAAAAGGGGGAATAGGATTGCTTAAAATCGAACATCTATGTAAAAGCTACGGTGATAAAAAGGCGGTAAACGATTTAAGCTTTAAGGTCAAAAAGGGCGAATTCTTCGCATTTTTGGGCGTAAACGGTGCGGGAAAATCAACGACCATAAACATAATCTGCGGTCAGCTTTCAAAGGACAGCGGAACGGTGGAAATCTGCGGCAGGGATTCCGAGCGCGATTCGGATTTCATAAAGCGCGGCATAGGCGTTGTTTTTCAAAATTCCGTGCTGGATAAGGAGCTTTCGGTAAGGGATAATCTCGAAAGCCGCGCGGCGCTTTACGGAATAAGGGGCGCGGAGTTTAAGAAACGGCTTGCCCGGCTTTCGGCGCTTTTGGATTTTGAGGAGCTGCTGCGCCGCCCCGTGGGAAAGCTTTCGGGCGGGCAAAGGCGGCGTATAGATATTGCGCGCGCGCTGATTCACGACCCGAAAATACTTATTTTGGATGAGCCTACAACCGGGCTTGATCCGCAGACGCGGAATCTTTTGTGGAGGGTCATAGGCGAGCTGCGTAAAAATGAAGAGCTTACGGTATTTTTGACTACGCATTATATGGAGGAGGCGGCGGACGCGGATTATGTTGTGATTTTGGATCACGGCGAAATAGCCGCCGAGGGAACTCCGCTGGCGCTTAAAAATACATATGCAGGTGATTTTATCACTGTTTACGGCGCTGATGAAGCCGAAATCAAAAGGCTCGGGCGGCCGTATGAGGCAATCCGCGACGCCTATAGGGTGACTGTACCTGACACGGCGGCGGCTACCGAGCTTATAATGAAATATCCCGAAATTTTCAGGGATTATGAGGTGACAAAGGGAAAAATGGACGATGTATTCCTTGCGGTCACAGGTAAGGCTTTAACGGGAGGCGACGGAAAATGACGGGACTTACTTCGCTTGTGAAACGCAATACAAAGCTTTATTTCAAGGATAAGGGAATGTTTTTTTCCTCGCTTATCACGCCGATAATCCTACTTGTGCTTTATTCGACCTTTTTGAAAAAGGTATATGACGATTCCTTCCGTTCGGCGCTGATATCGGCGGGCGCGTCGGCTTCGGACGCAGTTATAAACGGCTGCGTCGGCGGGCAGTTGATTTCATCGCTGCTGGCAGTAAGCTGCGTAACCGTGTCGTTTTGCTCCAACCTTTTAATGATCAAGGATAAAACAAGCGGCGCAAGGCACGACCTTACCGTGACTCCGGTGCGTTTCGGAACGCTGGGGCTCGGCTATTATCTTTCAACGCTTATATCAACGATGATAATTACCGCAGCCGCGCTTTTTGCCTGCCTTTTATATCTGGGTGCGGCGGGCTGGTATTTATCTTTGTCGGATGTTCTGCTCATGGTGCTTGATGTATTTTTGCTGACGATGTTCGGAACGGCGCTTTCCTCATGCATTAACTTTTTTTTATCGACCGACGGGCAGGCATCTGCCGTGGGAACGATTGTAAGCGCGGGCTACGGCTTTATTTGCGGAGCTTATATGCCGATATCGAATTTCGGCACGGGGCTTCAAAAAGTGCTTTCGTTTTTGCCCGGAACATACGGAACGAGTCTTTTGAGAAATCACGCAATGCGCGGAGTTTTTGCGGAAATGGCAGACAGCGGCTTCCCGCCTGAGGCGGTCGATGCAATTAAGCAAAGCGTAGACTGCAGCGTGGACTTTTTCGGAAAAAGCGTGGGAATCGGCGGAATGTATATCATTCTTTGCGCCTCTGTAGCGCTGCTTATAGGAATATATATTCTTATTAATGTTATTGCGGGAAAGAAGTTCAGATAACGGATTTCGGACGGCGGATATCGGATGTGCCTAAAGATGGCTTCTGTACAGACCAATGGCTCCCGGTGTTTAGGGAGCTGACGCCGTAAGGCGGCTGAGGGATTGTTAAATACAGGCTTATGTGAAAATTTACATTTCACGCCGAAAATGCTACATTTCACGAAAAAGCGGGTTCTTCGCACATTATTGGTATATAATTATGGCGTTGGCGTTAATGAGCTGCATTAAGTAAGCTGCGTGCTCCGCGGCTGAAGCGGAATGCTGTCGTTAATGCAACGGGAGGAACAAATTCGGCATTATGCCGAAGCTGTCGGCGGCGGTATATACGGCGTCTGTTCGGATGCGAAGGGCGTACCGCTGCCGATACTGAATTTAATAAGGGTAACGGCTGAGCATACATCCGTCATTGCAAAGCCGTCCTGCCCGTAACATAAACTGCGGCTTTAAAAAAGACTTACCCTACCGAGGATAAGTCTTTTTTATTTTTATTCACATTTATACGGCATTTCGGCATCGTCTCCGGGGCCTATATTGAATTTATGACAAACCTCTGTGCCTGCAGAGATTATATCAATGCAGGTTTCGGTTTCGTCGCCCTCGCGGCGGTTATTGAGAATTTTCCATTTCACGGACGCGTCGCTTCCGCCTTCACCCTCGCCGCCGCGCATATTCTCGCAGCCTGTTGCGACCTGCCAGAGGTTAATATCCTCGCTGTAAAGTATCGCTTCGGAATGCTGATGCCCGAAGGAATAAAACAGTATTTTCCCGCTTATGCTTTCGGGGAAATCGGCGTTTACGGTTATTTCCTCACCGTTTATATCGGTGTATGAAAAGCTGTAGGAGGAGCGGCTTTGGAATGCCCTTATAATTTCGCGGAGCGTCTCGCCGCCGAGCATTCTGTTGCTGTTCACGGCGGAATCGATACCCATGTGAGAGATAAAAATGTAATTGTAATCGGCGGGTGCGGTCATTGCGCGGTTTACAAGCCAGTCGAGCTGCTGATCGGTATAGCATATGCGCTTCAATCGCATTTCTCCGTTTACAATGCCGTTTTCATCAAACGGGCGGCGGCAGTCCATAGTGTCGAGAATTATTATTCTTGTTCTTTTTTTCTTAAGATCATAATAATAATATTTCGAATATTCATAGCGGTCATCGTGAATCTCTCTGTTTGCTCCGGGGAACAAATCGGTGACTTTTTCCTTCCAGTCCTTATCGCTTATAATCCATTCCCTTTCGGCTGCGGGAATATTCGGATTCAAAAACTGGAAGGCGTTGTCGTCATGGTTTCCGAAGGCAATAAGCACCGGCTTTAAGCTGTTTTTAAGCGGAGCGACCGACCTGTGCAGATTGCTCAAAACATGCTCCTTGCCTTTTATGCAGTAGGCGTTCATAAGGTCGCCGCCGACGGCGATAAAGTCAATATTATCGTTTTTATTTGCTATGTTAACGGCGATTTCAAGGTGTTTTGCAATTTGATTTATGCGGTCGTTTACGGTATCCTCGGGTTCAAAAACCGTCAGCTTGCCGTTTTCATCCTTTAAAAGATATTCGTCGGCATGGGTGTCCGTTACGAAAATGTAGTTGACCTGCGTTTTCGGCAGGGCATCTGTTTTTTTGCTTATTTCTTCAAATCTTTGCTCTATAAGCTTATCGGCAATGCGGTGATCCTTCATTTTAAATTCTCCTTATGCTATTCTGCGTTCAGTTCAAAAATCACGGTGCTGTAGTCGGTCAAATCCTCGGCTATAGGCAGTCCCGCGTTCATAAGGCTGCTGCCGTGCAGCCGAAGCATATTGGGCGACACGGTGTATACGGCATCGGGGTCAAGGCCCTTAAGCCTTATGTATTGCCCGCCGGTGTTCGGCGTGGTGCGCTGAACGGCGAATACCGCAAGCGCCTGTTTTCTGTCGGCGGATACAAGCTCCCAGCAGCAGTAATCGCTTTCAAACGGGCTTATTATTCTGTAAAAGCTGCCGTCGTAAATCAGCGGCTCTGTTTTTTTGTGCAGCCTTATCTGCTCGCTGATTTGCGCAAGCTCGGATGATGAAAGCTTTGAGGTGTCGAATTCATAGCCGAAATTGCATATCTGCGCTATATCTCCGCGGGTCTTAAACGGGGTAATTCTGCCCGTTTGATGATTCGGACAGGCGGAAACATGAGCCGTCATTGAAGCGGGCGGGTAGACAAGGCTTGTGCCGTATTGAATTTTGAGCCTTTCTATCGCGTCGGTGTCGTCGCTCGTCCATATCTGCGGCATATAGTAAAGGATTCCGAAATCAAATCTGCCGCCGCCTCCGGCGCAGCCTTCAAACAAAACGCCGGGATAATTTTCGGTGAGCCGCTTCATAAGACTGTAAACACCGAGAATATAACGGTGGGTATGTTCTCCCTGCGCTTCGGCAGGCAGGGACGCAGAGCCGTTGTCCGTAATATTTCTGTTCATGTCCCATTTAACATAGGAAATATCATATTTTGACAGCATGGCGGAAATCTGGTTGTATATGCAGTCAACCACCTCGCTGCGCGCCATATCCAGCACTAACTGATTGCGGCTTTCAACGGGAGCGCGGCCGGGAGAATGGATGCACCAGTCGGGATGCTCGCGGTAAAGGCGGCTGTTTTCCGAAATCATTTCCGGCTCAAACCATATTCCGAACTTCATGCCGTTTCTTTTGCAGATATCGATAATTCCGTGCAGACCGTTCGGGAATTTGGTTTCATCCGTATACCAGTCCCCGAGGGAAGAATTATCGCTTTCCCTGCAGCCAAACCAGCCGTCGTCCAAAACGAAGGTATCGATTCCCAGTCCCTTGCAGCTGTTTATGAGCCTTTCAATGCGTTCCTCGGTTATGTCGAAATACATTGCTTCCCAGCTGTTTATAATGATCGGGTGCTTTATACTTTTATCGGCGGAGACTCCCAAATGCCTGCGGCACATATCGTGGAAGCGGCGGGACATACCTCCGAGCCCGTTTTTGCTGTAGACAGATATCGCCTGAGGCGTCGCAAAGCTTTCTCCCAGCGGTAAAAGGTAGGTGAAGCCGTGCGGATTTATTCCTATCTGCAGGCGCGTTGAGGCAAACTGGTCCACCTCAGCCGAAATTCTGAAATTTCCGCTGTAAACAAGTGCAAAGCCGTATACCTCGCCGTTTTCTTCATCCGCTCCGGGTGATAGTAGCGCCGCAAACGGATTGTGCTGATGACCCGATGAGCCGCGGCGGCTTTCTACGGAGGTCGTGCCGTAATCAAGCGGTCTTCGGCTTATGTGGCGTTCTCTTGCCCATGCGCCGTGCAGGGTGAGCAGCTCGAAATTTTTCGATTCAAAATCTATCGAAAGGCTTTCCGCCGAGCAAAGCTTTAAGGGTCTGTCGGATACATTGGTTATTACCGTGTGCCGCGTGACGGCGTCCTCCGCTTCAAAGACCGAATAGAAAAGTGCGGCTTCAAAGCCTGTTACACTGTCGGATAAAATGATTTTAAGGGTTTCGGCATTTTCGGCATTTCTGTCAAAATATGGAAGACCGGGAATCGAGGGCACGCCGCGGAATATCTCATGGCTTTTGTAAAGAAGCTCGTTTACGCGTCTGCCGCAGCTGTCCTCAACGCAGACCGCGGGACTTCTGAAATCACCGCGGCCGAAGGCAGGGTATTCCTGCGGAGCACTGTCCTTTGCGACGCTTACGCCGTTAAGAACGGTATCGGGCATATATTCGTGCTTTTTGAAAAGATTGAGGTAGTCGAAATTATCGCACGCAACCGCCGCACCGTAGTATTTATGGCAGAGAAGACCGTTATCGAGTATTTTTATGATGTAGCTCGAGCTTTCGGTACCAAGGAAGAAGGTATTGCTTTCGGCTGAAAATTTTATCATGACGGGACTCGCTTTCTGTTTTTTTATTTAATGCCTGATGAACAATTCAAAAGTACCTTAACCCGAGCATGTCGGTGTAAACTTTTGAATTGT
>OKSC01003469.1_pt1 | contig 11695 bp, 10 predicted proteins | sample 1601161 | NCBI WGS metagenome assembly OKSC01 (sample SAMEA3541552, study PRJEB24748) | human gut metagenome | biome: human gut; feature: human-associated habitat; material: faeces | place: China | collected 2012
CGTTGGCACATTCCTCCGCATCCTCTTTGTTACGCAGTATGTTATATGCAATCGTGTGGCAGTAGTTCCCGTACTTTTCTGCGGTGGCGGCAATCGCGCTCTCGTTACGCGCCCAGTACAATTCTATGATCTCGTGGTCTTTCATTTTGCCCTCCCTTCTTTCCGTGTAAAGGCCTTTCACTTAATATAGACAACAAAAATCGTCTTTCATTGCGTGGACAGGAAAACTTTTTACAAATTTATCATATCATGCCGGAGCGGCGATTTCTACCGGCAGGGAAATGCCGCGCCTGACGATGGCGTCGGTCGTGCGAAGAATGCGGTCACGCAGCAGCTTGCAGGGAACTCATGGTGGCCGACCACGACGCCCTTTGCGGGAGATTTCGGATGAACAAAAATCAAAACCGCCGGCTGAACCGGCGGTTTGATCAGACTCTCTAAATCTCTATTTCCTGTGGCCGCTCCCTTGTGCGAAGCCTGTCGCTCACGCGCCGAGGTATGCGTTCTGCACCACATCGTTGCCGCGCAGATTCTCCGCCGTATCGCTCAAGGCAATCTTTCCTGTTTCGAGGACATAGCCGCGATCCGCAACCTTGAGCGCCTTATTAGCGTTCTGCTCGACAACAAGCACGGTAATGCCGCTTTTGTTCAAGTCATGAATGACCTTGAAGCAGGTGTTGACCATGATGGGCATCAGTCCCATAGATACTTCATCAATTAACAGAAGGCGGGGCGAAAGAGTCAGCGCACGGCCAATCGCAAGCATCTGCTGCTCACCGCCAGACATTGTACGGGCCAGCTGCTCACGGCGTTCACCGAGACGCGGGAAAATGTCATAGACCATTTCAATGTTCTTTTTTAGCTTTTCCTTGTCCTTGGAGCTATAAGCGCCAATGGCAAGGTTCTCCTCCACTGTCAGCCGTCCAAAAACATGACGTCCTTCCGGCACATAGCCAATACCCATCTCCGCGCGCTTATGGGCGGGAATTTGGGTGATGTCTTGTCCGTCATAGAGTACTGCACCGCTCTTGGGCTGAACAAGTCCCATAATGGTCTTAATCAGTGTGGTTTTGCCCGCGCCGTTTGGACCGATGACAGAAACCAATTCGCCGGTTTGAACATTCAGGCTGATACCGTGGAGGACTTCCATCATTCCGTAGGACACGAACAGATCTTTGATCTCCAGCATGGTTATTCCTCCTCTTCGCCAAGGTAGGCCTCAATGACCTGCTTGTTGTTCTTGACTTCTTCCGGCGTTCCTTCGGCGATCTTCTTACCGTAACTGAGCACCATAATACGGTCGCAGACCTTCATCGTAATGGGCAGGTTGTGTTCGATGAGGACGATGCTCTTCTTCTGCGCCTTGAGCTTCATCACAAGCTCCGTCACTTCGTTGATGGCGAAGTTGGAGAGTCCCGCGCAGGGTTCGTCGAGCATGATAAGCTCCGGTTCTGTGACGAGTACACGGGCGATCTCAAGCCGGCGGAGATAGCCAAGCGACACATCGCTCGCCTTTTTATCCCGCAGCTCGAGCAGTCCGGTCTCTGCCAGCACAGCCTCTGCCTTATCCACGACCTCCTTGGTGTGGCTTTTGCGGAAATAGGAACCCATGCCGGTGTACTCATGCACACCGGCGGCGGCAACGACATTGTCGAGGATCGTCAGATCCGCCAAAGGCTTGGAGATCTGGAAGGTACGGGCAATGCCCATGCGCGCCATTTTGTGCGCGGGAAGGCCCTGCACCTCCTGTCCCTTGAGAATGACCTTGCCGTCGGTCGGCTTATAAACACCGCAAATGGCGTTGAACAGCGTGGTTTTGCCTGCGCCGTTCGGGCCGATGATGCCGAGGGTCTCTCCCTCATTAATGGTGAGATCCAGTCCGTCGATGGCCTTAAGACCGCCGAAGTACATCTTCAGTCCTTCAATACGCATCAGTTCCTTCATGCTTTGTCCGCCTCCTTTTTTGCCGTGATTCTCTGCAGGAGTTTCCGGCAGCCGTTTACGATAGGGCTGTTGTCGCCGATCAGGCCGCTGGGCATGAAGCGCACCATCAGCACCAGCAGCGTGCCATACACAAAGGAGCGGTAATTATCCGCAAAGCGAAGCGCCTCGGGAAGAAAGGTCAGCAGCAGCGCACCGAAAATCGGTCCGCGAATCGTCCCGATACCGCCGATAACGACCATCGAGAGGATCTGGATAGAGATGACGAACGCAAAGTCGGACGAACAGATATAGCCCATACGGTGGGCATAAATGCCGCCGGCAAGCCCCGCGATTGCCGTACCGATAATAAATGTAAGGATCTGATAGCGGCTCACATCAATGCCGAACGAGCGGGCCGCCGCGGAATCGTTGTTGATGGAAGCCAGCGCCATGCCGAACCAGGAGCGGCGCATTTTGACGATCAGCAGGCACACAACGACAATAATGACAAATGTCAGCCAGAAGAACTGACGGTTGCCCATCTTTGTGCCAAAAAGCGCGGGCTTGAGGATCGTCAAGCCAAGCGAACCGCCGGTGATGCTCATATTGTTAAAGAGCGCGACCATAACGAAGTTGATGCCGATGGTCGTGATGGCAAGGAAGTCGGCCTGTAAGCGCAGGGAGATCAGGCCGAGCAATGCGCCGCACGCGCCGGTAAACAGCATGGCGATAAGCAGTGCGAGGAAAAAGTTCACATGGTACGTCTGCGTCAGAATGGCGGCTGTATAGGCGCCGATGCCGAAGAAGGCTGCGTGACCCATCATTGCCTGACCGGCGTAGCCGGTGATAATGTTCAGTGACAAGGCGAGCAGGGTAAAGATAGCGGCTGTTGCACCAATAGAATATAGATAAGCACTCATCGTTATCCCTCCTTTAAACCTTGTTGCGCTGACCGAAGAGACCGGAGGGCTTGATCAGCAGCACGATGATCAGGACAACGAATGCAATGGCGTCCTTCGGGATGGGAATTTTCGTATAGGTCGAAAGCATGACCTCGGCGAAGCCAATGATCAGCCCCGCGACCACGGTGCCAAGCGGATTGCCGAGACCGCCGAGTACAATGATCGCCAGCATCTTATACGACGGGACCTCACCGAGCGCGGGCGTGATGGAGTTGTAGAGAATGCCGGTCATGATACCGGCGGCCGCGGCAAAACCGTAGCCTAAAATGTAAGATAGTGCCATTGCGGAATTCGTATTCACGCCGCAGGCGCGGGCAATATCAGGGTCTTCTGCTGTGGCACGCCACGCAAGCCCCATTTTCGTTTTGTTTAGGATGATCCAGAGAATCACAAGCAAAAGCGCCGTAAGGGCAAAAATCAAAATCCAGTTCGTCTGGATTGAGACGCTGCCAAGGTGAATCACATCCACTGGGAAGCGGAAGTTATATGCCTTGGTGCCGGCGCCGCAGATTAGACGCACTGCGTCGCTGCTGACGGTAAAAAGGCCGACCGCCGCGACCAGCGGAATGATAGAAAGTGTACGCGGCTTGGCAAGAATAGGACCGTAAATCGTGCGGTGTAAAACCACACCGAGCAGTCCAATAACTGCCATCGCCACAAGAAAGGCGAGCACAAGGCTTCCGGTTGCCGTGTAGACATAGTAACCCACATAGGCCCCCAGCAAATAAGCGCCTGCATTGGCAATATCCAGTATGCCGAGAATGCCGTAGATCAGCGTTGCACCCATCGCCGTAAGGGCGTAAAGGCTGCCGATCATCAGGCTGTTGATGACTTGCTGCAGGAACATAGGACGTTCCCTCCCAATCGTTGGAATTAGAGAAGGGCGGAGGCGCCGTTATGACGCCTCCGCTCCTTTGGCTGTGCAGGAGAGGGGCATTTCCCCCTGTAACTTAATAAGTAACCTTTTCGACCTTGTCGCCGTCGATGATGTTGATGTCATCAATAATGCCATAGCTGTGGAAGAGGATATCATCGCCGACCTGCTGGATCTGAACAGGCTTGACGGCAGAACCCGCACTGGTGTAGTACATCAGCGTACCGGTAACCGTGTCAAAGTCCTTCAGACCCGCAATGTAGTCGCGCATAGCGGCAGGATCGGTACCGACATTTTCAAACGCGGCAAAGAGGACCTGGAACGCATCATACACAGAAGCGCCGACCATATCGGGTTCCATCTTATATTCCGCCTGATAGTTCTTGATGTAAGCCTGCGTGCCTTCGTTGGCGTCGTCACGGTTCATGTTTGTGGTGATGTAGAGGCCCTTGGCATATTCGCCGGCGGTTTCAAGCAGCTGCCAGGAGTCAGCGCCCTCGCAGCCGAGGATCTTGACGTCGAGGCCCTGGAGGGCGACCTGACGGCAGACCTCGGAGGCGTGTGCGTAGTAGTTGGGCATATAGATGAGATCGACCTTCTCGTCCTTGATCTTGGTAATGACGGAGGTCATGTCATTATCGGAGATCGCAATGTAGTCTTCGGAAACGATCTCCGCGCCAAGCTTGGCAGCCTGTGCCTTGAAGTAGGCAGCCTGCTCCTTGCCGAAGTCGAGATCAACGGCAACGATGGCAATGCGGTTGGCTTTCAGCTCGCCGACAGCAAACTGCGCGGCAGCGGTGGCCTGAACCGCGCCGGGGAAGGACTGGGAGAAGATATAGTCGCCCGCGTTAACGACGTCCGGGTGAACGGCATAGGCGGAGACCATCACGATACCGGCATCCTGGCAGATGGGAGCGGCAACCTTGGTGGGGCCGGAGTAGGAACCGGATACGATAGCGTCAACATTATCCACGGTAGTAAGCTTTTCCAGAATGTTGGCCGCTTCCGCCGTATCCAGACCGTCATCGTAGTTGACAAGCTCGACCTTGCGGCCGTTGATGCCACCCGCTTCATTGATCAACTTGACAGCGAGCTTGGCGGACTGCTCAGCGCTCTGGCCGTCCGCGGCAGCAGAGGCGGCAGAAACAGGGGCAAAGAAGCCGATGCGAATGGGGTCGGCATCAGTGGTATCACCGTTGCCGGTCGTGCTGGGATCCTCGGTAGATTTGCTGCCGCAGGCAACAAGGGCAAGGACCATAGCCAGCGCAAGAATGAGACTCAACAGCTTTTTCATGGGTGTTCCTCCTCATAAAATAGTTAATTACACAGGCGCATACGCACCTGAATAATCCAAGAGAGTTTCCCTGCACATACGCTCCCTGCCCGGTCGTCATCAGAACAGGATCAATGCCGCCGCACCGGCAAGCAGGACCGAGAGGATCACTCGCTCGACCCAGATGAAGAGCATCTGCGGCACCTTGACAGGAATGCTGGTGGAAAGAATGCAGGGAATGACCGCCGAGAAAAACAGCAGCTCCGAAATGCAGCCTACTGCTACAACATAACGCGTGGCAAGCGAGCAATCCATGACAAACGCACACGGCAGGTACATCTCGGCAATGCTGGTGGCCAGCGCCTGCGCCGCCGGCAGAGCTTCGGGCAACTGCACGAGAGCGGCAAAGGGATAGAAAAGATAACCTATGATCCGAAAAAGCGGAGTATACATTGCCAGCAGCATTCCGATCAGGCCGACCGAAAGGATACTCGGCACGATGGTACAGGCCATCTGCAAGCCGCTCAGGAAGGTTTTCCAGATGCTTTCCGGCAGGCTGCCGCTCTGTTCCGCAGCGGCAAGAGCCGTATCCAATGCCGTATGTATGCGGCGTTCCGTGACCGGATGCTCAAGCTGCGGCTGTACACCCTCCCTGTACTCATCAGGAAAGCGGTTAAGCGGATACATCCGCACCGTAATCGCCGTAACAATAAAAGTGATGAGCAGTGTGGACCAGAAGTAGAGATTCCATCGGTCCATCAATCCCAGAGTGCTTGCCACTGTGATCATAAAAGTGGACGACACGGTGGAAAAGCCGGTCGCAATGATAGCCGCTTCCTTTTTTGTGTAGGCGCCCTTCGTGTAAAGCTCATCGGTGATGAGAAGCGCAACGGAGTAGCTGCCGACAAACGAGGCTACCGCGTCGATGGCTGAGCGCCCCGGCGTTTTCCAGATCCGCCGCATGAGCGGGCGGACAAACACGCCGACAAATTCCATCAGCCCGTAATTCGTCAGAAAGGCAAGGAAGATAGAGCCAATGGGGACCAGGAATGTCAACGACTGCCCCAGTGAAAAAAGAAAGGGCAGCAGCGATCCGTTCTTCAGCCATTCCTTTGGGCCGAAGCCGAAAAGATACATAGCCGCACAGGCCGCGCCGAAAAGCTTGAAAAGCGTGAAGATCGTGCTTGTCGCGCTCCTGTTCCAGTTCTTTTTTGCGAACGGAAGCAGCGCCCCTGCCACACATACACCCAGCACCAGCCAACGCTGAGCCGGCCCAACCAGGGCAGCGGCAAGCTGGCAGAACACATCCAGTGGAATCGTATGCGTCCCATGAAAGGGTACTGTGACAAAAAAGACGAAAATGCCAACCAGATTGCACAAAACAAACTTGGCCCATGCAAGGCGGCTGTATGCCGCGGCACGGTGTTCTATGTTCTTCATGCTCCATCCGGGAAGCGCAGCAAGCGCTTCCGCCCTCCATCATTAATTTACATAGTAAGTGCAAACTTCAAAAACCTTCAAAAACCTTCCAAAAAAATCGGCGTCAGTCTTCCAGTTTTAGTAAAATTCCCTCAAAAAACTTCTTGGTGTTGATTTTTCCAGACTGTGAACCCTTTCCCTGCAGCATTCGCATCTCCTGCTGCACCTGCCCGAAATCGAAAAGGCGCGAGGCATACTCGGTGAATATCTCATCATAAAAGTCCTCGCTGCCGCGCGCAGCCAAGTGGCTCTGTGCTTTCTGGATAGCGCGGCGGATCTTTTGCTCAATACCCTTCTGCCGCGCGGCATCGCATTCGCTGCCATATAATTCATAGCCAATATGCTGATATACGTCGGAGAGCTGGTATTCCTGTCTCGTATGGCGGCGACGGCTGCGCAGATAGCGCACGGCAGCGGCGATTTCCCTGCTTCCCGTCATGCCGAGTATCCCAATATCTGCGAAAATCTCCCGCAGGCGCTGCTCGCTGTCATCCGCAGCAGGTCCAGCGGCGGCAGGCGTCACAGCCTGCCGCACAGCGGAAAGCATCCGCTCCATTTCCATGATCTGAATGACATTTTGCAGCACCTTGCGGATCTCCAGCACGTTGATGGGCTTATGAACGAAAAAGTCGATTCCTTCCTTGTAGGCCATTTCCTCCATGTTCTTATCATGCGCCTGCGAGATCATGATAAAATGGCTACCGGCGCCGCGCGACATGGCTCGTTTCATAATGCGTATTCCATCGGTGTGCGGAAACAGCAGATCAATCAGTACAATGTCGGGCTGGTAGAATAAAATCTCATCCACTGCCTGCCCTTCATCTGTTACTGTTGCAACCACCTCGCCAAGCTGCTCGCGAGCAATGACAAATTTGAGCATCGTGCCGACAGAACTGTCGTCATCCACAATCAGAATTCGTTTCATATTCATGTGGCACTCTCCTCTCAAAGTGACGGAATGTCCACGCGGAAAGTTGTCCCCTCAGGGACGCTGCTCTCCACGCTGATCTGTGCGTTCCATTTGTTTACAATATCTCTGACATGACATAGCCCCAGCCCTGGGGATGGCACACCAGTCTGCTCATCAAACTTAGTGGAAAAGCCAGGCTGAAAGATATGAGGCAATATGTCGTCGGGAATGCCCCCTGCATCGTCAGCCACGCGCATGACGATGCTGCGGTTTTTGGCAGTAAGCTCGGCTGTAATTTGATGCGCGCCCGCCTGTGCAGCATTGATAATAAGATTATTGAGTACGATAAAAAAGTCGTAGTATCCCTCGATCAAAATATCACCTTCCAGATGGATGCGGAGGCGCGCGGGGGCAATCGTTTCACGCGTGCCGGCCTCCAATATCCGGCAAATCTGTGAAAGCAGCATGGGGGATTCCTGCTGTGTGACCTGAATGGCTTTGGCAAGTCCGCTGACAATGTTGCTGTAGTCTTTCATCACCTCATGGCCCATGTTAGCCAGCGAAAGGGCCTGCTGGCGCAGTGGGCTTTCATGCGGCAGTGTTTGATAGATTGAGAAACTGCGTGCGGTCATCTCATCCAGCTGCTTTTTTGACTTTTGCAGGAAAAAGATGTCGGCATAGATGTTGGCCGCAAAACTTGTAAGCTTTTCGTACTGCACCTCGCGATTTTTCTGTGAGATCGCAAGTACGAGCGCAGAACGAATCGCCGCAATAACGAGCAGCCACGCCGCGCGTTCGTCGCTCATTTTGTTGCAGATGGCCAGCGAGACAAGGTTCGAGATCAAGTCCGCCATCAGCATGGTAAAGAGCATGTCCGGCAGATAATCTTCTCCCATCACGCCGCTGAGGAATTGATAAAGCGCCGCATAAAGGATATAAATGACCAGACTATCGAGAATAACAGAGATAACATCCGCATTGTTGCCTGAGTACAACATCATTATCAGCCGCAGCACAGCGGCAAATACTCCCGCAATAGCAGCAAGCATTACCGGCTTTTTTATCAACTCATCTCGTATCGTAATCCCAAGCAATACCAATCCCAGCGAAAGCGGTGCCACAAAATTCTCGTGCGGAGCGAAATAAATCTGTGAAAGTACAGCGATCAGCGCGCCATATTGAAGGTAAAGCTTCATTTTTCTCCCCCAGCACTGCTTTTCCTGTAAAATTTAACTCTTTTTGTCAGTATATAATGCTTTTCTACAGAATTCAACGGAGAACTGGGAAAATTCCCGATTAAAAGCGCTGAAGGCGGCGGGAAGTTGACTTTTTTCCCCGCCGGGGCTATAATTTTTCCCGATAGATAGGCCGCGCACGGAGGCTCACAGCAGAAGGAGAATATTATATCATGAGAGAAGACCTTGCGCTCCGGCTGGAGCGGTTCAAAGAACAGTGGAGCGTGGATGCGGCCGCGCAGGGACGCGTTGCGCGCCCGATGGTGAAGTTTATCGGCGAAGAGGTGCTCGATACGGCGGTCGCCGCGCTGCTGCAGGGGGAGAATCTCCTGCTCGCAGGCGGAAAGGCGACGGGCAAGAACGTTCTTGCGGACAACCTTGCATGGCTCTTCGCGCGCCCGGTGTTCACCGCTTCGTTCCATGTGAACACCGACAGCAGTATGCTCATCGGCACCGACACCTTCACCGGCGGCGAGGTGCGGCTGCGCCGCGGTCCCATCGCGCTTGCGGCGCAGTACGGTGGGTTCTGCGTGCTCGATGAAATCAATATGGCGAAAAACGACGCGGTCGCGGTGCTTCATTCGGTGCTCGACTACCGCCGCCTCATCGACGTGCCGGGCTATGAGTGCATCCCGCTGCACCCGGCGACGCGTTTCATCGCGACGATGAACTACGGCTACGCCGGCACGCGCGAGCTGAACGAGGCGCTCGTCTCGCGCTTTACGGTCATCCGGATGCCGACGCTCGACGAAGCGCAGCTTTGCGAGCTGCTGCGCGCCGATGTGCCGGCAGCGGCGGAGGAGAACATCCGCCGCTGCGTGGGGCTGTTCCTTGATCTGAACGCAAAGGCCGTGAACGGCGAGATCTCGACCAACTCTGTCGATCTTCGCGGCATGATCGCAGCGCTGCGATTGATGACCGACGGCATGGCGCCGAATGAGGCCATCGCCGTGAACATCACGAACAAGTGCTTTGACGAGTATGAATATGCGCTCGTGCGCGACGTGGTGATGACGCGCTTTGCGCAGTAAGGGGACGAGAGTGTGAGCATTGGCAGAGAAGAGAGCCTGTTTCTGACCGTTTCCGAGGATCACAGGCAGCGAGCCTATCCTGAATATGTGCAGCGCATGAGCGCGCCCTTTTCGCGCGCGGGCGGTATGGTCGCGGCTTACGAGGGCGTGCTGCTCGGCGGAGCGGACAAGCGCTTTGGGCTGGATGAACTCAATTTATGGCTGCGCCGCTATCGCTACGCCGCCTATGATATGGACGTGCTGCTGCCTGCTGCGCACCTGTGCCTTGAGCGCGCGGTGCGCGCTGACCTCATGGCGGAGCGCCCCGGCGTTTTCGCGATGGCGCGGCAGGCGGCGGGGGAGATCCTGCGCGGCGATCTGCTGCAATACCGCCGCAGCTCGCGCGGCTGGCTCTATATTTACGACCTTGCAAAGAGGTTTCCCGGCGCGGAAACGGTCGAGGATCGCCGGTTGCTGAAAAACCTTGCGGGTTTTGACGAGATGCTCGACCTGTTCGAAGAAATCTCGGGGCGCAGCGAAACCTGCGCCGATGCCCGCGCGTTGGTCGATCTTGCGGCGTTTTTGTACTACAAAATCCTGACGCGCTACTTCGCGCCCGACCACGACCAGGATGTTTTTCCCGAGCGGGAGACGGACGAGGCGCAGGAGCTTGCCGAACCGGGAGAGATCGAATGGACGCAGACCGAGGAGCAGGAGCTCAAATATGAAAGCGCGGGAGTGGCTTCGGCGGATGGCCTTACGCTGCCGGAGGATGCGCTCGCGTCGGTGCCGGAATATTTGCAGCGCAACTTTGGCCCGAGCTTTCGCACCGAGCAGGCGATGCGCGAGATCGAGCGCGCCGTCTGCACCGGTATCCACGAGGAGAGAAAGCTTCTCTTTACCGATGGGCTGGCGCGGGAGGCCTATGAGGGTACGGACCCTCGCGCCCGGTCGCTGCGCGCGAGCTACGAGAAGAATCTTGAAATGCTGCGCACGCACGAGGACGCGGCGCGGCAGGGCAGGCGCAGCATCGAGCAGGCCTTCCGCAACGCGCTAAGCCTGCGCAGCGAGCCGGAGATCTACCGCGCCGACCACGGCACGCTCGACAATGCGGCGCTGTGGAGGGTCGGACGCTGTGAGTTTCCGCTGCTGTTTGAAAAGATCGTGCGGCAGGACGAGTCAAGCGTTGTGGTGGAGCTTCTTATCGACGCGAGCGGCTCGCAGTCCGTGCGGCAAGGCATGGTGGCGCTGCAAAGCTACCTTTTCAGCAGTGCGCTGAGCGGTATCGGCATCCCGCACCGCGTGATGAGCTACTGCACCTACGGCGACCACACGGTGCTGCGGCGCTTTCGCAATTATGACGATCATCCCGAGGCGGACCAGCGCATCCTTGAGTACCGCGCGACCTCCAACAACCGCGATGGCCTTGCGCTGGCGGCGGCGGGACTCGACATCAAAAAACGGCGCGAGGAACATAAGGTGGTCATCGTTTTCAGCGATGGCCTGCCGAATGATATGATCAGCGGCCGCAAGCGCAGCGGTATGCCGGAGCGCTATGTTGGCGACGCCGCCATCCGAGACACCTGCTTTCAGGTGCGAAAGCTGCGGCGCGAGGGTGTGCACGTGCTCGGTATTTTCCTCGGCGAGGATGGGGAACTTGAAAATGAGCGTATGATCTACGGCGCGTCATTTCTGCGCATCCGCCGCGCGGAGGACTTTGCGGGCAGCGCGGGACGCAAGCTGAGTGAGCTGCTTTTATCGCTGTAAGAGAAAAAGGAGCCTCGATTTTGCAAAATCGAGGCTCCTTTTTGAGAGGGCCACATTTGGTGTTTGCAGCGGCGACACATTACAAAATAAGGTAAATGCAGGGGATTTGTGGGTGAGATGCACAAGCGGAAGGGGAGATTTTGAGGTGCAATTGAAAAATAAGACAAAGGAAGAAAAAATGATAAAAGCGATAATTTTTTTGGAAACTATCTTGACAAATTTTGTCAAGATTGATATGATGGCACTAACAAGCAAGCGAAAA
>OKSC01003480.1_pt1 | contig 11659 bp, 8 predicted proteins | sample 1601161 | NCBI WGS metagenome assembly OKSC01 (sample SAMEA3541552, study PRJEB24748) | human gut metagenome | biome: human gut; feature: human-associated habitat; material: faeces | place: China | collected 2012
CGATGGCCGCCCACAGCGCCGCGCCGGAGGAGATACCCACCAGCACGCCCTCGCTTTGGCCGATCTCCCGGCCAGTGGAAAAGGCATCCTCATCGGCAACAGGGATAACCTCGTCATAGATCTTGGTATCCAGGACGGCGGGAACAAACCCAGCGCCGATGCCCTGGATGCCATGCTTACCGGGGACGCCGGTGGAAAGGACAGCGGAGGTCTTAGGCTCGACGGCGACGATGCGGACGGCAGGATTTTTCTCCCGGAGGTAGCGGCCCACACCGGTGATGGTACCGCCGGTGCCGACCCCTGCCACAAAGGCATCCACCTGCCCATCGGTATCCTGCCAGATCTCCGGGGCGGTGGTGGCGTAGTGGGCCTGGGGGTTGGCCTGATTGACAAACTGGCCGGGGATAAAGCTGTGAGGGATCTCGCGCGCGAGTTCATCCGCTTTGGCGATGGCACCTTTCATGCCCTGGGTGCCGGGGGTGAGGACCAGCTCCGCGCCATAGGCTTTCATAAGCTGGCGGCGCTCCACACTCATGCTATCCGGCATGACAATGATGATACGATAGCCCCGGGCGGCGGCCACCGAGGCCAGGCCGATGCCGGTATTGCCGGAGGTGGGCTCGATGAGGACAGACTGGGGGGTAAGGAGGCCCTTCTGCTCGGCATCCTCTATCATGGCGAGGGCAACGCGGTCCTTGACGGAACCGGCGGGATTGAAGTATTCCAGCTTGGCCAAAAGGCGGGCCTTGAGGTCATACTTTTTTTCAAGATGGGTGAGCTCCAGCAGGGGGGTGTGGCCGATGAGCTGGGCGGCGGAAGTGTAGATATTTGCCATAGGAATGCCTCCTAACATGAAATAGACTAAAGCGGTAGATTTACCATGGGAATGTTATACACCCTGGGCGGGGATTTGTCAAGAGAAAAGCTCCCCGGGAGGGGAGCTTTTTGGTGGGGCAATTAATCATGCTTGCGCAGGAGGGCGGCGGAGCCGAGGGCTGCGGCGACGGCAGCGGCGACGGCCAGGCCGACCAGGTCATTGGCGCCGGTGGAGGGATTGGGCTGCTGGGCCGGTTTCTCCTCTTCGGCGGGGCGGATGATGACGATGGTGCCGGGGTTATCGGGGGTGGGATCGCCACCAGACTGGGTAGCGCCACAATAGATACAAGCACCGGTAGGACCGAATTCGTGGCTTTGCTTTTCAACTATTGTAGCACCACAAGCTTTGCAGGTTACCTTGTGGGTTCCATCACCATTATTCGTATAAGCGCGATTACCATGGTCGCAAGGGGCGGATTTGTTATATCCACAATCTGTGCAAATATTGCTACCTTCCGCGTAGACATGGGCGGTTGTGCTGGACTCGATCTTGTAATCGCAGCCATCGACAGGGCACTGTTTCTGGTGCTGTTCACCATTGATAGCTACATATTTCAGTGTACTATGTGTTGAGCCCAAATATCCGCAGTTACATCTCTGTGCATGAACTTCGGGCCGATAGTCATCAACCCACCAGCCAGTCCATTCATGGGGCGCTTTGCCGCTTATAGCAGTGCAGCCATCATAAGTACACATTTTCCAGTGATAAACTGTATCATACTTCTCTGCCCAGTTGTGCTCATGGGTGGCTGCGGAGGCGGGAGTAAGGAAATAGATTTCAATATCATTTCTCGCCGTCACCGACTGTCTGGATACATCATTATCCGACCAACCGGAGACCTTCATATCCCATGATTCAAATGGCGACAAATCCTGAACAAATCTAATCTCGACAACATAATATTTACCTGCTTCGAAGTTGCCAGTAGCTTTTGTCTTATTGATCACGCTATCCATACTACCATCAGGACGAAAGCCGGGGGTAAATGTATACCATTCAACTCTATCAATGGGCAAGTTAATGTTATTGCTGGAAGTAGCTGTAACGCCTGTGGTAGCTATCATTCCACCGTCAACAAACTGTGCAGGAATGCCATAGATGGTAAAGGGCGTCTGTGGGGTGGGGGTGGTAGGAGCAAGGTTTTCCTTGGTAACGCGGAGGTACTTATAGGTGCTACCTTTTGCGGCATCATATGCCTCCAGGGGAGAACCGGAAACATTCGTGCTGGCGTAAACATTATATCCTTCTGCAAAACTGTATGCGTCCTTTTCAACCATACCAAGCAACACACCGGAATTTGAATTATTCTTGAAAATCACTTCAGCACCAATAGTCAGACTCTTATCGGGGCCACAGTATATTACAGAAGCAGTGGTATTGCTACCGTTTGTCATCTCCAGCGTACCATCACCGTTAATTTTAAAGCTACTGTAACTCTCAATACAGTGATTATAATTTCCTTGAAGCTCATTAGTTCCTGTTACTGTGATTGTATAGGTCGCAAATGCGTCTTCTCCAATCTTAATTGCAGCATTATTTGTAGTAGTGCTGATTTTCGCATTATTCAGCTTGAGGGTCTTGGTTTCGGAATTGTAGAAGGCATTGTAGTTGCTGCTGTCAGTTCCCTCGGCTACTTTGCTGCCATTGGTGATGGTATAGTAGGTGTCATTCAGCAGGGTGGTGCCAGCGATGACAACAGGGGACTGGGTACGGGCAACTTCGTCGCCGCGGGTGATGGTGACTTTGTAATGGTGGATGTAAGGCTCTACACTACTGGGAGCAATATCACGATTCAAAGGTGTTCCCTCTGTTGGATTCTGGCTTCCAGCGCTAGAGGTTGTGAATCCTGCAATGTGGAGCTTATTCTGGGTGTTTTTGTTCGCAATTTTGCCGGTGATTGCAGGGCAAGCATTGTAGGTTTTCCCAGTAGAAGGATCTGTTTCACCGGTGGGGTCTCCCTGGTGCCTTTTCAAATTCTCTGCTTTAACTGTGGAATTATCGCTGATATTGACTGTTCCATTGGTAGAAATGGCGGAGAACTTATATGCACTGTTTTGGGCATTGACTTCGGTACTGTCGCCGGAGATGGTGATATCGCCTTTTGCATAGATGGCGTTGCCGCCGATGACAGTAGAGGTGACCTTGGCTGCATTCTTGATATCAAGCGTGCCGCCTACATAAAGGCCCGTGGAGACTCCATAGCTATTTTCTCCGCTCGTGCCCTGTCTGGTGCTGTTATTGGTAATTTTGACTTCGCTGCCAGCGAGGGTGGCGCCGCCCTCGACCTCAATGGTGGGTTTTCTATCAGAGGTGCTGGTGGCGGTGAGGGTGGCATCGGTCACGGTGAGGGAGCCACCAATCCTGATTGCTCTACTGTTGTTGGCGGAAATGGCTTTGACAGTAGCACCATCTTTGATGGTGAGACCACCTTTGTCGGAATAAATTGCAGAAACATTCGTTCGACTTGTATCAGCAGTTACGGTAAAGCCTTGGCCACTGATTATAATAGACATAGAAGTATAAGCGGTTGCAATGGCGGAGTTACCGGCATATGTTTCTACTGTGAGAAAACCACTGCCGGAAATATTGAGGTTACTCGACTTGAAATCCGAATAGATGCCATATGTGCTAGCAGTTATGCTGTTAGTGCCTTCGAAAACGATATTGGAAGTGCCAGAGATGCCCGTCTTACCTGTGGCATCAATATCAGCATTTTTGACATGGAGGACATAATTGGTGGCATCAAGATAGATATTGTAGTTATCGGGGTATGTGCCGCCCATTACAGGTTTGCCATTTTGGATGGTGTAGGCAGTATTCTTGTAAAGATTAGTGCCGGCAACATATACATTGGATTTTTCGAGGGTAGGGGTGGGGGTGGGTTTAACCCAAACCTTTTGGAAGGTATTAAGCTCTTCGGCAGTAGTTTTAGTCCAGTCAGTGATACCATTGCCATTTATACCATTACAATCGTAACCAGCTGCAACTTCGATGGACTTGAAACTAACCGCCTTACCACTAGAGTTTTGGTTAATGACATTGAATTCCGCATTATCAGCAATTGTCAGATTCCCGCCGTTGACTGTTGCAGCTTTGGAGCCGTTACTAACTGCTTTTAGTTTTGCATTTCCTGACACTGTAAGTTCATAAGAATTAGTAAGGCCAATCGCCTCGCTAAGCTGTCCACTATTTTTATTGGTAATATTCACCACAGCATCGCCGGTAATGGTAACATCACCGCTATTCCAAACAATACTGGATCCGGCTGTATTGCTCTCAATAGTGAGCTTGCCATTTCCTTTGATAGTCAGGGAGCCTGCAAATTGACTCACAATACTACCTTCACCTTTGGTCGTTATAGTGCTATCACCTTCAAGGTTGATAGTAACACTCATCATCCAAACCTGAATACTTTGCGTATCTGTTGTATTTATCTTGGCATTTTTAAGGTAAAGAGTATTGCCATCACGACGGACATTCCATGTCTTTTGTTGCGCTTCCGTCTTCAATTCTCCTATACCGCCATTGGTATAATAATATTTTCCATCTTCTATTACTGTACCAGCAATCTTTATAGCTGGTGTTTCAGCCAGGGCGGTGGTGGGGAGTAGGACAAAGACTAAAGCCAGCGCGAGCAGGGCGCTGAGCAGGCGTTTTTTCATGGGGGTGGGCCTCCTTTTCATTTTTCTTAAAATTGTGGTTTTACTGGGCGCAGAGGCCCTACTTTCAACCCCCATAATACCCCCTAAAAGGGGGTATTTTTCGCCCAGGGGGCGAAATGCGGGCAAAGCGGTGTGAATTGCAGAAACGCCCTAAAAAGTGCACAAAAAGCCCCCGCGATGGAAGGCTTTTTGCTAAGAATGGGAATATATGGCATCCCCAAATATTATTAACCGTTACATAATGCCGCCGGCGGTGGAGGTATAGACGCCCAAGATGAAGGCCACAATGCACAGCACGGCGCAGACGAGGGTATCGGTTTTCTTTTGGCGGGCCATCAGCTTGGCCAGCAGGGCATCGTAGTTTTCGCGGTTTTGGTCGTAATCCGGCTGGGCGGCCAGGGTCTCTTCCATCTTTTTGCCGTACAGGCGGTAATCCGCATAGGTAAGGGCGGGCATAAGCACGATGAAAAGCAGGAAAAACAGCATGGCTGGTGCCTCCGTTCTATTGGGATAAGATGCAGGGAAGCTCCGGCCGGAAAACCGACCGGAGTATGGCCCGTGCTAAATTCCGGAATCAGTGCAGCAGTGCATTGGGCAGCACGGTGACGATGCCGGGGATGTAGGTGAAGAGGAACAGATCGACGATGAGAACCGCCAGGAAGGGCAGTACCTGCCGGATGACCTTCTCCAGGCGAACTTCGCAGATGCTGGAGGAGACGAAGAGGTTCATGCCGATGGGCGGGGTGATCTGGCCGATGGAGAGGTTGATGATCATGATAATACCGAAGAAGGTCTTATCGATGCCATAGGCGCTGATCAGCGGAACCAAAACGGGGGTGAGCAGGGTGATGGCGGCGACATTATCCAAGAGGGCGCCGGCCACAAACAGCGCCAGGTTAACGAGCAGCAGAACGACAGCGGGGCTATTGGTAATGCCGCTGATGGCAGCAACGATCTGATTGGGGATCTGCTGCATGGTGAGCATCCAGCCGAATACGGCAGCCGCACCGATGAGGAACAGGATCATAGAGGTGCTGACGCCGGTCTTGACGCAGGCCTCATAGGCTTTCTTGATATTGAGCTGCTTAAACACAAAGTAGCCAATGATGAAACCGTACAGAACGGATACGCCGGCGGCTTCGGTAGCGGTGAACTTGCCGCTGTAAATACCGCCCAGGATGATGACCGGGGACAGCAGCGCCAGGAAGCTCTGAATAACGATCTTGGCCTTGCTCTGGGTATGGAACTCAGCGATATCCAGCTCGGAGGTGCCATAACCGTTTCTCTTGGCGCGGAAGTACTCGACGACCATAAGGCTGAGGCCCATGATGATGCCGGGGATGATACCGCCGGTGAACATCTCCAGGACGGAGACATCGGCGACGATGGCATACATGAGCATGGTGCCGCTGGGAGGAATAATGAGGCCCAGCAGACCGGAGGAAGCGATAACAGCTGCGGTGTATTCTTTCTTATAACCGGCTTTTTCCATGGGCTCTACCATGATGCCGCCGATGGCAGCGGCCGTAGCGGTAGCGGAACCGGAGATAGCGCCGAAGAACATGCAAGCCAAAGTGGTGACCATGGAAAGGCCGCCTTTGAACCGGCCTACCACACGGTTGGCCAGGTAGATGAGCTTATCGGAAACACCGCCCAGGGTCATGACTTCACCGGCCAGGGTGAACATGGGAATAGCCAGCAGAGAGAACTTGCTGACGCCGCTGAGGAGCTTCTGGGTGATGATAAGCGCATTGAGAGTGCCGCCCTGCAGAATGGTGAGCAGAGAGGCGGTGCCCATCGCCATGCCGATAGGAACAGCGATAAGGAGCAGAATGCCGGTGGAAATCAACAGGAATGCAGTCATGCGGTGACTTCCTCCTTTCCTTTTTTGGCAAAGAGATCAGCGAAGCGGTCTACAATGAGGAGGATGAAGTTAAGGATCATGCCAACGGCACCAACGCCTACCACAAAGTAGTACCAGCCATAAGTGATGGGAGAAGAGCCAACAATAACATGCATATTCTCGCCTGTCATCTGGAAGGCCTGGGAGGTAACGACCACCAGGAACGCAATGCTGATGAGATCAGCAATGATGAGGATGACTTCGGTGAGCTTTTTGGGCAACAGATCCACGAAGAATTCCAAGCGGATCTGTTTATTATTGGCCGTAGCAGTGCAGGCCCCCAGGAACACACTGCAGATTAGCAGGAATACGATGAGATCCTGCGACCAAGGCAGTGGAACGAACGCGATAAAGCGGGAAATGATCTGCAGCAGCAGAACCAGGAACATGGCGACCATGGCAATGCCCAAAAGGAGATTGCAGACCTTGTTGAAGGCTCCGACCGCAGTTTTCAGCGTTTTGCGGAACATAGAATTACTCCTTTACTGATAAGAGAACTTGAGGAGGGGCAGAGTCGGGCGGGTGTGCCCGGCTCTGCCGTGGAGATGACTCAATCAGTTAGCCTTTCAGCTGGTTGTACAGGGCGGTGAACTCATCACCGTACTGCTTGCAGTAGGACTCGGTTACAGGAGCCAGAGCCTCTTCGAAAGCGGTCAGATCGGGATAGGTGATGGTAACGCCCTGCTCCTCGATGAACTTGAGGTCGGAAGCTTCGGACTCGGAAACGGTCTTAACATCAGCAGCGCAAACTTCCTTGGCAGCATCCAGCAGGATCTGCTGCAGCTCGGGAGACAGGCTATCGAACTTGGCCTTGTTCATGATGAGGGGCTCGGAAACATACTGATGATGGGTAACAGCTAGATACTTCTGAACCTCATAGAACTTACTGCCGATGATATTGGAGGTGGGGTTTTCCTGAGCGGAAACGATGCCAGTCTGCAGACCGCTGTAAGTATCACTCATGGAAAGGGTGGTGGGGTTGGCGTTCAGGGCGGTCAGCATATCAGCGATGAGCTTAGCGGAGCCGACGCGAACCTTCAAGCCGGAGAAATCGGCGGGGCTGTTGATCTCGTTATTGGAGGTAACAACACGGAAGCCATTGGCAGCCCAGCCCAGGATGGTCATGCCCTGCTTTTCGATAGCGGTATTGAGGGTAGCAGCTACATCGCTATCAGCGAAGGTGAGAACATGATCCCAGGAAGTGAACGCATAGGGCATAGCGATAACATTGAACAGCGGATCATAGTTGGCGAGGTAAGCATCGGGATCCAGAACCATATCCTGGGTACCGGACTTAACGGACTCCAGCATCTCGGAGCCGGAACCGAGCTGCTCGGCGGGGAAGATATTGATGATGAGCTGTCCATTGGACTTCTCTTCAACGATCTTCTTAAAGGATTCAGCGAGAACCTGATAATGGTGATCGGTGTTGTTGGTGTGGCCCAGGCTCAGCTGAATGGCCTTAACATCGTTGTCACCATTGTTGTTGTCGCCGTTGCTATTGCCGCAGGCAACCAGGGTCAGGATCATAGCCAGTGCCATAATCAGTGCGATGATACTTCTTTTCATGATTTTCTTCCTTTCTTTTTTGTCCGAATTTTTATCTCATGTGATCTCTCACATATGACCTAATTGTACCGCAACCGTGCGGGAAGGAAAACCGGGAATTAACGGCATCTTAGCCGTGGCAGGCCAGCGCCATGCTGCCGCCCAGATGGGCGTGGATCTCCTCGCACATATCGCGGGCGGTCTGGGTGAGCATTTCCAGGTTATAACCGGTGTGAATGCCCATCTTCTCGCACATATTTACGAGGTCTTCGGTGGCGATATTGCCCTTGGCGCCAGGGGCGAAGGGGCAGCCACCCATGGCCGCCAGGGAGGCATCAAAGTGGGTGACGCCTTCTTCCAGGGCTACAAAGGCATTGGCAATGCCCATGCCGTGAGTATCGTGCAGGTGCGCACAGATGTGATCCGCGCCGACCAGGCCAATCATGTGGCGGAGGACTTCCCGGGTGTGGGTGGGGGTGGAGATACCGGAGGTATCGGCCAGGCCAAAGTACTCCACACCGACGCTGTGGGCCTCTTCTACGATCCAATCCAGACGCTCCAGCGGGATCTCATCACCGAAGGGAGAACCGAACACGCAGGGCAGAGCCAACTGGATGCGAACATCGCCGGTCTGCTGGGAAGCCAGCTCCTTGAACTGAGCCATGCTTTCCTGAATGGTACGGCGAGAATTGCGGAGGTTGTGCTCCTCGCTGGCGCTGACCACGAAAGACAGCATATGGGAGCCGGCCGCGACGGCGTCATCGGCGCCGCGCTTATTAAGGGCCAGGGTGCTGAGTGTGCAGCCTTTTTCGGCGGCGTAGGGCTTGATCGCCTCGAACACGGCGGCCGCATCGGCCATCTGGGGCATGACCTTGGGATTGACGAAGCTGGTAACTTCCAGCTCCTTGGCGCCGCAATCGATCATACGGCGGATGTACTTGATTTTAACTTCGGTGGGAATGAACTCCGCATGATTCTGCCAACCATCACGGGGGCAGCATTCCTGGATATGGACCTCTTTAGGAAGTGGCATGAACTTGTACCCTCCTTGTCAGTTATCAGTTGATGACGCCTTCGGCACGGAACGCTTCGAGCTGTTCCTTAGTGAAGCCGAGGGACTCAAAGATCTCTTCGTTGTTTTCGCCCAGATCCGGAGCGGCCTTGTAATAAACACAGGGGGCTTCCTCCATCTTGAGGGGGTTACCAATGACGGTCAGCTCCTTGGGAGCATCGGGGTGCTTAACAGGCGCGGGAACCTTGACGAGCATCTCACGCACTTCCACGATGTTCTTATCGTTGGCGGCCTGCTCGCAGTTATAAATGGGCGCTACAGGGATACCTGCCTCATCGATAATCTTGCAGACCTCGGAAACGGTTTTATCGGCAGTCCACTTTTCGATGATCTCCTTGAGGGAATCCGCGTTCTTCTTGCGGGACTCGGTATCGCAGTACAGGGGATCCTGAGCCAGTTCCGGCATACCCATGGCAGCGGAAAGCTTTTCAAAGTGCTTATCGGTGCCGGAGGCGATGACGAAATAATCGTCCTTGGCCTTGAAGGAATCATAGGGTGCAGAGGTGATGTACTTATTGCCGGTCTTGACAGGGCTGACACCGGTGTAAACATACTGCATCATCTTGGCTTCCATACCGGAGAAGATGGAATCGACGAGGGCGACATCGATGTGGTTGCCTACGCCGGTTTTTTCACGGTTATACAGAGAAGCGCAGATGGCGAAGCCGGCATTCAGACCGCCGAACAGGTCACCAATGGCCATACCGGCACGGGTGGGCTCGCTGCCCGGCCAGCCGGTGATGCTCATGCTGCCGCCCATAGCCTGGCCGATGAGGTCGTAGCCGGGACGATTGGCATTGGGGCCATACTGGCCAAAGCCGGAGATAGAAGCATAAACCAGGCGCGGATTCAGCTTTTTGCACTCTTCATAGCTAAAGCCCAAACGGCCCATAACACCGGGACGATTGTTTTCCAGCAGTACATCAGCGCTCTTTACCAATTCGCTGAACAGTTTTTTTCCGTCCTCTGTTTTGAGGTTGATGGCAACACCGCGCTTATTGCGGTTCAGATTTTGGAAATACATGCTCAGTCCACTATTTTTTTCCAAAGGGCGCGCGTTGCGGACGAAGTTGCCGCCGGTGGTCAGGTTTTCCACCTTGATAACATCGGCGCCCATATCGGCCAGATACATACCACAGTAGGGACCTGCCAGGAAGTCGGTGAAATCAAGCACACGGATGCCCTTGAGAAGCTGTCTAGTCATGATAAATCCTCCTGCGGCGCGATACTTTCGCGCCAGAATCATTTTTCGCGCTCCGGGGGCGGCCGACCCCCAAAAACACACAAGATTCGCTTCCGGAAGCTTAATCTACGATTCCATGATAGCCAAGTATGTCGAAATTGTGAAATGCCAAGAAACGAGCTTGATTGATGCTGTTTTTGCATAACAGTCAAAGTGCTGTGATATTGTTTGTGATATTTGTGCAAAAAGCACATGATTCCAGCGATTTGACGGATTTTTGTATATTGTATTTGGTTGCTTTCCTCTTACTCGCATGGTAAAATATTAGGGAAGGCAAAGAGAATACTGTGGCCCAAACGAATGGAGGACACGCAAAACCATGACGATCTTTCAATTGGAATGTTACTACGCGTTAGCTCAGTCGCTTAATTTTACCCAGACGGCCAGCCAGCAGTATATCACCCAGCCAGCCCTAAGCCGAAGCATCTCCTCGCTGGAAAAGGAGCTGGGGATCAAGCTGGTGAACCGCACCACCCACACCGTTTCTCTGACCCCGGCGGGGCGGGTATTTGCCGAAGAGTGCCGCAAAATCATAAGCACCTACCAGGATGGCGTACAGAATGCCTTGACCGCCTCCCAAAGCATTGTAGGACGGGTACGGCTGGGAGTCCCTATCGATTCCTTTGAGCCATTGGCGGTAAAGCTGGTGCGTGCCATCACTGAAAAGCACTCCGGTATTCATATTGAGCTGAAATTTAATACCCCGACCCGGCTGCTGCGGGCGCTGGATGACGACCTGGTGGATGTAATCATTGCCAGCGGCCGCCCCAGAAGCGCCGAAAGCAAGTATCTGCTGGTGGACCGCCGGATGGACTATGTAGTGATATCCTCCGTTCATCCTCTGGCGGACCGGGAGGAAGTCTCCTTTAGCGAGCTGCGGTATGAAAACTTTATCGCTATCTCCCGTTCCTCCTCCATTGCCGGGTATCAGTCCATTATTGACCACGCCTCAGCCGGCGGGTTTTCTCCCAATATCGTGGGAGAAGCGGAGACGGTTTCCTCCCTGCTGATGATGGTGGCCTGCGGTGTAGGCATCACCGTGCTGTACAAGGAACACCAGCCCATTTCCGCCACCGACGCGGTGCGGTTTATCCCACTGAAGGGCGAAAAATACTTTAACCGATATCTCATTTGGAACCGGCTAGATAATTCCTGTCTGGATTCGGTACTGGAGGTCGCGAAGGGGCTTTTTACCCCCGAAGCAGAAGATGAATAAATAAAAAGCCCCCTGCGGGAGCGTAATATGCAAAAAAAGAACCCCCCCAAGGGAAACGCTCCGTAAGGAAGTTGTCTCCCTTGGGTTTTGTCGTCAGCCGGAATTTGGATTTATAGGAAAAACAATCATATTGAAGGA
>OKSC01003485.1_pt1 | contig 11647 bp, 9 predicted proteins | sample 1601161 | NCBI WGS metagenome assembly OKSC01 (sample SAMEA3541552, study PRJEB24748) | human gut metagenome | biome: human gut; feature: human-associated habitat; material: faeces | place: China | collected 2012
AAACAAAGAGATAAAATAGAAGATGCTGCAGGAGATAGAGTTGCAGATATTGTTATGACAGCTTTTCACAGTCTATATAAAAGGAGACAGGCTCGCCCTGTCTCCTTTTTTGCGTTTGTTTGCATTCGACAGCATCTGAGCGTTCGTTTCATTTTACGAAAACGTATACGTTTTCGCGTCAAATTCGTTTTTTCTTCCTCCAAAAATAACAACCAAAGGTCGGCGCTGTTATGGTGCCTGAGATGGAAAAGCGGAGCTACGATAAAGCCTTTACCGCCGCTGTGGTCGCCGCCTCCGGTACCATCGGTCTGATCATCCCCCCCAGCAACACTATGGTTATGTACGGCACGCTGGCAAACGCCTCCGTCGGTAAAATGTTCATCGGCGGCGTCGGCCCCGGCCTGCTGATGACCGCAGTTATTATCATCATCAACTATGTCATTTCCAAGAAGCGCGGCTATGTCGGTACCGAGCGTGTCACTGCCAAGGAGGTCGCCACCGCTTTCAAGAACGGTATCTGGGCTCTGCTGATGCCCATTATCATCATCGGCGGCGTTATGGGCGGCGCTTTCACCGCAACCGAGGCCGGCGCGGTCGCCTGCGTATACGGTCTTATCGTTTCGGTATTCGTGTACAAGTCCATGAGCTTTAAGGATCTTATAAACGTCCTGCGCTCGGCATCCGTCAACATGGCGATGGTCATGATGATAATCGGCTTTTCCTCGATCTTCTCTTACATCTTCGCACTTGAGGGTATGGGCCAGAAGATCGTTGACTTCATGCTGAGCATCACGACAAGCCCCACGGGTCTGTTCTTCCTGGTAATCGCGTTCATGGTCGTAATAGGCTGCTTCATGGAATCGCTTGCAGCGCTGCCCATCATTCTGCCTATCATTTATCCAATGTTCGCCTCTTTGGGCGTAAACCTCAACCAACTCGGTGTTGTTTTCGCACTGAGCACCGTACTCGGCGGTCTTACGCCTCCTGTCGGCATATATCTGTTCCTCTCCATGAACCTCACAGGCTCCAAGATGAGGGACACCGTTTTGCCGCACATGCTGATCGTCATCGGCATTATGCTTCTTGTTATCGTGCTGTGCATCCTGCTGCCGATCCCGCAGTTCCTGCCCGATCTGGTATTCGGCGCAGCCACCTGATTTTGATCTCATTATTAAATATCGGAGGATACTGAAATGAAACTTGAAAGAAGTCATGAGCTTTGGGAAGAGGGCAAAAAATATATGCCCAGCGGCGTTTCCGCCGGCGGACGAGTCAACGTTGCCTGCGGCATGCCCCATTACATCGACCACGCCAAGGGCGCTCGCCTTTACACCGTTGATGATCAGGAGTTTATTGATTATCACGGCGGCTCGGGCGCATCGATGTTCGGCCACAAGCATCCGCGCATTCAGGCGGCTCTTGAAGAATGCATCGAAAAGGGCTTCCTGATGAATTACGATACGGAAAAGACGATAGAATTCGCAAAGAATTTTACCAAGCTCGTTCCCACTGTCGAAAAGTTCAGACTTCTTAACTCCGGTACCGAATCTACCATGGCCGCGATACGCATCGCGCGCGGCTACACCGGCAAAGACATCGTAATAAAGCTCGACGGTCACTTCCACGGCATGCACGAGATGGTATGGTACAACCACAACAACTATCCTCCCATCGTTGACGGCGTGTGCGAAACGGTGCCCGACAGCGCAGGCATCCCCCACGCATTCACAGACCTTATAAAGGTCGCAGAATCAAACAATCTCGAAGCCGTTGCAAAGCTTGTTGAAAAATACAAGGGCAACGTCGCGGCCATCATCATCGAGCCGATATGCTTTAACATGGGCTGCTCGATGATGAAGCCCGAGTTTGTGCGCGGCATACGCGAAATATGCGACGCAGAGGGCATCTGCATGATAATGGACGAGGTGATCACCGGTCTGCGCTTCCGTCCGGGCAGCGCGGCAGGCTTCTACGGCGTGCAGCCGGACATAACCACCTTTGCAAAGGCTCTCGGCGGCGGCGCTTCGATATCGCTCGTCGGCGGCAAAGCCAAAATCATGGATATCTGCTCGCCCGGCGGCATAGTCGGCGTATCCGGCACCTACAGCGGCAATCAGCTCGGCGTGTATGCGGCGAACGCATGCGTCAGCATGGCGCTCGAGGACGGCTTCTATGATCACATCGAGGCATTCGGCTCAAAGCTTTTCTCCGGCATGGAGGATCTTATGAAAAAGCACGGTCTGCCCGGCCATGTAAGCAGCCTCGGTGCAAGATTTGCTATCTACTGGGGCTATGAAGACCGCGAGATCGACTACGATCTGCGCGCATCGCAGAAGCTGTTCAGACGCGATCTGGCAAACGCTTTTATTAACGGAGCGCTCGACCGCGGCCTGTATTTCCACTCCTACTGGAACGCAAACATCCCCTCTCACTGCGGTTTCTCGGTTCAGCACACACTCGCCGACGCAGATATCACGCTTGAGAAGATGGACGCCGTTATGGCGGATATGAAAAAGCTACTGTAAGGCGGAACTATGAAAAATCAGCGAAAAGAAAACGAAAAATTCAGCCTTGCGCAATTTCTGCGCAGGAAATTTCTCCTGCTCGGCGCGCTCGTCTGCGAGGTTATCGCGCTTTTGATGGACAAGGGTATCATCGCCGGCTCGGCCGAGCTTACGACTCGGCTCACGGTTGCCGGTATGATCATAGTCCTTATCTACCTCGTCATCGACGGGCTGAAAAACAAGTACAAATACTACAGCAAAAAGTGGGGCATGGGACCCTACGCCGAAGTTGAAAACGAAAAATAGTCTTAATAAAAAACAATATTTTTGGAGGTTTTAAAATGAACGGTCAAGGTTTTGAAATGGAGTCCCGCGAGACTAAACGCATTGAGACTAAGCATCGCCGCATAGTCACTCCCATTCCCGTGCCCGAGTCTTTCGAGATTATAAAGGAAATGCAGAAGTATGAGCCCATATCCAACGCAGGTCAGCCCCTTATCGTGTGGGATCACACCGAGGACGGCTACAAGGTATGCGACCCGTACGGCAACAAGTTCATCGACTTCTCCTCGGGCGTTATGATCACAAACGCAGGCCACGGCAATCCCGAGATCATCGACGCGATCAAGAAAACTCTCGACAAGCCCCTGCTGTGCGCATATCTGCACCCGACCAAGGAGCGCGTTGAGGCCGCAAAGGCAATTTGCAGCGTAAGCCCCATCCCCGACAGCAAGGCGTTCATGCTCTCTGCCGGCACCGAGGCAGTTGAGGCGGCAGTCAAGATCGCACGCACCCACGGCAAGATGGTCGGCGGCCCGGCAAAGAAGGTCATCGTATCCTTTGAAGGCGCATTCCACGGACGCACCCTCGCTTCTCAGATGGTCGGCGGCCAGCCCGCGCTCAAGGACTGGATCGGCAACCTCGACCCTGACATTTTCCAGGCTCCCTGGCCCAACGCATACGATCACGAGTGGGCAGATCCCACCAAGCCCGGCTTCTCGGACGAAAAAATGTTCCAGACCCTTCTGGACACCATCGACGCGCACGGCGTTGAGTACAAAAACATCGCCGGCATCATCATCGAGTCCTACTACGGCAACCTCTGCTACCCGATGCCCAAGTCCTACGCAAAGAATCTGCGTGCATTCTGCGACAAGTACGACATCGTTCTTATGATGGACGAGATCCAGATCGGCTGCTGCCGCAGCGGCAAGTGGTTCGGCTTTGAAAACTATGACATTCTGCCCGATCTGTTCACCACCGCAAAGGGTCTTTCCGGCGGTCTGCCTCAGTCTGCACTCGTCGGCCGCCGCGAGCTAATGGATATCTACGCTCCCAACACCATGACCTCCACCCATTCCGGCAGCCCCGTTGCTTCCGCCGGCACCGCAGCAAACATCAAGTTCCTCAAAGAGCACAACATGTGCCAGGAAGCTCTGCGCAAGGGCAAGATCATGGAAGAAAAGCTCAAGGCACTGTGGAAGCAGTTCCCCGAGCGTATAAGCTATGTAAGCGGCATCGGTATGGCATGGGCCGTCACCTTTGCAGAGGCCGACACTCACGCAATCCATCCCGAATTTGCACTTGAAGTCACCAAAAAGTGCAACGAGAACGGTCTTACTTTCTTCGCGGCCGTCGGCGCAGGCATCACCATGAAGCTCACTCCTCCGCTCACCATTCCCGATGACGCGCTCATCGAAGGCCTTGAGGCATATGCTACCGCAGTTGCCGAAGCAGACGCCATCATGCCGGCATACAAGTAATCCCCGCTTACAAGCAAGTTGTAAGGCATTTTACACTTCTTTTCTTTTTCATCTGCCAAGAGGCTGCCTTCGGGCAGCCTGCCGCAGACCTATATGCAGCTAACGATCTATTTTCCATAACTGTTTTTAATCGCATCTGCCCTCTGCCGAGGCAGAGAAAAAATATCGGCAGGCAATAAAAAGTTAAATACTGCTCACTGAGCATGAACATACAGGAGGATGCAAATGGAACTCAGAGGATTTATGCACGAAATGATCCTTACCGAGCTTGAGGACGCTGTCGGCGTCGAGAACGTCAGTCACAGCAGCGATCAGAAGCTTGCTTACGGTACGGACTATTTTTGGCTTGCAAGAATGACCGTCGATAAGGGCGGCAATCCCGCGCTCCCCGACTACGTCGTGCGCCCCGGCTGCGCCGAAGAAGTCTCAAAGGTACTCAAGATAGCGAACTACTACAAGCTCCCCGTCCAGACATGGGGCGGCGGAAGCGGTTCGCAGGGCGGCGCTCTGCCTATGGCAGGCGGCATAGTCCTTGATATCAAGCGCATGGATAAGCTGCTTGATATCGACACCAAGGCCGGCACCATCACCTGCGAAACAGGTATGATATTCCAGACCCTCGAATGGTACGCAAACGAGCAGGGCTTCTCTGTTATGCATCTGCCCAGCTGCCTTACCTGCTGCACCGTTGGCGGCGCGCTGGCACACAACGGCATCGGCATCCTTTCCACCAAATACGGCAAGATCGACGATCAGTGTCTCTCGGTCGAGGTGGCACTTCCCAACGGCGATATCATAAACACTCTGCCCGTTCCCAAGCATTCGAGCGGCCCGAACCTTCTGCCGCTGTTTCTCGGCAGTGAAGGCACGCTCGGCATTATGACCAAGGCAAAGTTCAAAATGACCAAGCTTCCCGAGGTACGCCGCCACCATGCGTTCCTGTTCAAGGATATCTCCACAGGCTACGACGCATGCCGCGAGATCGTGCAGACCGTAAAGCCCTCTATCGTGCGCCTGTTCGACGAAGCCGAAACCGTTTCCATCATCAAAAAGGTCATCGGCTTTGAAAAGCGCGGCTCGTTCATGAACCTCACCGTTGAGGGACACGCCAAGATCGTTGCCGCCGAGGAAGAGCTTATACTCGATATCTGCAAGAAATACGACGCGGAGTATCTCGGCACGGAGTACGGCGAAAAGTGGTTTGAGAACCGTATAACCTTCTTCTACCCCGGCTACATCATGAACAATCCGCAGATGTTCGGAACTCTGGACACCGTTGCGACATACGACAACATAGAAAAGATATACTGGGCGATGAAAAAAGCCGTTGAGGAAACCTATGACGGAGTGCGCTTTATATCTCACAGCTCCCACTGGTACGACTGGGGCTGCATGAACTACTCGCGCTTTATCATCGACAATCCGCCCGAGGATCAGGAAGAGTGCATCCGCCTGCACAACCGCATTTGGAACGCCGGCGTTCGTGCGGCGATTGCAAACGGCGGCGTTATCAACGACCACCACGGCGTCGGTCTGAAGCTCGGCAGACTCATGAAGGAAAGCTACGGCCCGGCAATGCAGGTGCTCCAGGGCATCAAGAAAGAGCTTGACCCCAACGGGATCATGAACCCGTACAAGATGGGCCTGTAAAAAGGAGCGGAAAAATTTTGCGATAAAGAGGTTTTGATATGTTTTCTAAAGACAGTGCAAGACAGGCCGACGCATGCAGATTCTGCTGGATGTGCCGCCATATCTGCCCCGTCGCCGGAGCAACCGGCAGCGAGGCATGGACTCCGCGCGCAAGAGGTCTGATGATCTCGATGATCGAACGCGGAACAGAGTTTGACAAGGACATTGCCGAGGCAATGTACCACTGCACGCTGTGCGACGCATGCGCAAACGATTGCGTCACAGGCTACAAGCCCAGCGAATACACACGCGAAGCAAGAATGCGCGCGGTCGTTGAAGATCTCGCTCCGGCAGCCGTGATCAAGATGATCGACACCATAAGCGAATGCGGCAACATCTTCGGTCTTAGCGCAATGGGTAAGCTTTTTGAAAAAGCAGGCAAGCTGCCCGAGAAGGCCGAGGTACTTCTGTTCATCGGTCAGACAGCCGAGGCAATGCGCGCAGACACCGGCGTTCATGCCATAAGCATTCTCAAAAAGGCCGGCATTGACTTCACCGTTCTCGCCGACGAGCCTGCATCCGGCGCATACCTTGGCGAGCTTATGGGCTACACGGGTGACGTTCAGGCAGTTGCGGCACACACGGCGAAAATGATCGCCGACACCGGCGCAAAAACGCTGGTCGTTTTAAACCCTGCCGACGCCGCGATGTTCAAAGAGCAGTACGGCGCATGGGGTCTGCTGAGTGGGATCGAGATCGTAACCGCGACAGCGTTCATAGCCGCTCTGATCGCCGACGGCAAGCTCAAGGTCAAAAAGGCCGGCATTGCCGGTTCGCTTCAGGAACCGGTAAAGCTCACACGCGCTCTCGATGAGATCGCGCCCTTCAAGGCAATCGCAGACGCCTGCGGCATTGAACTGACCGAGCTGTTCCTTAACGGAAAAATGTCACGCTGCATCGGCACCGTGCCGTTTGATATGTACGCTCCCGAGGTCGCCGCGCAGATGGTGCGCGTAAGATGCGAGGACGCCGTGCGCCTCGGCAGCGACCTTATCATAACCGCCTCACCCGACGATTTCTATATCATGAGCAAGTATGCTACCGACGGCGTAAAGATCGCTGACATTTACGAGATTCTGGACGGACTTTGCTGATAAGGCGGTGCTATTATGGCAGAAAAACTACTTTTGGGCGTAGACCTTGGAGGATCATCCTCCAAGGCAACGCTTATAGATTCGCAGGGCAATGTGCTTGCTACAGCCTCGCGCGAATATCCTGCATATTCTCCGAAGCCCGGCTGGCTCGAGCAGGATGCCGATGATCTTTTCGACGCGGTCATAGTAAATATCAAGGCATGCATCGAAAAGGCTGGGATCGACGGCAAAGCGATATCGGCGCTGGCCATTGATGCCGCAACGCACATGGCAGTGCTCTGCGGCGCAGACGATAAGCCTCTGCGCAGATTCATCCACTGGTCGGACGCAAGAAGCGGCGCACAGACAAAGTTTTTGAAAGAAAACTTTTCCGAGCTGCTCAGAGAAAGCTCCGTAAACTCCGTAAGTCCGGCATGGACCTTGCCGCAGATGATGTGGCTGCGTGAAAACGAGCCGGAGGTTATCAAAAACACACGCCGTGTTTACTTTGCAAAGGACTATGTGCGCCACCGCATAACCGGGGATTTCTGCACAGACTCGATCGAAGCGATGGGCGCGATGCTCTGCAACGATCACACGAGCCGCTGGGTCCCGGAGCTTTGCGAGCTTGCCGGTGTTTCCGCCGATATGCTGCCGGAGATCAAGCAGCCCGGTGACATTGCCGGTTTTGTTCTTCCCGAGATCGCCGCGGAGACCGGGCTTGCAGCCGGAACGCCGGTCATAACCGGCACAACGGATACGGCTTTGGAGGTCTACGCCTCCGGAGCCATTGCAGAGGGCTGCGCGACCGTAAAGCTTGCAACTGCCGGCCGCATATGCCCCATAACCTCAGGTCCGATAGCAAGTCATCAGTTTTTTAACTACCGCCACGTTATCCCCGGTCTCTGGTATCCCGGAACCGGAACAAGAAGCTGCGCTGCGTCTTACAAGTGGTACAGGGATATATTCGGGACCGACGAATCCCGGATCGCCGAGGAAAAGGGCACGAGCGCTTACGAGGTGCTAAACCGCGCCGCCGAGGCAGTTCCTGCCGGCAGCGAAAAGCTCTATTTCCATCCCTACCTTCTCGGCGAGATGACTCCGTATTACGACGACAAGCTGCGCGCAAGCTTTGTCGGCGCCGGCATGCACCACACGAAAGGCCACTTTACGCGCGCCGTTATGGAGGGCATATCCTACTCCATGCGCGACTGTCTTGAGGAGATAAAGGCACAGAAGATCGCTGTCAGCGAATACCGCATTATCGGCGGCGGAGCAAAGGGCAAGCTTTGGCGGCAGATACTCGCCGACGTTTTGGCCACTCCGCTCACGAGCACCGTAGATAACGACTCATCCCTCGGCTCGGCTATGCTCGCAGGCGTTGCTACCGGCGTGTTCGCCGATTTTGATGACAGCGTCAAAAAGTGCGTCACCGTTGCCGACGTCGTGACCCCCATTCCCGAAAACGTGGAGATCTACGAAAAAGGCTTCAAAGATTACCGCACGATACAGAAAGCTCTTGCAGAGGTCTATCACGATATCATCTGATTTCGGAGGCGCTATGAATATATTGGTATGCCTGAAGATCGTTTCTCAGGCCACGTTTACTGACTCGCTTACCGACAATGACGACAGGCTCTCGGGCGGAAGGCTCGGAATAAACCCTGCCGACGCCTATGCCCTTGAGCTTGCGCTCAGGATCAAAGATAATGCCCCGGAGACCATGGTGACTGTCGTCACCATGGCTCCTTCCTACGCAGAGAACGCTCTGCGAGATGCTATTGCAGCCGGCGCTGACCGTGCTGTCCTCATTTGTGACAGCGCTCTCGCCGGCTCTGATACTTTAGTCACGGCAAATATCCTTGCCGCGGCAATAAACAGACTCGGCGGCTTTGATCTCGTTCTCTGTGGGCGCAAAGCGATCGACAGTGAGACCGGGCACATTGCTCCGCAGCTGTCCGAGCGGCTCGGTCTGCCGATGGCGGCAGCCGTGACCGCATTCGGTATCGACGGCGATACGCTGAGAATATGCTGCACAAACGACGGCGTTTCGGCAGAATACGAAGGTGCCGTTCCGGCAGTGCTCTCTGTCTGCAACGGAACGGATATGGTGCGCAGCCCGACCGTCATGGGCATGCGCCGAAGCAAAAAAGCCGCCATAGAGCGCCTTACGCTTGCCGACATCGGGATTTCCGCCGAAAACGCCGGCCTGCACGGCTCGCCGACACGCACAGCGGCGGTCGAGACCATGAGCTTCAGAAACGGCAAAAGATGTGTCTGCACCGATGCGGACGCAGGCGCGCAGGCGCTCATTGAGCTGATCAAAGGAGGCAACCGCGATGAATAGACCTAACGCGATCGTCGTAGGCAGTGAGATATCGCCGTCCTTTCTCGGACTTGTTCGCCGAGCCTTTGAGCTTTGCAGCGAAAGAGAGTTATCGCTCACGGCCGTTATAGTCTCGTCCACCGAGCCTGTTGATGCAGGGCAGCTCATATACGCAGGAGCCGACCGCCTGGCGCGCATTGCGCTTTCGGTTCAGGATATCAACGCACCTGTTGCGGCGGCAGAGAGCATATCGCAATACGCTCTCTCGGAAAAGCCCGAGTTTATTCTGTTTGAAAGCTCGTCGTTTTTCTGCTGTGTCGCTCCGATGACGGCCGCGAAGCTCAGCTGCGGCATAACAGCGGACTGCACGGCGCTCAGCTGGGCAGAACACGGCACATTGCGCCAGACCCGGCCTGCCTTCGGCGGCAGAAAGCTCGCTCATATAGAAAATACGTGCACCCCGGTCCTTGCAACCGTGCGCAAGGGCGTATTCAAGCTCGCTTTTTCCGAAAACGCGCAAAAAGTGGGCATGCCTCTCATCCCCTGCTGCGAGGCAAAGCATATTTGGACGCAGACCCGTATTATTGAGGACGCGGTGTTCGGCACAGACCTTACGGGCGCAAACATCATCGTCTCCGGAGGGCTCGGCATGGGCAGCCGGGAAAACTTCAAAAAGCTGCACACCCTTGCCGACATGCTCGGTGCCGCGGTCGGAGCTTCGCGCGCGGCTGTTGCAGCCGGATATGCAGGATATGCCCATCAGGTCGGCCAGACCGGCGTTTCTGTAAGGCCGGACATTTACATTGCCTTCGGCATATCGGGCGCTGTGCAGCATCTTAGCGGCATATCGGGCGCAAAGAAGATATACGCCGTCAATCACGACCCGAAAGCGCCCATCCACGAATACGCGGACTTCTCCGTCATCGCTGACTGCACGTCGGTGCTTGACAAGCTTATAGAGAAAGCAGGTGGTTGACCATGCTGAAGATCCCCTACGGGAACACATACATTGAATTTAACGAGGGCAGTGCCAATGTTCTGACCTCGAGTATAGATAAGCTCCGCTCAAGCGGAAGCGGAAGCGATATAGTCCGCCGTGCAATGCTCAGGCCGATAGACAGTCCTCGCCTGAGCGAGCTTGCACGCGGAAAGAAAAACTGCGTTATCATCATTTCCGACCACACTCGCCCTGTGCCGAGCCGGGATATCATCCCCAACATGCTGCTTGAGCTGCGCGAGGGAAATCCGGACATTGTGGTCACGCTGCTCGTTGCAACGGGCTTTCACCGCCCTACATCGACCGCCGAGCTTGCCGCAAAGCTCGGCAGCAGGATCATGGAAAGCTGCCGCATAGTCGTCCACGACTGCCGCGACGAGAAATCGAACGTGCGTATAGGCACTCTGCCCTCCGGCGCGCCGTGCGTAATCGACAGGCTTGCCGCCGAAACCGATCTTCTCATCGCAGAGGGATTTATTGAGCCTCACTTTTTTGCCGGCTTCTCCGGCGGAAGAAAAAGCGTTCTGCCCGGAATATGCGACAAGGTCACGGTCCTCGGAAATCATTGCAGCAAATTCATCGACAGCCCCTTTGCACGCACAGGGATACTTGACAACAACCCCCTACATTGTGATATGCTTGAGGCAGCGCGTCTTGCTAAGCTTGCATACATCGTCAACGTCGTCATCGACGAGAGCAAAAAGACCGTTGCGGCTTTCGCCGGCAACTATGTAACGGCACACCGCACGGGCTGCGATTTTCTTCTTGGCTATTGCCGGGTAAAAGCGCAGATAGCCGATATCGTCATAACTTCAAACGGAGGCGCTCCGCTCGACCAGAACCTTTACCAATGTGTAAAGGGTATGACCGCCGCAGAGGCCAGCTGCCGCAGTGGCGGCACAATAATAATGTGCGCCGAATGCGCCGACGGTCACGGAGGCGAGGGGTTTTACAAAGCCCTGCGCGACTGCAAAAGTCCGGCTGAGCTATACGCCCGGCAAATGGCCACTCCGCAGGACAAAACCGCGCCCGACCAGTGGGAAAGTCAGATTCTTGCCCGAATACTGATGCATCACAAGGTCATTGTCGTCTCTCGCCCCGAAATGCAAAAAACGATCGAGGACATGAAGATGCAGTACGCGCCAAATCTGGACGCAGCTTTGAAAGCCGCCAAATACGGCAACTCGAAAACCTTGACGGTTATCCCGAACGGGATATCGGTCATCATTGCAAATCAATGAGGAGGTCTGAAATGACGAAGTATAACAAAATCACGCCTGAGATTGCTGAGAAGC
>OKSC01003514.1_pt1 | contig 11559 bp, 4 predicted proteins | sample 1601161 | NCBI WGS metagenome assembly OKSC01 (sample SAMEA3541552, study PRJEB24748) | human gut metagenome | biome: human gut; feature: human-associated habitat; material: faeces | place: China | collected 2012
GTATAGCTCAGTTGGTAGAGCAGCGGTCTCCAAAACCGCGTGTCGAGAGTTCGAGCCTTTCTGCCCCTGCCAAAAACACCACCCAGACGGGTGGTGTTTTTTATTGCGGGCAGGGGCAGAGACATTTTTTGCCTATGCGTTTGTCCATATTTAATAGAATGTGTCAATAAATTTTGTGCGGGAATCAAGTTGCAAATCTGTCGAAATAATGCTATACGAACCCGCGTATGTCCAAATATAGGAGAACGAGTCCCTTTCGGCCGTTTTCCTGCGCAGCACAGGCGCACATCCGCGTGTCTGTGCAGGGGGGTGCAAAGCAGAAAAGGGTACCCTTTTCTCGTCCCGGCGAGGCCGGGGCGATGGCCGAGACCACAGGCGGGCGCCGACCGGCCCCGCTTGTGGCGGGCCTGCTGGATGCGTGTCCTGTGTCCGATGCTGCGCAAGGGAGGACGTACATCGGGCTGCGGCGGGGCCCGGCGTTTTGCCGGATGCGCCGTCAGGCGCAGCAAAGCCTTGTCCGGCACGGTGTACGGACACATCTGATCCGGAGATCCCAAAAGAAAAAAAGAAAGGATGGGGGAACATGAGCAAAACGAGAATGGGCAAAAGAGTTGCGTCATTGCTGCTTTCGCTGGTAATGATGCTTTCTCTGCTGCCGACGACGGTGTACGCCACGGGCGGCACCGGCGAAACCAGTGACGTGATCGTCGAGGAGACGAACACGTCCGATGACAACACGGTGGGGGGGGGAACTACCGGCAACCCCGAACTCACCGGTGAGGACGAGGGCGGCGGTGCCAACGTCAGCGAGGGCGAGACAGCGACTGTCGCTACCATCGGCAGCGCTACTTACGAGTCGCTGGACGAGGCGATCACGGCTGTTGCGGACGGTGAGACCATCGTGGTCAACGCGGGCGAGTACACACTGAACGGCAGCCTGGCGTACGCGGACAAGGCGTTCACTATCGCGGCTGCCGATGGTGCGAAGGTCTCCTTCGACATGTCCGCTGCCGTGGCCCTGCATGGTGCGAAGATCACTTTCAACAACGTGACCTTCGACTATAAGACCAATGGCAACTACATCGGCCTGCAGCACACCGACACGCTGGTGTACAACAACTGCACCATCAACGGCATGGTGTTCCTGTATGCCGTCAACGAGACGTTCAACAGCTGCACCTTCAATCAGACCAGCGCGGGCGCCTACAACGTCTGGACGTATGGCGCGCAGAACGTCGCGTTCAACGGCTGCCAATTCTTCTGCGCGGGTAAGGCTGTGCTGGTGTACAACGAGGGCGCTGTCGCCAAGACCGACCTGACGGTGAAGGATACCAAGTTCATCGCCAGCGCTCCTGTCGAGGACAAGGCGGCCATCGAGATCGACACCAGTCTGATGGAGGGCGGCGCCACCATCACCGTGGACGATAAGACCACGGCTGCGGGCTTCGACAACGGCTCCAACAGCGGCAACCCTCTGTGGAACGACAAGAAGCAGACGGCCGACACCAACAAGAACACCACGGTGACCGTGGCGGGCGAGAAGGTGTTTGAGCCGGTTGCTACGGCATCTGCTGTTGCGCAGATCGGCGAGACGACCTACGAGACGCTGGCTGAGGCCATTGCGGCGGCTACGGCAGGACAGACTGTTACCCTGCTGACGGATCTCGACCTCAGCACCAAGGGTCTGACAATTGCCAAGGAAAAGGCCGTCACCCTCGACCTGAACGGCAAGACCCTGAAGGTGGCCAACACAAATTCCGGCAATATCAAGGTTTTTGGCAAGCTGACCCTGCAAGACAGCACCGATACCGACAAGAACGGCACCGGTACGGGCAAGGTCTGGACGGAAACGCCTTATATTTACGGATCGCAGGACAAGGTTTTGATCACGGCCATCGATGGCGGCACGTTCACCATGGAGAGCGGTCTGATCGACGCGGCTTCCTCTATAGCTGACAACGCCAACAATGGTCAGTTCGCCGTCAGCGTCCAGAACGAGACCGCTGACGCGACCGTTATCATTAACGGCGGCTGCATCAAGGCCGGCTGGTACGCCATCGCGGGCAACGGCCAAGACATAAAATATAACGGCAATATCACCGTGAACGGCGGTATTCTGGAGTCCACTGCTGACTACGCCATCTATCATCCGCACAGCGGCACCACCACCATCAACGGCGGCGTTGTGTTCGGTGCGGCGGGCGGCGTCTCTCTGAACCGCGGCAAGCTGATCGTCAACAATGGTATTATTACCTCCAAGGGTACTGGCACGACCGGCGATTGGGGTGACGGCACCGGCAATCAGAACGCTGCCGCCATCAACGTGAACGCCCAGTACGGTTCGACAAGCGTAGAGATCAAGGGCGGCAAGATCACGGCAGAAAAGGATGCCATTCTCCTGACAAACGGCAAGGACGGTACCATTTCCGTCTCCGGCGGTACGTTCTCCAGCGCGGTCAAGGAAGAATACTGCGCGGAGGGCTATACCCCCACCGCCAATGCTGACGGCACTTATGGCGTAGTCGAGGCGGCCACGGCTGTCGGCGACGGCACCGAGGCTAACCCCTACACGCTGGAGCAGCTGGGCGCTATGACCCGTCAGGAGTATATCGACGCGCAGAATCGCCTGAACGGCACCATGTATGTCACCGTGGGCGACTACGCCTATGACACCAACGGTGTGCTGGGCAACGGTGTGCGCGACGACACCACGGGCCAGATCCCCGATCACTCCAAGCTCAACGCCTATGGCGAGAACGGCTATCTGGGTGAGAAGAACGACGGCGCCAACGGCAAGAGCGTTGTGTTCGTCGGCGGCTCCATCACCAGCGGCGTCAAGGGTTACACCAGCATCGACCATATCGGCACATCCCTGCTGCTGGCGCTGCCCGCTTACACCAACGTGACGTTCGAGGGTATTACCTTCAACAACGTCATGAGCTTCAACTATCAGCTGTACACCTCTCCCTGGAGCCAGCTGGGCGAGCTGAAGTTCGACGGCTGCACCTTCAATGGCATCATTGTGGGCGCTATCGCGGCTCAGACGCTGACGTTTAACGGGTGTGAGTTCAAGAACTACATCAATGCTGACAGCGCTAACAACTCCAACCCCACATGGATCCGGCCTGCCTACGGCAACTGGACCCAGGGCGATAACGAGGGCCAGGGCAGCGACTTCAGGTCCCTGACCACCATCAACTTCACCGACAACAAGGTCACCAGCACACGCCCCGTGAAGTTTGAGTACATTTCCCAGTGGAATATCACGAGCACTGTCACCGCCACCGGCAACTCCTTTGATATCAGCAAGCAGGACGGGGACACCACAATCAAGAATGTCGGCTTGTATCTTGGCGCTCACACGGATGCAAATGCGTTTAACCTCGTGGCGGAGAACAACACCAAGAGCGCAAACACCGCCGCGCTGTACACCATTCCCGAAGGGAAAACGTCTTTGCCTCTCGGCTCTACCGTGAAGGATACAAAGGGCAACGAGGTTGAGCTGGCTGACGCACTCAAGTGGAAGGCTGGGGACGCGACGGCGGACAAGCTGACGCTGAAGAGCGTACCTCTTGTCACCTCGGCGGTTGCCTCCATTGGCACTGCCAAGTACGAGACGCTGGCCGAGGCTTTCGCAGCTGCCAAGGACGGCGACACCATCACCCTGCTGACGGATTGCTCCGGCGATGGTATCAGGGTCGAGCCCAACACGTTTACCACCAAGGGCCTGACGGTCGACTTCGCCGGTCACACCTACACCGTGGGCGGTAAGCTGGTTGGCTCCGGCGGCACCAAGAGCAACGGCTTCCAGCTCAACAAGGATAACAAGATCACCTTCCGGAACGGCGCGATCTACGGCGATGCTTCTGTGGCGGGCGATGACACGACGAATTGGACTGGCGCACCCGCCATCCTGATCCAGAACTACTGCGACCTGACGCTCTCCGGGATGAAGGTCTCCGGCGGTTACAACACCGTGTACACCATGTCCAACAACTGCGGCACCGTGGTGATCGAGAATACCACCATCAATGCGGGCGGCGGCGGTTCGGGCCGTGCACCCTTTGCTCTGGATGCCTGCGGCTACAGCGACTACACCGGCGTTTCCGTGACGGTGAAGGGCACGAGCACCATCAACGGTGACATCGAGGTTTCCCGCAGCGCCAGCAACGAGAATGCAGTGACGCTGACGCTGGAGAACGGCACCGTCAATGGTACGCTGAAGATTGACAGCAGCATCAAGAGCGGCGATGCCACCACCGTGACCAAGAGCGCTAACGTGACGCTGGCTGCGCCTGACGGCTATCTGTGGAACGCCGCCGGCGAGCTGGTGGTGGCTGTGGCTCAGGTCGGCGAGAACAAGTACGAGACGCTGGCTGCTGCCATTGCGGCTGCCAATGCGGGCGAGACCGTGACGCTGCTGAAGGATGTGACTGAGAATGTCGAGATCGCAAAGGAGAAGAATCTGACTCTCGACCTGAACGGCAAGACCCTGAACGGCGGCACCGGTACGGCTAAGGCTGCGCTGAGCAACCTTGGTACGATCACCATTCGGGACACCAGCGCGGATAAGACCGGTACCATCAAGCGTGATGACACTGGTACTGTGGATGAGACCTCCTACTACGTCATCCGCAACCAGGGCACGATGACCATCGAAAGCGGTATCGTGACCAACAACTCCGGCTACAGGAAGACGAATCCTACCGGTTCCATGGTCGGCAGCTCCCTGATCTGCAACGGCGATTGTGACGAGGGGGGTACGCTGACCATTAAGGGCGGCACGTTTACGCAGAATAACTTCATCGCCATTAAGAACGGTGCATTGGGTGTGCTGCATGTCACCGGCGGTACGATCACCAGCAACCACTCCGCGATCCAGAACTGGTTCGAGGCCGACATCACCGGCGGCAAGATCACCGGTCAGCTGTGGACGGATGCTTGGGAAGAGGGCAAATCCGTTGGCAAGACCACGATCGGCGGCGATGCCACGTTCGCCGGCGAGATCGTGATGGATATCACCGGCAGCGTGGCTCCCACGTTGGCGATCAACGGTGGTAATCTGAATGTCACCAGATGGCGCATTACCAACGCTGCGGCCAAGGCTGGCGCGAAGCCTGCTGTCTCCGGCGGTACGTTCACCAGCGCGGTTCCCGCGGAGTACTGCGCGGAGGGCTTCATCCCCACCGCCAATGCTGACGGCAGCTACGGCGTCAAGGCAGGCGCTTACGTCGCGCAGATCGGTGATGTCAAGTACGAGACGCTGCAGGCGGCTATTGATGCCGTTAAGGCGAACGAGACCATCTATGTGCTGGGCAACATCGATCTGGGTACCGACGAGCTGAGCACCTACGATGTGAAAACGACGGTAAAGAATGTTACCATCGATCTGGGCGGCTACACCGTGACCAGCGCGGGTAGGTTTACCGTGTACCTCCAGGTCAACGGCTGGACGATCCAGAACGGTACGATCCAGAATACCAACGCGAGTACGACTTACGGTACGCTGTATGTCGGCGGCAAATCCAACTCCACCACGCTGAAGAACCTGACGGTGGAGAGCAAGACAAACGGTGTGCAATTCGCGATTGCCAGCAGTAAGAACGGCATCAAGGCCAGCATCACCGTTGAGGACGGCACCAAGATCTCCGGCAACTACGGTGTGTACATGAAGGGCCAGCCCAAGCCGTGGAGAGATACCAGAGATGGTCAGGAGATCCTGAACGTCAACGGCGGCGAGATCACCGGCACGACGGCGGCGATCGCCGTTTTCGGCGCGGGGAAGGACAACACGAAGGCGGGCGTTATCGTCAACATCAACGGCGGTAAGGTCTACAGCGACAGCTACGCCATCGCCGGCAACGGATCTTCCGTTCTGGAGAATACCACCATCAACATCAGCGGCGGCAAGGTGTTCTCCAACAAGGATACGGCCATCTATCATCCGCAGGCCGGTACGGTGACGATCAGCGGCGGTGAGGTTTACGGCGTGACCGGCGGCGTTCAGATGTGTGCAGGCACTCTGAATGTGACAGGCGGTACGATCAGCGCCACCGGCAACGGTGACGTTTCCGGCAAGACCGGCGACGGCTCCATCCCTGACGGCGCGGCTGTTTCCATCGTGAATCGCGCGTATCCCGCCGGTGCTCCCACCATGACCATCAGCGGCGGCACGTTTACCAGCGCTGATGGTGTCGGTGCGGTTCAGGCTTATGGCTGGAAAAACAACAGCCAGCAGACGTGGGATAAGCCGAACGCTGCCGTCTCCGGCGGTACGTTCACCAGCGCGGTCAAGGAAGAATACTGCGCTACCGGTTACATCCCCACCGCCAATGCTGACGGCACCTACGGCGTCAAGGAAGGCGTTTACGTCGCGCAGATCCGTGATGTCAAGTACGAGACGCTGCAGGCGGCTATTGATGCCGCCAAGGGCGGCTCCACCGTGCGTCTGCTGGCGGATGTCACGCTGACGGAGACTGCCGTGTTCCCCGCTGGCAAGACGGTACACCTCAACTTGGCTGGCCACAACATTACGGCCACGGGTACGGCGCTGCTCATCAACGGCACGACGGACATTCAGGATACGAAACGTGCCGGCACCATCGAGTCCACGGGCAACGTGGCCGTGGCAGTCGGCAACAACGCCAAGGTGACCGTGTACTCCGGCACGCTCAAGGGCCGCGAGGGCGCGGTGATCACCGGTAAGTCTACCGGCGCGACCATCGAGATCAGATACAATGCAACGCTGATCGCCACCGATAACGCTGTGATCGCCGGCAACGGCAGCCAGCGTGACGGCAAGCCCAACACGATCCTCGTCAAGGGCAGCACCTTCATCGGCAACATCGAGACCAAGGGCTACATTGCCTGCGGCATCTATGCACCGTGGAACGACAACGTCACCGTCAGCGGCGGTACCTTCAACATCACCAATGGCGCCGGCATCGTTGCACGCGCCGGTACTGTGAAGGTCACGGGCGGTACGTTCAGCTGCACCGGCACTGCTGAGGGCTATGTTGGCGACAGCAAGAACAAGGTTCCCTGCGCCGCGCTGGTCTTTGACGAGGCTGCGAACTATCCCGCACTGACGCCGGATTCCAAGATCCTTGTCTCCGGCGGCAGCTTCTCCACTGACCCTGCTGCCAACGGCGCGAAGCTGGCTGACGGCTATGTGGCTATCCCGAACGCCGACGGCGTGTACAAGGTGGCGAAGGCGAATCCCGTTGCGGCGATCAACGGCGTCAAGTATGACACGCTGCAGGCTGCTATCAATGCGGCTCAGGCCACGAAGGGCGGCGCGACCATCACCCTGTTGAAGAATATCAACACCGAATCCTATTACATGGTCAATGGTGATAATCCGGTCACCATCGACCTGGCCGGCTACAACATCACCGGCAGCGGTATCAGCGGTCTGTTCTATGTGACGGCGAAGGGCGACCTGACCATCAAGGGTAAAGGTACCGTCACCGCTGTTGAGGACAACGGCGTGGCTATGGCCGTGTGGGTGCGTTCTCCCATTGCCAAGGTCACGCTGGAGGGCGGTACTTACACGCAGCAGATCACCAACACCGCTGATCTCCACTTCGATCTGATCTACGTTGAGCGCGGTAATGTCTACGTCAAGGGCGGCACCTATGAGGGCGCTACCCCCGACTGGACGCTGAACTGCTACGACGAGCACTATCAGTCTAAGGAGGCCAATATTGAGGTCACCGGCGGTACGTTCGTGGGCTTCGATCCCGCCAACAACAAGGCGGAGGGCGAGGGCACCAGCTTCGTGGCTGCGGGATATGTTTCCCGCATGGATGAGGATGGCAGCTACACTGTGGTTCCGGAGGATGCGAAGATCACTGTCAACAAGAGCCTGACGTTGGGCAATACCCTGACGATGACCTACAAGGTTCTGCTGCCCGAGGGTTACACCTCCGAGAAGATGGTATTCGAGTTCTACAACGATGATATCAAGGGCTACGACACCGTTGAGGTCTTGAACGGGAACTACAACAATACCACCAAACGCTATGAGTTTGCGTTCACCGGTATCAACCCCCAGCGTATGAATGATACGCTGAAGGCGAAGATGTACGCGAAGGATGCAAATGGCAACGAGGTCATCTATTCCGTTGATGACTACAGCGTGGCAATGTATTGCAATGCTCTGCTGAGCAGCGAGGCCAATAAGGACGGCAAGTACACGAAGCTGATCGCCAGTCTGGTAGCCTACGGCACGGCATCTCAGAAGTACATGAACTATCGCACGGATACGCTGGTAAGCTCGATCGTGGATGCGGGCGCGGCAGACGACTACACCGCGCAGCTTGCGGCGGTGCAGGCTGTCAATAATCGGATTCCGGGTACCGGCGTGACGATCAAAGCAAAGTCTCTGGTTCTGACGAACGCTTTTGCGATCCGCGTGAAGTTCGTTCTGGACAGCGATGTCAGCATTGACAATGTGTACTTCACGGTGAACTCCGATTCGACCCAGTACAAGGAGTTCAAGCAGAGTACGTTGAGCGATGGCACGGTTTGCTACTACTTCGACTATACCGGCTTGAACGCGAGCGAACTGGACGATACGTTTACGTTTACCGCTCATACCGGTACAGGGACGGGTGACGCGCTGGCGTACAACGCGAATACCTACCTGAACGGGATGTACAAGGTGCTGACAGACCGTGGCGACACGACTTCCGCGCTGTACGAGATCGTGACGGCTCTGTTTAACTACGGTTGGACTTGTAACCACTTTTAACAAAAATCTGTAAAGGAGGAAGATCGTTATGAAGTACGTTGCACCTGAGATGAAGGTACTGGAGCTGGCAGCCACGGACGTGATCGTCTGCTCCTCTGGCGGCAGCGGCCCCATTGAGCTGCCGGATATGCCGTAATCTATATCTCAAACACCGACGGAAGGCGGGCGGCACAGCCGCCCGCCTTTTTCCCTTTGTCCGCGCCCTGCGGCAGAAAGGAGCATTCGCATGAAACAGAAATGGATGGCGGCGCTGCTGGCGCTGTGCCTGCTGGCATTGCTGTGTGCCTGCGGCGGAAAGACGCCTGAGGACGAGACGCCCGACCGGCCAGACACGGAGCAGACCGGCAGCGCAAGTCCCGGGGAAACCACCGGCGACACCGACTGCGCTCATGAGCAGCTGACGGCCAACGTGACCCAGCCCACCTGCACGCAGGCCGGCTCCGTGGTCTACACCTGCGACAGCTGCGGCGCGGCGGTGCGGACAACGCCGCTGCCCGCCATGAACCACAGCTACCGCTGGGAGGACGACGACAGCGGCCACTGGCAGGTGTGCGCTATCTGCGGCGACAAGACGGCTTCGGCGGCGCACACGCTGCAGAACGGCGTCTGCACCGTATGCGGCCATCAGACCGGCCAGAGCGGCGGTGTCCGCCACACCCATACGTACAAGGAGCAGGTGACGGCGGCCACCTGCACGGCGGGGGGCTACACCACCCACACCTGCGCCTGCGGCAGGAGCTACACCGACAGCTTTACACCGGCGTTGGGCCACCGCTACACCGCCGCGGTGACGACGGCGGCCACCTGCACGGAGGCGGGGGTGCGGACGTACACCTGTACCGTGTGCGGCGACAGCTTCACGGAGGTCATCCCGGCGGCGGGACACCGGTACGCGGACGGCATCTGCACCGTATGCGGCGCGGCTGACCCCAACGCGCCCGACCCGGCCCCCGATCCCGCGCCTGACCCGACGCCCGACCCGGAGCCGGTGCCCGATCCCGCCCCGGAGGAGCCCTCCGGCTCCGGTGAAATCGTGCTGCCGGATCTGGACGAGTGACGCAATACGGCAATAAATATCCCCCATACCGGGGGATATTTATTTTTTGCGCAAAAAGGGAGGCGGACGCATACCGTCCGCCCCAAGTGAGGAGAAAAATGATGGAAAAAGTATTTCAAACGGGTAAGACCCGCTGAAACCGGTGAAGATAGGTCAAAGCACGGTGCACAGCAGCCACGTCAGACCGATGGCGGCGGCGCCTGCGGCGGCCCAGAGCCACGCGGGTGCGCGGAAGCGCCGGCGGGGCGCGCCCTGACAGCGGGCGTAGTTCTTGGCGATGCGGACGGCCTGATCCACCAGCTGTTGGGAGCTGACACCGCCGCCGTCCGTACGGAGAATGAAAATTGCCTGTTCGAAGATCTGCGGGTCGGGGGAATCCACCACGATGACCCGGCGTGAAATGCCTTTGACCAAGAGTATGCCCTCCTTGCTGTCCGTTTTCATAGTGATAGTATGGACAGCACGGCGGCGGCTTATACCTGCGATCTGCCGGAAGCTTCGGCGCGGGGGCGGTACAGCGCCAGCACGGCGCAGTCGTCGGACAGCCCACCGTGGTCGGCGGAGAGCGTCAGGATGCGGCGGGCCAGTTCCTCCGGGGAGCTGCCCTCCCAGCCGGCCAGCAGATCCTGCACCCATTCATCGCCATCCCCGGCGGTGACGCCATCGGACAGCAGCACCAGCCAGCCGCCCGGCGGCAGCGTGAAGCGGATGGTCTCCGGCTGCTGGGAGGCCTCCTCCAGTCCGGCGGGCAGCGCGCTGCCGGCGTACCGGACGACGCACCCGTGCTTCTTGAAATAGGACGCCGCCGCGCCGTACTTGTACAGCGTCACCGCGCCGGTGGCGCGGTCGATGCGGGCCAGGTCGATGGTGGTGAAGCCGCCGCCCTCCCGGCAGCGCAGCAGCAGCGCGGTGTTCAGGGTCTTCAGGGCCGGGGACGGCTCCACCCCGGCCTGCAGGAACTGCTTTAGAAGCCGGACGGTCATGGCGGCCTCCCGGTGGGCGGCCTCGCCGCTGCCCATACCGTCGGACAGCAGGAGGTAGGCGGCGCTCCCCGCGTCGAAGGACGCGGTCTGGTCGCCGCACAGCGTCTCGCCCTTCCGGGGGCGCAGGGCGGTACCGGTGACGCAGCTGAAGCGCGGCTCCGCCGCTGCCGGCGCGTCCACGGCCAGCACCTCCGACATCTGGGCGTACTGCTCCCGCGCCACCTGATAGGCCGCCTCCAGCTGGAGACGGTGGGTGCGGCGCAGCAGAAACTGATGGAGCTGGTCGTTCAGCGCGTCCAGCAGCCGGGGGAAGTGCAGGCAGCGGCTGGTGAAGTGCAGAGGGAAATCCTCCGCGCAGGCGCTGCCCCGCTGCAGCAGGTGGGGGCAGGCGTCGTTGAAGGCGTTGTAGGTGTCGGTGTAGTGGGTCTGCCAGCAATCCTGCCGCAGCAGGCACCCGGCGCACACCTGCTCGGCGGCCCGGTCAAAGAGCACGGCGGGATTTTCCGGACGGGGCGGCGTGGTGTCAGTGAAGAAGCTGTCGTACACGGCGCGGAACGCGGCGGCGGGCGTCGCCGCCTCCTCACTGGAGGGGGCGCTCCGGGAGACGCTGGCGGCGCGCTGGGCCAGCCGGGGCAGCAGATGCTCCGGCAGCAGCAGGTACAATCCCGCACCGGCAATGCACTGGCACAGCAGCGGCAGCAGGTCGGGGCCGTCCAGCAGCAGGTACACGGCGGCGGCCACGGCGCAGAATGCCAGCGGAGACA
>OKSC01003516.1_pt1 | contig 11547 bp, 11 predicted proteins | sample 1601161 | NCBI WGS metagenome assembly OKSC01 (sample SAMEA3541552, study PRJEB24748) | human gut metagenome | biome: human gut; feature: human-associated habitat; material: faeces | place: China | collected 2012
AAGGGAACCATACGGTGCCCTTGCCCCCTTTTGTCTCCGCCGCCAGACGGCGGCATTCTCGCCGGTGAACACCGGCACTCCCGGCCGCCGCAGGCGGCCATTCTTCACGCCCTAAGACAGGGCGTTTTTCGCCTCCAGCGGCGCGCCGCTGTATCGGCGGAAAATTTCGCGTCTGCCCTTCGTAAGGGCTTATTCTAAGTTGAGCTTGTGCGTCAGAATATATCTGGTTCCGGCAAAGCAGATCGCTGCTGCTGCGGCGCTCGCCAAACACAGGATCAGCACCACGAAATGCACGGCGCCGGAGCCCATCGACTTCCAGAACAGGACGATCGAACGCGCCATGGATTCGGTGATGGCGTTGCCGCCGGCCATCAGCACGAGCATGCCGATGATCTGCACCGCAGTCGAGAGCACAAAGTACCACACGAACGCCATGAGCAGACGGTGTTTTTTCGCGAGATGGCCGAGCGCGATGCACAGATAAATGAACAGCACGGCCGCAAAGGCGCACAGTACAAGCCACAGCAGACCCTCGAGTACATAGGGGACTGCGGCCAGGTCAAAGAAAGAAAATGCCGCAGGATTTATGCCGTGCGATAACAGGAGGATGCTCAGAAACGCCACAAGGCAGCTCAGAAAGCACATCGCAACGGCAATGATCGCCTTGCTGAAAATGTGCTGCGTGACCGAAACCGGCAGGGTGAACATCAGATAGCCCTCGCCGCCGAGCAGGCTCTTGTAGAACCGCTGCACGAGGATGACAGCTGTCGCGACAAATACCGCCGCGAAGATCACGGCATAGAGCATGCTCATGATAGCCGCCGGAATGCCGAACAGCAGATCCGGAACCGCTTCCGAATACAGCAGGTGGTTGATGAGCGCGACGAGAATGATCGCGCCGTAGAGCGGCAGACAGGTGCGTGCGCACGCCTTCCACTCGTATTTCAGTAACTTTAACATGCAAATACCTCCCGGAACAGCATATCAACGGATTTTCCGTGCTCCTCGCGGATTGTGTCCACGCTCTCATGCAGGACCATTTCACCGTTCTTGAGGAAAACGACCTCGTCGAGCACGCGCTCGATGTCAGCGATCAGATGGGTCGAGAGCAGGACGGAAGCGTCCTCGCTGTAGTTTGCGAGAATCGTGTTTAAGATGTAGTCGCGCGCGGCCGGGTCGACGCCTGCGATCGGCTCGTCGAGCACATAGAGCTGCGCCCTGCGGCTCATGGTCAAAATAAGCTGAACCTTTTCCTTCGTGCCTTTGCTGAGCGTTTTCAGACGGTCAAGCGGGGAAATGCGCAGCGCATTGAACATTTCGATGGCCTTGACACGGTCGAAATCTCTGTAGAAATCAGAGAAAAAGTCGATGACGTCCGTGACCTTCATCCAGTCGCTCAGATAGGCGCGGTCGGGCAGGTAGCTGACGATGCTGTGCGTGTAGCATCCCGGCTGTGCGCCGTCCACGGTGATCATGCCCGAGGTCGGCTGAAGCAGACCGTTGAGCAGTTTGATGGTGGTCGTTTTGCCCGAGCCGTTCGGGCCGAGCAGGCCGATGAACCGGCCGCGCTCCAGGTTCAGATCGAGATTTTTCAGTGCAGTAAAGCTGCCGTAGCTTTTTGTCAGGCCGCTGCATACGACCAGAGGCTTGTTCTGTTCCATAAAAGATTATTCCCCTTTCCCATGCCGCTTTTCGAGAAGCGACAGGATTTCCTGTTCGGTAAAGCCGAGCTGGCTCATGCCGGCGAGAAACTCCGAAATCCGTTCGTCCGCAATCTGTTCGCGAATCTGTGCGATCATACTCCTATCCTCCGTTACATATCGTCCGCTTGTGCGGTTGCTGTGCATCAAACCCTCGCGCTCGAGATCCGCAAGGGCGCGCTGCATGGTGTTGGGGTTGACCCCTGCCTGTGCAGCAAGCTCACGCACACTCGCTGGAAGTCCGCGTGCCCTTCTGTGACTATCGGATTGCGGAATACCTGTACGGCGTTCCATGGGAATTTAAGGACTATCAGGGGCAGGAAAAGGGGCTCCTGCGCCGCGCAGTGGAGGGACTTCTGCCGGAGCCGGTGCTGCACAGAAAAAAGAGTCCTTACCCCAAGACCTTTGACCCCCGGTACGAGCAGCTTATGGAAACCCGCCTGCAAACCATTCTGGACGACCCCGCCGCGCCACTCTGGCAGCTGGTCTCGGCGGAGGAAGTGAAGAAGCTGCTGCACCGGGAGACGCAGTGGCCGTGGTACGGTCAACTGATGCGCCGCCCCCAGACCATTGCCTATCTGTGCCAGATCGACTTCTGGCTGCGGCACTATTCCGTGGAGCTGATGTTCTGATCTCCTTTGCCGGATTTTACGTTGACGGCAGGGAACGGGTGTGGTAGAATATGGCCGAAGCAGAAGTAGATATCAGGGCGTACCCAAAGAAGTCGTTACGCCCGCACAACAGGAGGACTGTTTATGCGCAAAACAAAAATCATCTGTACCATCGGCCCCGCCAGTGAAAACGAGGAAACGCTGACCCAAATGTGCCTTGCCGGCATGAACGTCGCGCGGCTGAACTTTTCTCACGGCACCCATGCCGAACACGAGCGGAAAATCGAGCTGGTCAAGCGGGTACGTCAGAAGCTGGGGCTGCCCATCGCCATCATGCTGGACACCAAAGGCCCGGAGTACCGCATCGGAACATTTGCTTCCGGTAAGGTGGAAGTGAAAACAGGGGACAGCTTCACCTTTACCACGCAGGACGTGGCAGGGGACGAGACGAAGGTCAGTGTCAATTATAAGAATCTCCACAAGGACCTGAAGCCCGGCAACACCGTAACGGTGAACAACGGCATCGTCCGGTTTGAAGTGGAAAGCATTGAGGGCACCGAAATCCACTGCAAATGTCTGGCAGGCGGCACGCTCAGTGACCGCAAGAGCATGTCCTTCCCCAACAAGGTCATGTCCGGCCCCTACATTTCCCAGCAGGACAGATCGGATATTCTGTTCGGCATTGCCCACGGCGTGGACTATGTGGCGGCGTCTTTTGTCTCCACGAAGCAGGATGTTCTGGATATCCGCAAGCTGCTGGACGAAAACGGCGGCAGCGATATTGAGATTGTGGCGAAGATCGAAAACCGCTCCGGTGTGGACAATGTGGAGGAGATCTGCTCCGTCTGCGGCGGCATCATGATCGCCCGGGGCGACCTGGGTGTGGAGATTCCCTACGTGGAGGTACCCTCCGTGCAGAAAAAGCTGACCCGGATGTGCCGGATGCTGGGCAAGCGGGTCATCACCGCCACGGAAATGCTGGAATCCATGATCCAGAATCCCCGTCCCACCCGTGCGGAAATTACGGATGTGGCCAATGCCGTTTACGACGGCACCTCCTGCGTCATGCTTTCCGGAGAATCCGCCGCCGGCAAATACCCCGTGGAGGCGGTCAAGGCCATGGCGGAGATCGCCGAATACACCGAGCAGCACACCGGCTATAAGTCCCTGTTCCTCAAGACAGAGTACAACGGCCAGAACAATCTGGACTGTCTGTCCCACGCGGTGTGCTCCATGGCCATCGACGTCAACGCCAAGGCCATTGTGGTCTGCTCTGTGTCCGGTAAGACCGCTATGCTGGTCAGCCGGTTCCGCACCCCGGTGGACATTATCGGCATGACCACCGACCGGAAGATCTGGCGCAGGCTGTCCATGAGCTGGGGCGTGACCCCGGTAATGGCGGATGAATTCCCCACTATGGACGTGATGTTCTACTACGCCCAGAAGGCCGCCGTGGATGTTCTGCATCTGAAACCGGGCGACAATATCCTTCTCACCGGCGGCCCTATCAACGGCCAGCACGGCAACACCAACACCATCAAAATCGAGACGATCTGACCGTAGAAATGCCGCCGCAGTTCACGCTGCGGCGGCATTTTTTTCGCATGTTGACCGAAAAAAACAGTGAAAATTTTGGGATTTTTCCCTATGTGAAATTGGGGCATTTTTGTGCTATAATGTTGTTATGGGTGAAAAAATGCGGCGGTTTTGGAAGGATGGGGAAAATGTATCAGGTAGGGGAATTGGTCGTTTACGGTATGCACGGTGTTTGCCGCGTGGTGAGTGAAGAGGAACGGCTGGTCGATAAAAAGCGGCTGAATTATCTGGCGTTGGAACCGCTGTCCAACGGGAATTCCCGGTTTCTGGTGCCGACGCAGAATGCCGCCGCTATGGCGAAGCTTCAGCCCATTCTTTCCAAAGAGGAACTGGAAACGATGATCACGTCAGAGAATGTGAAAACCGGCGAGTGGATTCGGGAGGAAAACCAGCGGAAGCAAACTTACCGGGAGCTGATCGGCAGCGGCGACCGCAAAAAAATTATGCGCATGGTACATACGCTTTACCGCCACAAGGCCGACCAGAGCGCCTCTGGGAGAAAGATTCACATGTGCGACGAAAATTTTCTCCACGACGCGGAGAAGCTTCTGATCGGTGAAATTTCCATCGTTCTGCATCTGGAGCCGGAGCAGGCACGGGATTATATCCACAAAAAACTGAAAGAGGACGCCTGAGCGTCCTCTTTTCGTATCTCACAGAAAAATCAGTCTATGTAGGTCAGGTATTTCGGGTCGATTCCCTGAATGCCCAGTCCCGGCGCATCGGCGACGGTGATGATCTTCTCGTCGAAAGCAGCCCCGCCGAGAATCGGGTCTTCGCTGCACAGCACAGGGCCGTCCAAGTCAACCTTGGTGATGATGTTTTTGGCGCAGGCCAGATGCACGGCGGCATTGACGGAAATCTTTGCTTCCAGCATACAGCCGATCATGCACTCCACGCCGAACACTTCCGCCGCGGAGGCAATTTTCAGGGCGTTGTAAATGCCGCCGCACTTCATCAGCTTGATGTTAATGAGGTCAGCCGCGCCCATCTGCAAAATGGTCATGGCGTTTTCCGGGGAAAATACGGCCTCGTCCGCCAGCACCGGCACATAGCTCCGATCGGTGACGTATTTCAGTCCGGCAAAGTCGTGGGCGCTTACGGGCTGTTCCACAAGCTCAATGTCAAGACCAAGCTCCTGCATCTTATTCAGAATCTTCACGGCCTGCTTGGGCGTCCATGCCTGATTGGCGTCGATGCGGATAACGATGTCCTTGCCAACGGCATTGCGCACGGCGCTGAGCCGGGCGACGTCCAGCTCCGGGTTTACGCCGACCTTCATTTTCAGGCAGTCATAGCCACGGGCAACGGCTTTCAGGGAATCGCTGACCATGGTGTCCGGGTCGTTGACGGAGATGGTGATATCGGTGACGATCTGCTTCCGCCCACCGCCCAGGAGCTTGTAAACGGGGATATTGTACAGCTGTCCGTACAAATCCCACAGCGCCATGTCCACGGCGGCCTTGGCGCTGGAATTGCCCACGATACACTTTTGCACCGACTGGAGCAGCGGCTCCAGCTCGTCCACGTCCCGTCCGATAATGGTCTTGGCGATGTGATCCTGAATGGCGCCGATGATCGCGCCGGTGGTGTCGCCGGTAATGGCACCCGTGGGAGGGGCTTCGCCGTAGCCCACTGCGCCGCAGTCGGTGTGGATTTCTACGATGACATCTTCCACGCTGCTGACACTGCGCAGAGCGGTTTTGAAGGGGGTGCGCAGAGGAATGCTGATGCGCCCCAAACGGACACTTGTGATTTTCATATTGGTCACCTTCTATAGTTTTTGATTGAGAAATTCGTCATTTTGCCATTTCGTACATGGCGGCGGCAATGATCTGCGCGTTGCTCATCAGGCTGTCCACCGAGATGTACTCGTCCGGCTTATGCTCCCGGACTTCCTCACCGGGGAAAATGGGGCCGAAGGCCACGATGTTGGGCAGCGCCTTGGCATAGGTGCCGCCGCCGATGGATTTTGGCTGATCTTCCAGCCCAGTCTGCTCCCGGTAGACCCGCAGCAGGGTGGAGACAAGGGGACTGTCCGCAGGGACATATAGCTTGGCCTTGTGGACTTCGGAGTCCAGAGTAAACCCGGCGCTTGCAAATTTTCCGTTCAGAATGGGGGCACAGTCGGCGTAGCCTTTTGTGACCGGATAGCGGTAGTTGATTTTCAGGGACAGGCGGCGCTCGTCGCCGTTGATCACACCGAGATTCAGCGTCAGACCGCCAGAAACCGCGTCATGGAGGGCAATCCCGGCGGAAGCGCCGTCGGTTTCCATGCCGAGGGTCGCCGCCAGAAAATGTACCGTGTTGGCGACCTCCCCGCTCAGTGGCAGGGTGTCCAGCGCCAGTAGCAGACGGCCAATGGCGTTTTTCCCCAGCTCCGGGGTGCTGCCGTGGGCACTTTCGCCTTCGGCCTCCACAAAAAGACCATAATCCGTGGCAGTGAACCGCACCTGCGGGGCGCTGAGATTCGCAAGACGCTGCGCCAGCTCCCGGGGACAGGCCAGCTTGGCACAGGCGTGCGCCGGAACGACGTTGGGGGCAGTTCCGCCGTGAATGGACAGGAGACGGACGTCGCCGGTCTGAACATTGGCGTGGGAAAAGGTCACATTGATAATGCCCTTTTCGCCGTTGATGACCGGGTATTCGCCGTCCGGGGTGAAGCCCATGACGGGTATCTCGCCGCCGTTTGCAAGGTAGTATTTGATATCGTCGGAACCGGCTTCTTCATTGCAGCCAAACAGGATACGGATACGGCGGCGGATGGGGAGTCCGGAATCCCGCAGAGCGGCCAGAGCGAACAGGGAGGCAATGGCGGGGCCTTTGTCATCCGTGGTGCCTCTGCCCCAGATTTTCCCGCCCCGCAGTTCTCCGCCGAAGGGGTCACAGCTCCAGCCGTCCCCGGCGGGAACAACATCCAGATGCCCCAGAACGGCGACCATTTCGTCGCCCTCGCCGTATTCGCACCAGCCCAGATGACCATCCATATTTTCCGTGCGGAAGCCCAACTCCCGGGCGGTGTCCAGCACATGGACAAGGCTATCCCGGACGGAAGCACCGTAGGGCGCGCCGTCCTCCGTTTCGCCCTGAACACTGGGGATTTGAATATTCTGCCGCAGCGTGGAAAGAAGCTGGGGCTTTAACGCATCAACGCAAGCACGCAATTCCATAGAAATTCCTCCAATCATACTATTTCTCGATAAAATGGTTAACACCATTTTATCCTGCGAATTCTTCGCAGGCCGCCGGTAGCGGCGAGAAATGTATGGACTTACGTTTTTTTGCGGCTACGCCGCTGGCTGCTGAAACAGCAGCCGGATAAAACGGTTTTTAACCGTTTTATTGAAAACTAGTATCACATCTCCCTGAGCAGCTCCACAAGATGTTCAGGGGTCTGGGCAATGGCCTTTGCCCCGGCGGCTTCCATGTCCGCCGTCTCGCCGTAGCCCCAAGCGACGCCGATGGTGGGAATGCCGTGGGCAGCCGCGCCGATCACGTCAAATTTGGTATCGCCAACCATGAGCATATTGTCCGCCCGGCCGTTCTGCTCCAGAAGATAGGCGATGACCTCGCTTTTGGAAGACCGGGACTCGTCCAGAGTGCCGCCGCAGACCGTGTCAAAGTAGCCGGCAAGGTCAAAATGCCGCAGGACCCGGTTCGCCATTTCCTCCGGCTTGGAGGTGGCGACACAGAGCTTGTACCCTTCACGCTTCAGCTCTTCCAGCGCTTCCCGGATGCCGGGGTAAGGGACGTTTTCATAAATGCCGATGGGGTTGTAGCGGCTGCGGAAAACGGTCACGGCCTCGTCCAGCTTCTCCTTTGGAACGCCGTACCGCGCCAGAGTATCATGGAGGGGAGGCCCTACGACGCTGCGCAGCTCCGCTTTTGAAGGGACGGGCAGGCCGTAATGCTCCAGCGCAAAGACGACGCAGTTGATAATACCCTCGCCGGAATCCGTCAAAGTACCGTCCAGGTCGAAAAGAATGACTTTTTGTTCCATATTGAGACCCTTTCTGTGTTTCCTGGATTATAGCACATTTTTCGGCGGTTCTCAAGAGGATTGAGAAATTAACAGGCGGAAAACAGCAGAGGCTCCTTAGAGCTTACAGAAACCGTCTGGCATACCCACACTTGCGGCAGAGTTCCTCTGCCGCTTTTTTCTGGGCAAAGCCCTGATAAATCGCCTTAGTGCGGGGCGTTTCCCAGATTTCCTCCAGCGTGGTTTCAAACAGATTCCCCAGAGCAATGTCGCCCTCATGGTCAAGACAGCAGGGGACAACGGTGCCGTCGCACAGTACGCCAACCTGATCCCGCAGCCCGTGGCAAAAGGCGCGTTCCCCTCCGTCGGGGGCGGAGAGGTCAGGCCAGTCGAATTTGTCGCCGTATTCCAGATAGACACGTTGGGCGATCTGCGTGCCCCGGGGCTGCACGTCCCATGGAGCGGGGAACGCCCGTTCCATGGCGCTGAGAATTTCCGGGTTTCGCTGTTCCGCACCACCGCCGTTCCACAGGCGGTAAACGACCAGAAATTTCCCCTCCGCCGCCTGCCCGAAGGAAAAACACCGGGAAAGGTACGTTTCAAAGGGGACGGAAAGGTCGTTTGCTTCGAAGGCGTGGAGAGAAATATTTACCTTGTGAAGCGCAGGGGCGTTCAGCAGAATTTCTCGCTTTTCTTCCAGCAGAGTCCCGTTGGTGGTGAGAATGACCCTGAAGCCCGCTTTCCCCGCAAGACGAAGAAATTCCGCAAGCTCGGGATGGCACAGCGGCTCGCCCATCAGGTGAAAGTAAAGATAATCCGTCCACGGGCGCAGCTTCGGCAGGAGGGTGGCGAACTCATCCGCCGTCATGAACCGCTTCTCCCGCCGGGTGCCGGGGCAGAACGTGCAGTGCAGATTGCAGACGTTGGAGATTTCCAGATAGATTTTTCTCAGCCGCTTCATTCCGTCACTTCCTTTTCTAAAAGCATACCACAAAATGGGGATTCCCGCAATACGGCTAATTTTGCTTTACCGCTGGATTTCCCCCAAATTCGACATGGCCTTCATGGTAAACTGATGGCAAACGCGGCAGAAACCTGCCGCCATGGGGAGGAAATGGGGGATATGAAGGTCTCGTTCAAACGGTCGGCGGCTGGCTTGGCGGCGCTGGCTGCCGCGGCTTCGGGGGCGCTGCTGCTGAGCGCCCGGGCGGCGGAGGACGGCTATGTGCTGCACATCAACAAGGATGCTTACGTCTGCGCGTCCCCCTTCGTGGCGGACTATACGCTTACCGGGGAGGACGGGCAGACGGTTTTCTCCGGCGAGGATTTTGTGGAGGTCTACCATCTGACCGCCGACGGGGCGGGGGAGCAGGACGTGTCCATCGCTGCTTATTCCGTCAATATTGACGCGGAAGCTCCGGAAAAGGCAGGCTACCGTCGGGTGGGATTGGAGGACAGCGGCTGCTTTTCCGCCGAAACGGCGGGAAAGCTCCGGGCGGTTGCGCAGTGGTCGTACCCCCACAAGGATGTGTCCGCCATTCAGGCGGCAGCCAATCCATGGTTGCAAAGTCACGGGCTTCCTGAAATACGACATCTGCAAAGCGGTGAAGCAGTCCTCGCGGCGCAGCTTGCCATCTGGGAGCTGACGAATCAGGGAAAGTTCACCGTCAACGAATACCTCTCCGGCTGGGAGGACATGACCACGCCGGGATGGCGGAACTATCTGAGAAAGGTTACGAACGCCGACGTTTCCCGCGAGCCGCTGACGGAGGATTCGGCGGCGAATGTTGCGGGGCTGTACCGGTATCTGTGCAGCCTGAAACCTGCCGCACCGGGGTGCGAAACAGTGTCGGACGCGACGCTGCAAGACCCGGTTTACACGGCGGTTAAGGAGCCGGACGGCAGCTATACCGTCACGGTAAGCGTGGACGTTCAGACGACGGTTGGGTCGCTGGACGCATTGACCCTCAGCGCCGACTGCGGCGGTCAGATCAAGGAGCAGACCGTGACCGAGGCCGGAAGCTGCACGGTTTCCTTTTCCGGCCTTACGGACAGGCCGGAGGTGTCGCTGGAGATCACCGGGACCCAGCACGGCGGCGACGTTTATCTGTTTGAGGGAGAAAACCACAGGCTGCTGGGGTTCGACGACAGCGTATTGCCGGTTCACGGCAAGCTGCTGGTGAAACCGGACTGCATTCTGAATATTACCGAATGCGCGGAAACCAGCGGCCTGCCGCTTGCCAATATCCGCTTTGACCTGTACCGCGCAGCGACCCGGGAGCAGCTGGAAAACGGGGATTTTTCCCTCAGTTCCATATCTGACGAAGCGGCCATGAAGGATTATCGGACGCCCGGAAATCTTGTGACGATCCTGACCACGGACATTCACGGCCTTGCGTCCTATAATTTTACGGCGAACGATCAGCCGGAGGGCGTGTATCTGGTCGTCCAGCGCACGGAAAGCGAAGCGGCAGAGGTTTCCGCGCCCTTTTTCTTAGTTGTTCCCGGAGTCGGCGGCGATGGCGGGAACGCTTACACCCTGAATGTCAGGCCGACCGGCACGTTGGAAACCGCCCCGAGCGCCGAGGTAAATGTAGCCGAAATCGGCTGCACCAGCGGCAGCTTTGACGTGGGGCAGTTACATACATGGATTCTGCGGGCCAGCGTCCCGGCGGGCATCCGGGCGGCGCAAAAGTACACCATCACAGGCAATTTTGACGAGCATCTGACACTGGAAGACTCAGCGCCGTCCGTCACCCTGCTGACCAGAGCAGGAGCGGAAATTAATCTCACCGAAAGCGACCACTATGTTATATCACACAGCGAAGGAAACGGGAAAATAAGCGTTTCTCTAACTCCTGCCGGCATGGCCTATACGTCGGCCAATCAGGGGGAAGGGGAGTGTACACCGGAAATCCGGGTGCGCTTTCAGGCATCGATCAGGGAAAACGCCGGACTTGACGCCCCCATCCCGTGCAGCGCGTCGGTCAGCTACCTGAATTCCGCGGGCGTATTCTATGAAGCGCAGTCCGAAGCCGGGGAAGTGCATACGGGTGGAATCCATCTTTTCGTCTCCGACGAAGCGGGGCAGCCACTCAGCGGCGCGGCGTTCCGGCTGGTCAGAGCGGAGGACGAAAACACAGCCCTGAAGAATGGAACGGAGACAAACGCCCCGTTCGTAAATTTCCTCACAGGCAGCTGCGGGAAGCCGGTTTCCGAGGTAACGACCGGCGAGGATGGCAAGGCATTCCTCTGGGGCGTGGCATATGGCCGCTACTATCTGGTGCAGACGAAAGCGCCGGATGGGAAGGACAAGCTCAGCCAGCCCGCCGCCGTCACCGTCAGCGCGTCCAGCCATTTAACGGCGCAGGACGGCTGGCAGGACGCCCGCGGCATGACCGTTGACAACACGGTGAACCTTGTCAACCGGGAAGAAACCCTTCCGAAGACGGGGGACGTGAGCGCGGTGGTGTTCGTCGTCGCGGGGAGTATCCTGATCGGGGCGATTTGTGCGCTGATTCTGGAACTCATTTTCCGAACAGCAAAAAGAAGAATCAGACGGTGATTCACCTCCGGCAAGAAAAATAGCGAATTATTTGAAGCAGGCATTGATACTATTTCCTGATTAAAATCTTAATTTTAATCAGGAAGGCATCGCCTG
>OKSC01003528.1_pt1 | contig 11515 bp, 9 predicted proteins | sample 1601161 | NCBI WGS metagenome assembly OKSC01 (sample SAMEA3541552, study PRJEB24748) | human gut metagenome | biome: human gut; feature: human-associated habitat; material: faeces | place: China | collected 2012
CGCATATTATTAAATATCATTATATCTTTTATATTAAATCCCTGTTTGGTCATTAAATTTACGGTAGTTTTAATATTTTTTCCATACTCACTTACAGCATCATCACTGCCGCTAAGAATATATACAGGTGCCAAGCTTGCTGTCTTAGCCTTTTTAGATACACAGTTAATCATTCCTGATAATAGTTCATACATAAGGCTTGCTGTAATCTGTGCTGGAATATGAGGGTCGTTAAGATATTTATCACGTTCTTCTTCATTATAGAGAAGCCAGTCTGCACGCGATGTAGCATTTTTAATCTTATTATTGTACATTCCAAATGCAATGAACTGTATAAGCGGACTGCAATTCTGTCCGTTAGCCTGCATACAGGCGTGGTCGATATAACTTCTTATTGCTTTGAGAATAAAACGTGGCTGAGAACCAGTTCCGATAAGGAAACATCCGTCAATCTTAGTCCTTAAGTGAGGAGATAAAAGCATATCCCTTACGATGAATGAGCCCATAGAGAAACCAACAATATAATAAGGAAGTTTAGGGTAGCGTTTCTTCATTTCGGTGTAGCAGGTATGAACGTCTTTAACCACATATTCCCAGCTTCCTTTCTTGCCAAGATATGCTTTCCTGCTGCCATTCTGTAGTGAGTGGCCGTGTCCTATAATGTCAATACCGCATACAACATATCCTTTGCTTGTAAAATACTGGGCAACTTCGTCATATCTTCCCATATATTCTGTTATTCCGTGTACAAGCTGTATTACGCCGATTGGTTTGCTTTCAGCTTTCCATACAGCTGCCTGTATTGTTGTCTTATTATCAGATGATTTAAAATTAAACATATATAACCTCAATTCTTGGCCAATAGGCCTTTGGTACTAAAAAGCATTATACGACAAAATATTTAATAAAACTACATAAAAATTGCTAATTAAAACATATAATTATTTATTGAAAAAGAATAATAAATGTGTTATAGTCAGTATCCGTCTGAAGGGCTTGATTTGCTTAATAAAATAAAGAATATCGAGGTATATATGGGTAACGATAATACAAAAGCACTAAGCGGTATGGATATGACTACAGGTTCGATACCGGTTAAAATACTAAAGTTCAGTATTCCACTTATGCTGGCACAGATTTTGGAAGTTCTGTTTAATATGTCAGATGTGGCAGTTGTTGGTAAATTTTCAAGTTACGAGGCACTTGGAGCAGTTGGCTCTACATCATTGCTTGTAACATTATTTACAGGATTTCTTATAGGTATGGGCTGTGGTGTGAATGTAAGAGTTGCACAGCAGCTTGGTGCAGGTCAGAAAGAAAATGTACGAAAGACTATTCATACATCATTTCTTCTCTGTCTTATTGTAGGACTTACAGCACTGGTTCTTTGTATATTGGGTGCTGAATTCTTCCTGTCACTTATGAATACTAAAACAGAGCTTATAGATGGGGCGGTGCTTTATTTTAGAATATACGCACTTGGTATGCCGGCTATGGCTATATATAACTTTGGTAATGCGGTTATGAGTGCGAGTGGAGATACTAAGAAGCCTCTTATATATCTTACGTTTGCAGGCGTTGTGAATGTATGCCTTAACCTTATACTTGTTATAGGGATAGGTATGGCTGAGGATGGTGTCGCATTTGCTAGTATAACAGCCCAGTACATATCAGCAATACTTGTAGTGGTTAATCTGTTAAGAAGAAGTGACACAGACAGATGCCGGTTAAGAGTAAGAGAATTAAAGCTTTATCCGGGTGTGCCAAAGGTAATACTTATGCTTGGAATTCCAGCAGGTATCCAGAATGCTATATTTGCTATGGCTAATCTATTTATCCAGACAGGTGTTAATTCATTCAGTGCGGTTATGGTGTCAGGAAATGCCGCCGCCGCTAATGCAGATATGCTTATATATAATGTTATGATGGCTTTTTATACTGCATGCTCAAGCTTTATGGGACAGAATATGGGAGCGTGTAACAAGAAACGAATGTTAAAAAGCTACCTTATAAGTATGGCTTATGCTTTTTTAGCGGCGGCGGTACTTGGAGGACTTCTTATAATATTTGGAAGACAGTTCCTGTCATTATTTACAAGTGAACCAGAAGTTATAGATGCAGGTATGCAGAGGATTATGGGCTTATCGTATGCTGTATCTTCATTTATGGATTGTACGATAGCGGCATCAAGAGGACTTGGCAAGACTATAGTTCCAACAATAGTGGTTATTATAGGTTCGTGTGTGTTCAGAGTAGCATGGGTGTATACAATATTTGCACATTTCCACACTATACCATCATTGTTCCTGTTATATCCATGTTCGTGGATAATTACAGCTGCCGCAGAGATAACCTATTTCGTGCATATATTTAAGAAAGTGACATTTTAAGGATAGTTACATTATGATTGCCACATAATATGTGTTAATAATATCTATATTCAGGTTCATCATCTGTAAGTTATAGCAATAACAATGCAGGACAGATTCGTTTCTTTGTTGCTGACAGCAAGGATTCGTTAATGGATACTGAAAAAGTAACTAACAAGTATGGCAGCTATACAGATTATGACTGCTATAATGTATTCAATGATGATGTAGTAAATGGTATTATTTCAAATAATAATGGTTATACATATTATAGCAGTGCATACTATGCAGGTGATAAGATTAGCTTATCAAAAGAAGCAGCAGAAAAGCTTATATCAGCAAGACGTAGAATTTCTGTGACAGCTTTTGATAAAGCTAGTAAGATATCTGGAATGACTGTTGAATTCGATGGCTATTTCCTTAATAATGAAGCTGTTTCTGTAGATATACCTAAGATTACATTAAGTAAAGATGCAAGCACATTATCAACTACATTTGCAGGCGGAACACCTGAATATGTATATAAGGTAGGAACTATACCATCAATTAAGGGCGTAAGCTTTAGAAGCACATTTTACAATTCAGGTGATGGAAGATTTAACGTATATGCTGTAGATGATGGAAGCTGTATTCCAGTGGTACAGAGAACATACGGATATACAAAGAGCTTTACAGAAAGTGATTCTAATAGTGAATACTTCACAATATCTTTAGATAATGATAACTTTATAAAGACTGCAACAGTATCAGGTGGAGATTATGATGGTACAGAATATTCATATATTGCTAATCCTGATGTTCAGACAATAAAGAATATCGTTAAATACAATGCTAAGAAAAATATATCATCATCAATTAATGTATGCACAGATAAGGTTACATTTGATGCTGAGACAATTAATATGATTAAGAATGCTGAGGATGCAGGCATAACAGTTAACTTCTATGATTCTAACATCGGAAGAAGTGCAGGTTCAGCTACAACTTCAACATACAAGCTTGAAAATGTTGAAGCTAAGGATGTTACTATAGAAAGACCAGCAGTTGAAATTACATCAAACAATGCTGATTTTGAAAAGGTTATGGATCCAACATTAGCAGTAAGATATGTATCAGCAAGCAGTGCATTAGCAGATGGATTTACATATAGATTTACTGATCCAACTGTATTAAATGCTAAGTTTGATAATGAACAGACTTATGTAAAGCTTTCATTAGTAGATGGTAAATTAGTGAGAAGCGGATCTTTAGTTCCAAGTAGAACTATCGTTGTAGAAAAGAATACATATGCTTTAGTTCGCTCGGCAGATTACTCAACACCAGGTGATACACCAAGTACACCTAGTGACACACCAAGTACACCTAGTGACACACCAAGCGAACCAGAACAGCCAAGTGAGCCAGAGCAGCCATCTGATAATGGCGATACAACAGGCAAGAATGTTGAAGCAGAAGTTATCTCTGAGGATAAGCTTACTAATGTAGAAAATGTAAACAACGAACTTACAGAGCGTTTAACTAATTCATCTCTTTCAGAGGTAAGCATTGTAAGTGCCAAAGCAGCTCCTACACTCAGCTCTAATGTATTCTCTAAGATGAAGGAAAACCAGAAAGACATTACAGTTGGTGTAACAGATGAGAATAACAGACTCCAGTATCAGTGGAAGTTCAACAGTGATACAATTACACAGCCAGATATGGATATTGATTTAACAATTTCATTCGATACAGATAGAGAAAATGAGGTTAAGGAAATTACAGGACGTGATGATCTTATGTATCTTTCATTCAGTCATCACGGAGCATTACCTGGCCCAGCTACAATCAAGACATATGTTGGTAACAAATATAAGGACGGAGATATAGTATACCTCTACTACTTCAATGAAGAACAGAACAGAGTTGAATCAGTAGGCGGTGTTAATAAGGGGCTCGTTGTTAAGGACGGATATGTTGAGTATACAATTACCCACTGCTCATTATACTTCTTATCACAGGATACAGCAGAAATAATTAAGGCTGTTGACCCGGATACAGCAGATAATAATGGACAGGTAGCAGATGTGGCTGATACAGCAAATGATTCAGCTGCAACAGGAGATACAACAAGAGTATTCTTATATGTTCTTGAAACATTAATGGCTGCAGTATTAGTTGCAGGACTTGTAGTTGCTGATGTGAAGAAGAACAGAATTAACAGGTAATTAAACAGCTATAATATAAAACAGCCGGTATAATGATAGATTAAATAGCTATCATTAACCGGCTGTTATTATATTAGCATCATATATTACTTAATGGCTTCTGCCAGCTTGTACATATTGTCAATATCTTCATCTTTCATAGTAGACTTGATAGTTACTGTATCGCCACATATAGTTATGTTCTTCATTCCTTCAAATGCTGTCTTAATACATTTGCCGGCAGTAGGTGCCCACGAACCATTTTCGATGATTCCGACTTTACGGTTCTGGTAAGCTTTGTGGGAAAGACGGCTAAGGAAGTCTTCCATAGGTGGGAATACACCACCATCATAGGATGCTGCAGCAACAATAAGCCTGCTGTATCTGAAAGCATCTTCAATGGCTTCTGCCATATCATCTCTTGTAAGGTCGGTAAATGCAACTTTGTTATATCCCTGTTCTTTAAGGATATTAACCATCTTTTCAGCGGCTGTCTTGGTATTGCCGTGGATAGAAGCACAGGCTACAAGTACTCCATCATCTTCAGGTTCGTAACTGCTCCATGTAAGATATTTTCCAATGTAGAATTCAAGGTTCTCTTTAAGTACAGGGCCATGCAGAGGGCATATAGTCCTGATATCAAGTGCGGCGGCTTTCTTGAGTAAAGTCTGTACAGGTGCACCATATTTTCCTACTATATTAAAATAGTATCTTCTTGCTTCGCAAGTCCAGTCCTCAGAAGCACTTAATGCACCAAATTTGCCGAAAGCATCAGCAGAGAAGAGTACTTTTTCAGTTGTTTCATATTCAAGCATAACCTCTGGCCAGTGAACCATAGGAGCCATAATGAATTTCAGGTTGTGAGTTCCTAATGATAATTCCTGTCCCTCTGCAGCTATAATACATTTGTCATCAAGATTATCCATAGCAAAGAACTGAGGAAGCATAGCTTTTGCTTTAGCACTAAGTACAAGCTTAGCATCTGGATATTTGTCTGAAAGTGCTTTGATATTAGCGGCGTGGTCAGGTTCAAGATGTGAGATTACAATGTAATCAACATTTCTTCCGGCAAGAACATTAGAAAGGTTATTAAACCATTCCTCTGACTTTCTTGCATCTATTGTATCCATAACGGCTACCTTTTCATCAAGAATCACATATGAATTATAGGAAATTCCGTTAGGAATGATATATTGGCTTTCAAATAAATCCAAAGTAGTATCATCAGCTCCTATATATTTAATTGATTCAGAAATTGTAACATTACTCATAATTAAATCCTCCTTATTAATGTTTAGTAATACTTGTTAGTTGTTAATTATTTAATCTATTATTTAGTGTATTAATTAATTCATCTTGAGTATTAATATTTTCATCAGCAAGATTAATACAGGCTGTTGAAATCTCAAAAGGTATCTTATTGCTTTTGAATAGAATATGTTCTGGAATTGCTGCTGCTATAAGATTATTAATTCTATTTTCAAAATCTGTGTACTTAAGATTAGTGTCTAATATAAAGAATAAATCTTTGTCGTAGCGAACAAGCATCAATTCGCCATCAGATATATCTTTAAAAGTATGTGTAATTAAATTGTACAGACAGCATACAATTCCATTAGAAGCGATATCACCATATTCGGCTATTGTGTCAGCAAGATTAGTAATCTTTACAAATGCTGCATTAGACTGGTGGTTATTCTCTGCCTTATATAATTCATAAGGAAGATGTTCTGAAAGATAAGAACGGTTGTAAGCACCAGTTTCCTCGTCAAGCAGAAGGCTCCTGTTGGCATTTTGTATCAGAGATATTAAAGCGTTGTTAGTATTGCCGGCTTCAAGCTGTCGGTAAGTGTATGAGAAATGCTGGACGGTTTCAAGAACAAGCAGGGAGTTATTGACTCTTACTGGCCGCGAAGTGACATGGTATACAGTATCATCGCTTACATCAAGTTTGGATTGTATATTACCGGTAAGAAGTGTTCTTGCAGAAGTGCAGTTAATACATTGAAATATACATTTCCAAGAGTCATAACAGGAAATCGGTGTATCAGATGGTGTAAGACAAGTATCATTAATATCAATAATCTCACATTTGAATGGATTGACAAGTCGCACTACATCATATAGTGGTGATAGCAGCTCCATTTCTTTCTTTAATTCTTCAAAAGTATATTCAACAATTTCGCTCATACTTAAACCTCGTTTCCTATGTTAAAGTACATAAAGTAATATATATCATGGTGTGTTATATATATTATTCTGCATAACTTTATCTATGATATAGTGATATGAACAATGTTTTATATAGTTATATTCATATAATATGGCTGTACATATATAATTATAATAATTGATATGTGATGCAGCAATATAATAATATAACTCCATATGTATAATTGTGTTAATATATCCGTATTCATACATAACATAGATTGTATAAATTCTAACACATTTAATTAAACTTGCCAATTGAAAATTTGCATAAATAATAGATGATTAAACAAATTATTCGGCTTTATAGATACATTTATTGACATTTAACTATCAAAAATGTACTATCAATATAATAAGCGAAAGGACGTGGGTATATGATTGATAATGTGTTGCAGATATCAAGAGAACAGATAGAAAAAGCAATTGCGATATTAAATCCGTGTATGAATGATTATATTTATGTGTATGATTTGATAGATGATTATTATGTGATTTCGGAACATGCTGTGGAAAGGTTTATTCTTCCAGAAGACAAATTCTACGATGCAGCGGCAAAGCATAAAGAGTTCGTATATGAAGATGATTACGAAATGCTTAGTAAGGAACTTCAGGATATAAAGGATGGCAAGAAAGTATTTCATAATATGAAATACCGCTGGTTAGATAAGAACCACAATCCAATATGGATTAATTGCAGGGGAAGCGTGCTGTTTAAAGATGGAAGACCACATTATCTTATGGGCTGTATTAATGAGATTGGTGTTAAGCCTGAGGCAGATAACGTCAGTGGTCTGTTAGGGGATGTGGGACTTGCTGATTATATCAGGGAAGCATATGCGACTTTAACACCAAAAGGTTTTATAATAAGGATAGGAATAGATAATTTCAGTGCCATTAATACCAATTATGGTATGGCTTACGGAGACTACATATTAAAGAAGACGGCAGATTGCATAGCAAATACCCTTAATTCTAATCAGAAACTTTTTAAGCTTGTATCAGATGAGTTTATGATTGTTGATTTTAGCGGCAGCAATATAACAGAAGCGATTAAAATCTATATGAATTGTAAAAAGAATGTCAATAAATTTATAGAGGACAATAATTACAAAATAATGTATACATTATCTGCGGGAGTTATTGATGCATCACACATAAAAGATGAGGATGATTCATATATAAAATTGTCAGAATTTGCCTTAAAGCAGGCGAAGGACAGTGGAAAGAATACATATTATATATATAGGAATGAAGATTTTGAGCATTACAATAGAAGAATGGTTATTAATACAGCACTTCATAATGCCGTAGATGATGATTTTGCAGGTTTTGAAGTATATTACCAGCCTATAGTTGATACAAAGACTTACAGGCTTATAGGTGCAGAAGCACTTATGAGATTTTTCATGCCTGACCCAGATGGTGGAAGCCCACAATTTATATCACCGGTTGAGTTCATTCCGCTGTTAGAAGAAAGCGGACTTATTATACCGGTAGGCAAATGGATATTAGAGCAGTCAGCCAGACAATGTGCTATATGGACTAAGCAGATAGAAAGTTTCCGCATAAATGTCAATGTATCATATATTCAGGTCATTAAAAGTGATGTGTTAACAGATATTATGGCAGCTATTAATGACAACGGAATAAAGCCATATAATATAGGAATAGAGCTTACAGAGAGTGGTTATTTAGACTCCAATCCACATTTTAATGAATTGTGGTCAAAGCTTAAGGATAATGGTGTTGTGGTTGTTCTTGATGATTTTGGTACAGGATATTCTAATCTGCATTGCCTTAGTGATTTAAAGCCGGATTACATTAAGATTGACCGTTCATTTACAGTAAAAGCTCTTAAGAACCATTATGATTATGAATTGCTTACATATATAATTCAGATGACACACAGTCTGTCACTTTCATTATGTATAGAAGGTGTAGAGACGCCGGAGGAGCTTGATGAGTTAAGAAGAATAAATCCCGACTATATACAGGGATATTTATTTGGAAAGCCTTATCCGGCAAATGAATTCGATGAAAGATTTATGTAGTGTATCACGGGTCTTAATGAGATGTGAATATTTATGCAACGTAAAGAAAATGGTTGATTTTAGAGGTTGATATAGTGCATTTTGTCAAAAATCAGTGTATAATATCTAAAATATAGTGATACAGGGTTAGGAGAGGCTCTGCATTAGAAAAGGAGGCACTAATATAATGAAAGATAATAATTTTATAAAAAAGCTTATACTTGCGGCAGCAGCTTTTATAGCACAAATATTAATCGTTATGATTATAATATTTATATTGCTTAATAAGAATATTATTAATGTATTGACTGCTTTTGTATTAATTACAGTTGTATTTGCGATATTTGTTGTGTTAATTCTTAATATTTTAAGAAGCATAGTTGTTCTATTAAGGGGAGCAATAGCAGGTACTGCATCAAGTGATGATAAGACTGCTGAAAAGATTAAGAAGGTTTCAGCAAGAAATGATGAAGTTGGAGAAATCGTCCGCAATGTAACAGTTGCATTTGAGGGTATTACAGGAACAGTTGCTGCAATAAGAAATGCTACAGTTGAACTTGAACAGGTTTCAGAAGAATTTGTTGCAATGTTTGATACAATGCACACAGTTGCCGACAGCACCAATGCAGCGGTAACAACAATTACAGATAATACTACAGTACAGGCTGATAAGGTAGCCGATATTAAGGTAAAGACTGACTCAATAAGCAAGGCTGTTGATAATATACAGACTAATATTGAAGGGCTTAAGGAAAGCATAGATACACTTAATGAGTGTAACAACAGAGCTGCTGATATTATGAAAGAGCTTATTACAATAAGTGAAGAAAGCGGACACGCTATGGACGAGGTAAGTAATGAAACAGAGCGTACTAATGCCTCAGCCCAGGAGATTAGAAAGGTAACTGAGATTATTGCCGGTATATCTAACCAGACTAACCTTCTGGCTCTTAACGCAAGTATTGAGGCGGCAAGAGCAGGTGAGAATGGCAAGGGCTTCGCAGTTGTAGCAGAGCAGATAAGAGAGCTTGCAGATCAGTCAAGAGAGTCTACAGAGCATATTAACCAGATTGTCAATGGACTTATTGAGAATTCTAATATCAGTGTGGAAACAGCTAAGAAGGTATCGGAAGCATTTGAAAAGCAGGATGCCAAGATTAAAGATACAGAAGCTATATTTGCAACTCTTAATTCAGAGATTAACAGAGTTGGAAGTGCTGTAAGCGGCATAGCGGCAGAAGCCTCTGATTTAGAGCAGCATAAGAACACAATAGCTTATGGTGTTGATAATCTTGCACAGTTTGCAGAAGAAAATGCAAGCAGTGGACAGATTACCAAGGAGAATATGAATAATCTTGAGCAGGTTATGGAACAGTGTAAAGGTTCTACAGATAAGATTGCTAATGTATCCGCAGAGCTTGTTACACAGATAAAGAAATTCAGCGGTAACGGGTTAAAGAAGAGATAATATAATTAATATTATTTGATGAATAGGTTAAATATGCAGGTGAAATATGTTTTCGCCTGCGTATTCATTTGTATGGTTGACATATTGTACGAAAAATGGTAAAACATACAATAATGATATGAATTTTAAAATGCCTTATTTTGTCGTTAAGGTACAAAGGTTAGTAAAGGAGATATTAGAATATGCAGTATTCAGATAAAGTTATAGAGCATTTCAGCAATCCTCATAATGTAGGTGAGATAGAGAATGCAAGTGGTGTCGGTACAGTTGGTAACGCTAAGTGCGGAGATATTATGAGAATATATCTTGATATAGATGAGGATACTAAGATAATCAAGGATTGCAAGTTCAAGACATTTGGCTGTGGTGCAGCTATTGCAACAAGCAGTATGGCTACAGATATGGTTATTGGCAAGACAATATACGAAGCTATGGAAGTAACTAACAAGGCAGTTATGGAAGCACTTGATGGACTTCCACCAGTAAAGGTACACTGTTCGCTTCTTGCTGAGGAATCAATCCACGCAGCTCTCTGGGATTATTGCAAGAAGCATAATGTTGATATTCCTGGTCTTAAAGAGCCTAAGAAAGATGTTCACGATGGCGAGGAAGAAATAGAGGATGAAGAATAATATTATCAATGGATATGATAATTTACAGCACAATCTTATTGATTTAATCAGGGAAGAAGAAGCTAAGCTTGGTTACAGAAAAGAGAATATAAGATTATATTATCCTTTAAGCTCATTATGTCATATGTTTGGGTGCGATGTTAGGGATACAAGCTATAGTGATATGGTAAAGCTTCTTGAAGGCGATGATGAGGATTTCAGGCAATATACTTATATTCTTGGCGGTGTCACATTCAGTAATAAAAAAGACAGGTTCTGCTTTGAGATTAATGAAAATGGAGTGGAATATATTCACAATAATACTGACGAGAATGAGTTTATAAGAAAGCTTGTTGATCTTATTAGAAGCCATAGTACATCTATGAAAGATATAATTACATTTTTTAAAGACAGTTATGATGGAATTACTATTGAGTATATCAAAGATGGTGAGTTTGATGTTCTTATAAAGTTTGCAGATAAAGCAGATGACAGATATTATTACTGCTTTAAAGATGAAGGATGTCATATTATATATCATAGATTTCTTCCAGAAGATTACGAAGATTTACAGTTATAATTAACTATCAATATAATAATTCAGAATTATGAGAAATATCAGAAGCCTGACAGGATTACA
>OKSC01003530.1_pt1 | contig 11511 bp, 10 predicted proteins | sample 1601161 | NCBI WGS metagenome assembly OKSC01 (sample SAMEA3541552, study PRJEB24748) | human gut metagenome | biome: human gut; feature: human-associated habitat; material: faeces | place: China | collected 2012
ATCAATAAGATTTATGTCTTTGGATGATTCAAATGCTTTATAATATCTTTCGGTTTATCACTAATAATATCCTTTATTCTTAATTCAATTAAATTTGCAACAAACATATATATTGTAAAGCATAAATCAATTTGCATTACAATTGGAGTTATTTTGTCTTTTATAAATTTGTTTACAGAACGAAAATTTTTTCTATTATTTTCTCCATTCTCTTCTCCATAAAAAAAAGCTATTTACTCGCAAGCAAATAGCTCATATTTTGAATCGTCCACTAAAGCAAGACCTCTCTTTACTATATTATAACCCATTTCATAGAAATTACAATATCATTTTTATAATCATATGTCATAATCTTAGATTATGTGCTATTGATTTCCCAATTATATTCAAAATATTACATAGCAATGTGCCTTTGTCGCTTATATACGTTTTATGGTAACATATTTCCAATTGGAAATCAATTGTTTTTTTATTATTATACACAAGTTATATAATACTATGTTTTGAAATTTTACAAGAGAGCACATTTGTCCCTTCTTTCATTTACCCAACTCACCCATTCAACACCAAATTCCTTATCTCCTCCGTCCGAACCGCACCAAACGCCCGACTGTCCAACGAATGATTTCGATTATCTCCCATCACAAACCATTCATCCTCTTTTAATTTGCAAATACAATCCCTAGTTTTCATTGGCTCATTTAAATAAGGTTCCTCTATTTGTTTGTGATTCACATAAACTGCATTGTCCCGAATTTCCAACGTATCCCCAGGCGCACCAATAACCCGTTTAATAATATTTAGTTTACCATCCTCCATAAGATATTTCTTTGGCACATTCGCTTTTGGTGAAATGATAGCAGTAATAATATCGCCCTTTTCAATCCGCCCTTTTAATGCAGCACTGCAGAAAATCAGCTGACCATCCTTAAGCGTTGGCTCCATACTTTCCCCCTCTATCTGAGAAGGACGCACAAAATAAACAAGCACACAGGCAAAAATAATTCCAAGTAAAATAGGAAGACCATAAGCCCGTACAATTGTTTTTAATCTCTTTTTTGGGGGTTGCTTCAACATATCATCTCCTAGCATTTGTTTTCTATATAAGGCCGAAAATATAAACCTAATATACAATTAAATTTTTCTATTGACAAATCACCTTATTCTGATAAAATGGAATATGTTGTGGAGACGTATCGAAGTGGTCATAACGAGAACGACTCGAAATCGTTTTGCCTTCACGGGCACATGGGTTCGAATCCCATCGTCTCCGTTTTCATTCCCTCGCTGTGTGCGGGGGATTTTTTGTAATAAACTTTTCTACTCCCCGTTAAGTGCCTCAATTAAAAACAATTCCACCGCTAACTGGTCCGACAATTTACCGGATTTAAACTGCTCTTCCAACTCCAATCTGTTTTGCAGCATCGCCAGTAATTTACTGCGTTTGAAAAGTGCCGCCTGTTTTTCATACTTAGGAATTGTAAACGGAGGAACCCCGCATTTTTTTGCAATTTCTCCTGAGCGAAGTCCGCGGTTTTTACACTCCTTCACCTGAAGTAAGATGTTGATGTGACGCGAAAACATAAATAAAATAGACATCGGCGATTCCTTGTTGGTATACAAATCTTCGTACAATTTCATCGCACGATTTTTCTCGCCAAGTGCCACGGCATCAATCATGTCAAACATCTTGGAAACCGTTACTCCCGAACAAATAGCATCTACTTCCGGCACATCAATCAACTTACTTTCACCTACGTAGCCGATGCATTTTTCAAGTTCATTGCTGAGCATTTCCATATCCGTTCCCACTCGCTCAATCAACCGCTCGGCACCCTTTGTTGAAATGCTTTTCCCTGCTTTTTTCATATAGCCGGCAATCCACCGTTTCAACATATGTTCCGGCTGTCTTGTACACTCGGTCACACAGCCATTTTTGTTTATCCACTTAAAAAGACGGTTGCGTTTATCAATCTCGCGCTCCACAAAAATGATATAAGTGGTCTCCGGAAATGACTCCACATAATCTGCCATATCACTGCTGCTTTTAAAATAACCACTGTCCTCTACAACAATCAAACGGTTTTCAGCAAAAAATGGAAGAATCTGAGCCGCCTCGGCAATCTGGGATGGCTCCGGTTTATCACGAAAAAATGTGCGGTTCATCTCATCATCCGGATTCGATAGTTTTTCAATCAACTGATTCCGATAATACTGAACCATGTATCGCTCCTCGCCGTATAAAAGCTGGAAACGGGATATTTGATTATTCTTTAACTCATCCTCAATGCGAAGCATATCTGACTCCTCTCAAAAATACGAGCCGGTCAGCATTTTTGTGACCGACTCGCTTTTACAAATTTCTAATTAGTCTTCATACTCTTTGTAATCAAAACTTCTAAACTCTGCAACCGTATTGTATCCGGCATAATCAACACATGCCATACCAACAAATGCACCGGTGAAGAATCCGCCATAGCTCTGCAGTACATAGTCATCCGATAAAATGGATGCGTCTAAAGTTACCGGAATTTCTTTGTAATTCTCACCATCAAATGAATATTCGTAGGTATAAGTCTGTTTTCTAACTTTTGTGCGGAACCATACATCTGCGCCATCCGGTACCGGAATTGCATCATCGCGGAGGAATGATGTATAGCCGCCACGGTTACACTGGGCCACTTCGATGACACGTCCATTTTTCTCATTCCATGTGATAAATGCAAAGGACCAATGCTTGTCATTATAGAAGTTGGTAAGTCCTGCCATCTGCTGATAAGAAAATGGATTGTAACTTACTTTTACAGAAGCATCAAAGTTAAATGCCTGCCAGCGTTTTGCGACCAGTGACAGTTCATGTTTATTGCTCAGAGAACCCTGTCCGCGGAGAGTCAGTTTGCCATCTCCTGTCGTTCCCATTGCATCCGTAAATGGAACACGAAGGGTATTCCATTCATTATGTAATTTTTCAGTATCAAATTCATCATGCATGGAATGATCAAGCGGTGCATCTGTTTTAATTGCATCTTTCGGTGCATCTACAAGAACCTTTCCGCCGTGGCCGCCTTCAATACGAGGCCAGCCTTCTTCATCCCAGTATACTTTCTGAATCGCTGTCTCACGTCCAAGAGTACAGTAACCACGTGGGTCAATGCAGCACTGATTTTCATGAGTCCATGGACGTCCGCAAAGACTTGCATAATACCACTCACCGCTTGGTGTATCAACAAGTGCGCCATGTCCCTGTTTCTGGATTTCCAAATATGGCGTATCAAAGTTTGTGATAAATGGGCCATCCGGCTCTGTCTCAAAACTTAATTCGTCAAGTGTCTTAGAGCGTGCAACCACTTCCTGATGTGTATATACCGTTCCGCCCTGAGCAGCAAACAAATAATAATATCCATTAATTTTGTACAAATGAGGTCCCTCGACCAATTTTACCTCTGTACCATTGTAAATATTTCTTGCTGTCTCCGGTTTTAACTGCATTGTTTCTGTATCAAATTCTGTCAATGTAATGCCATCAAATGCATGGTGATACTCTCTGTGATCCCATGTCTGCTGAACAAGATATTTTCTTCCGTCATCATCATGGAATAACGAAGCATCAAAACCAACACCATTCACACGAATTGGGTCAGACCAAGGACCATGAATATCTTCTGCTGTCGTGATGTAGTTTACCATATCTTTGAATGGTCCCTCGGTTACTTTAACATCTGTGTAAACGAGCCAGAACTTACCATCTGCATAGGAAAGATCCGGTGCCCAGATACCGCCTGAAGACGGATTTCCTTTCATATCAAGCAGTGTCGTTGTTGACAAGGCCGATGGCAGCAGTTTCCAGTGAACCATATCTTTGGACTCGTGCAGACGAACCCCCGGGAACCACTCAAATGTAGAATTTGCAATATAATACGTGTCATCGACACGAATAATTGACGGATCCGCATTAAAACCCGGCAATACAGGATTTTTAATCTGTTCCATAATTTAATAACCTCCAAAAGTAATCATTTCTGTTTGCAGTAACATTATATCAAAAAAACAACGGCTTGTCTTTAAGATTTTCAAACTTTTGCTTCCATATTTTTCGGCAGTACCAGATTCAGAATTACAGCCACTAAAAAGACTACTGCAACGCAGTTCTGAGCAAATACATTTTGCACAATCTGCGGGAAAATCGCAAAAATCTCCGGTACCTGGGTAAAGCCAATTCCCACGCTTAAGGATAACGCAGCTATGGTAATGTTTCTCTGGGTAAATCCACATTTTCCAATCATCTGGATACCACTGACTACAATTGTACCAAACATCATAATCGTACACCCGCCAAGAACAGAATCCGGAAGCGTTGCAAGCACAGCACCAAAAATCGGAAAGATACCTGCCAAAATCATAATAACCGCCCCTGTCGCAATAGCAAAACGGTTCACAACTTTTGTCATTGCCACAAGACCAACATTCTGGCTGAAAGAAGTAATCGGCAGACAGCCAAAGCAGGCAGATAATGCACTGACAAAACCATCACAGGCAATCGAACCTGTTGTTTCCTTCACCGTCACATCCCGGTTTAACCCGGATGAGGCAAGTGCCGATGTATCTCCAATCGTCTCCGTTGCCGACACAAGAAAAATTAACGTAACCGACACAATGGCATTTAAATTAAACTCCATCTTAAATGGCATAATATGCGGAAATGCAATAATTGACGTATTTGCAAGTGCAGAAAAATCCACCTGATGCATACAAACCGCCAGAATATATCCAACCACAAGTCCAAATAAAACTGACAACTGTTTAAAATAAGATTTAGCAAATAAATTAAACAAAATACAGCTAAGTAACGTCACAGTTCCGATAATCCAGTTCTGCACCGAACCAAAGTTCTCACTTCCACTTCCACCGCCAAACGAAGCAGAACCAACCGACAGCAGAGAAAAACCAATTGCTGTAACAACACTCGCTGCTACAATCGGTGAAATCCACTTCAGCCAGTACTTTGCAAATAATCCCAGCGTTCCTTCTAAAATACCACCGATCAAAACAGCACCAACAATCGTTTCATATCCGTAAGTTGTTCCAATAAAACACAAAATGGATACGAATGTAAAACTAATTCCCATTACAATCGGCAGCCCCGAACCAACACGCCAGATTGGAAACAACTGTATTAATGTACCAATTCCGGCAATCAGCATAGCACTCTGAATCAACATGGCAATCTGTCCGTTTGATAATTTGCAGGCGTTTGCCACAATAATAATTGGCGCAATGTTTGCCACAAACATCGCTAAAATATGCTGTAATCCAAACGGCACGGCATGACCAAGCGGCACTTTACCATTTAATGTATAAATATTGTCAATGGAAGCTTTTGTTTTTTTCTCTTTATTCATTTTATCCTCTTTCTCCTGTGTAATTATTGCTCACGAAATGTAATCGAACCGGTCTCTGCATCCATGGCATCCACAATTGCCAGTGATTCCAACTGATAACCAAGATTTCTAATGGTCTGTCCGCCAATCTGGAATCCTTTTTCAATCGCAACACCAATTCCCTCAACCGTTGCCCCGGCGCTATTTACAATCGAAATCAGCCCCTGCAGGGCACATCCATTTGCTAAAAAATCATCAATAATTAACACATGGTCATCCGGTGATAAAAATTTCTTTGATACAATTACCTGATTTTTGCATTTATGAGTAAATGACTCCACTTCTGCCACATACATATCACCATCAATATTGATGCTTTTTGATTTCTTCGCAAAGATAACAGGCACATCAAACTGTCGCGCTGCCACACATGCAATCCCGATTCCGGATGCCTCAATCGTGAGGATCTTATTGATCGGCGTTCCTTCAAAACGCTTCTTAAATTCTTCACCGATCTGGTCAAATAACCGGATGTCCATCTGGTGATTCAAAAAGCTGTCAACCTTTAATACATTTCCGTCTTTTACAATTCCGTCTTTTACAATTCTTTCTTCTAAGAAATTCAACTGTAGTTCCTCCTTGAGATTGCTTTCGTCCTTAACAAACAATTAGTACAATCATACATCATTTCTCGACGAGATTCTACTGGAAATGTATTTTTTTATGATTCGGATTATTTACGCCTACCAGTCTGATCCCATTTTGCTGAGTGCTGATGCAATACTATCAATTCCAAGCACGATCAGATACAGTCCGATCAGATAACCGAATGCGACAACTGCCATAATCGGTTCTATCAGAAGCATAACTCCGATCACGATACCGATGATATTCAACAACAGGGATACAAGTCCGAAGCTGTTACCTGCAAAATACCGTACAGTGCTGATATGGGACAGTCTGGATATACTGTGCATAATGATCCAGAGTGCAAAGAGCCAGATCACTAACCGTTGTGCGGCTCCCGGACAGAGGATCAGCATCATACCAAGCAGGGTACTTAAGATGCCGGAGGTCAGGGATACTGTCGGTACAACTCCCATATGCCGCTCCATCTTTACATAAAATATAATATCTGCTATACCGCTGACTGCTGCCACGATTCCGTAACAGATGACAATACTGTTCAACATACTTTCAGGACGGATCATCGTAAAGATGCCAAGTATAGTGAGTATAATTCCAAGTATCAGCTCCATCCAGCCAAATCCTGTTCGTTTCCTCATAATTCTCACCTCTTATCCTGTAAAATGCTCATAAATTCGTCTCCTGTGATCGTCTCTCTCTCATATAAAAAGGCTGCCAGTTCATCCAGCTTTTCCCGGTTCTCCTCTAAGATCTTACGTGCTTTTTCATGCTGAACCTTCACCAGTTCTACAACCTTGCGGTCGATCTCCCGCTGGGTTTCCGGTGAACAGGTAAGGGATGTATCCCCACCAAGATACTGATTATTTCTCGTCTCCATCGCAACCATATCAAAGTCATCATTCATGCCATACTGGGTGATCATTGCCCGTGCGATCTTCGTTGCCTGCTCGATATCATTCGAGGCTCCGGTCGTAACCTCACCGAATACCACTTCCTCTGCTGCACGTCCACCGGTAAAGGTTGCAATCTTATTTTCCAGTTCTTCTTTTGTCAGCAGATATCTGTCTCCCTGCTCCACCTGCATGGTATAGCCGAGCGCACCTGAAGTTCTCGGAATGATCGTGATCTTCTGTACCGGTGCTGAGTGCGACTGCATGGCCGCTACGAGCGCATGTCCGATCTCATGATAGGCAACCACATGCTTTTCTTTATCTGATAAAACAGCATTCTTCTTCTGATATCCTGCGATAACTACTTCTACACTTTCTTCAAGATCTGCTTCTGTAACGATCGTTCTGCCTGCCCGTACTGTTCGAAGAGCTGCTTCATTTACGATATTGGCAAGCTCTGCACCGGAAGCTCCCGCTGCCATTCTTGCGATCGTATGGAAATCCACATCATCCGAAACCTTGATCTTTCTGGCATGTACCTGAAGGATTGCTTCCCTTCCTTTCAGATCCGGAAGTTCAACCGGGACTCTACGATCGAATCGACCCGGACGGGTAAGTGCAGGATCAAGCGATTCCGGTCGGTTTGTTGCCGCCAGAATGATAACGCCGTTGTTTCCTTCAAAACCATCCATCTCAGTCAGGAGCTGATTCAAGGTCTGTTCTCTTTCATCATTTCCTCCGATCTGTCCGTCACGCTTCTTACCGATCGCATCGATCTCATCGATAAATACGATACATGGTGCTTTTTCCTTTGCCTGCTTGAACAGATCTCTGACCTTGGAGGCACCCATACCTACAAACATTTCTACGAATTCCGAACCGGACATCGAGAAGAACGGTACATTGGACTCTCCCGCAACTGCTTTTGCAAGCATTGTTTTACCGGTTCCCGGAGGACCTACTAACAGGACACCCTTTGGCATCGAAGCACCGACATCCGTATATTTCGCAGGGTTGTGCAGATAATCAACGATCTCTGCCAGATTCTCTTTTGCTTCATCCTCTCCTGCGACATCCGAGAAACGGATACCATTTGTCGACTGCACATATACCTTGGCATTGCTCTTGCCCATTCCAAAGGACATCGCATTCTTACCGCCCGCCTGTTCGATCAGCTTCTTACTGAAATACTGGCCCAGTCCGATGAATATAATAATCGGAAGAAGAAATCTCAACAGGAAATTCCAGACCGGTGATACCGTCTCATCGACATTCTTTGAAAATACCGCTCCGGCATCGTATAACCGTTCCGTCAGTCCCGGATCATCCATAGCTCCGGTCTTATAGTATGTGTTCTTATCCTTGTCTGTGAAGATGATCTCGGAATCATCCACCTCTACTTCGCCAATATTTTTCTCATTGATCATCTTCATAAATGTTCCGTAATCTACTTCCTTGACCTGTATCTTCATCAGAAGCGGATAAATAAACATATTAAAAACCAGAAGAACGACCAGCACGATCCCATAATAGAAGATCAACGGCTTCTTGGGTGATTTTACTTCTTTCATATGTCTCCTCTCTTTCCGGCAGGTACCTGTAATTTCTACATATATGTACTGCCTTTTCCTGTATTATTTCTGAGTTTCGCAAATTATCGCAGCAATCGCCGCTGACCTGTGTTGACATAGCTTTTGGTATTGGTTATACAGGCAAAAGTCTGTTAGCACTCATATCGCAGGAGTGCTAAGTTTCTTTTAGAACAATATAGCCAGAAAAAAAGGAAATGTCAATCTCTTTTATAAAGATTTCACACTTCCTTTACAGCTTTTTATTTTATATTATTTTGATACATCAATTACAAATTCCGGCGTTCCCATTGCTCCTGCACCCAGCTCATATTTATTAAAAAATACCACAACCTGATCCTTGTCATTGATATAAAACTGTGTATCTTCATTGATCAGATCTTCCAGATCTAAATCTTCCCAGAGATAGAATTTCTTTTCGTCGTCCCAGGTATTGATCTGCTTCTGAACCTCATCGGCTATGATCTTCTTGTAATTGCTGCCAAACCATTCTTTTAATGTAATATCCTTTCCTGTATCCAGATCAATGTTATAATAGAACATCTGGTAATAACCGGTTGCCCGGGTCTCATTTTCACTGATCACAAAGGATACATAATGTTCATCCAGACATTTGACCTCATAGTCAATAACGATATCATATGGGATAAAGTTCTTCGGATCTCCCCCGGTTAATATATAAGCGTTATACTCTTCTTCCGCACGCTTCTTACTTGCCTCCACTTCCTGGTTGATCATCTTTGCTATCTCACGATTCACACGCTTTTCCAGTTCGGAATTTCCGGTATTATTCAACTGCGGAACTTTCACATTTACATATTTGGCTTCATCCTCATATTCATATTCCCGGAAGGTAAATACCTGACACACAGGACCGATAAACGGCGTATCGGCAGCTGCCTTTGCAAACGTCGGAGATACATTCAGCAGAACCACAAATATCAAAAACATTGCAGCTACGGCCTCTCCTGCATAACGCAGTATATGTTTCTTCCGTCTCGTATATATATTAACAGGCTTCTGATCCGACATCCCTGTGCTCTCTGTCGTCAGCCCTTCTTCTATCGCTTCCTGAACTATGGAATTCAATTGTTCCGGGATTTTTATATTTTCATATTCCTCTTTATTAAACTTCATCATAAACCTCCAAATCCAGCTTTAAGAGTTTCAAAGCCTTATACAACCTTGATTTTACTGTGTTGATATTATCTCCTGTAACCTCTGCGATCTTGTCAAATTGCATATCTTCAAAAAAACGCAAAAGAACGACTGTTTTCAATTTTGCCGGAAGCCGATCCATAGAATGATACAGATCGACATATTCCTCCTGCTTTCCCGTTCTGTCTGTACTGTCTTCAAGTGAATCATCCTCCTGCAGATAGACAACCTTTTTTTGCCTTCGCAAAGCCATCAGACATTCATTGATCAGTATACGATACGCCCATGTTTCAAAGTATTCCGGACTTTTTACCTGGCTCCGGTTCTGCAGTATCTTAACGACCGCATCATGAACCGCATCTAAAGCATCCTGTTCATTCTTCATATAGCCAAATGCCATCCGATAAAACTTCTCCTGATTATCCTCAATAAATCGTATCACCACAGTTGACCGGATTCCCGTATCTTGTGATTCCTGCTTTTTATAACCGGCACGTTCATTCTGATATTTTGTTTTTCTTAAAATACTACGCTCATTCACGTTCTGTTCCCTCTGTTAATATTTTTATTTATCCAGTGTATGTTCCTCCAGATATGTGAGCCATTTTTCACAATATTTCTTATTCAGATGAATTCCATCTGTGGCCGCATCATCCGGCAGAACTCCATCTGTTGATACCGCTTCCTGCACATTCACAAATGTAGCACCTTCATCCGCTGCAAGCTGCTCTAATCGTTTATTATATTCCGCGATCTTATCATTTCTGACATATCCGCCGGAATCCGATACCGCTTTACTTACCGGAAGTACCGACTGAATAAATATCTTTGCAGATGGATTTTGTGCCTTAATATCATCAATGATCTGCTTGTAATCTGAGATAAATATATCATTACTGATCCAGCCTGTCTCATTGATTCCAAACATTAAATATACACGATTATATCTTGTTCTGGCAAGTGCCTCCATCACTGACCGGTCTTCATCGTCCTGATGGATTACTTTTGCGGTATATGCGCTTGCAACAGTTAATCCCTTGTGTACATATGCGGTTGTCTGTATACCGGTTTGTAACACGAAGCCTTCCGTTCTGGAATCTCCGACAAATACCGCATCCGAAAAATCATTTGATTTGTCATCGCTCTTTAAATCCATGTTTTTTACTGATCCTGTTGTAGTATCATCTCCCCGGCCTGTCAGCAATGTCTCTTTCACATTACCGATTCCGGAACTCTCTGTCGTACTTGTCTCTGTCGTACTTACCTCTGTTGTCACAGGCTCCTGCGTTGATCCTTCTACAATCGGTCTGTCTTTCGCCATATGTATGAACCGAATACTGATGCAGAACGCAAACAGAAGCATTGCTGCTGCCGTTCCACGCATAAATATCTGCTGTCTTCTTCTCCTTCTCTTTCTCTTTTGCTGCATTAAGAACATCTTTCTTCTTTTTTGTAATCTGACTCTATTCCTATTCTGACGCATTATCCGTTCCTCCTTATCTATCTCAAAAGTATTTCTTACTTTGTTTTCTATTATTTAGATGTTTAAGGATGAGAAAAAGTTGATACAAATTTATATTTTTTGAAAAAATTTTGATTTGACGAAATTTTAATCTGAAGTTCCTTGCTTTATGCAATAAGACTTTCCATATAGAAAAAAACATCCGATCGGTTAACGACATATTCATATCTGTTATCCGATTAGATGTTTTTTGTTTATCTATTATTTTTACTTATCTGTTATTTTTATTATGCTTCTTCCCTTGCTTCCAGATCAAAATGCTCCCTGACCAGCTTCACAACTACACCGGAAAGCAAGAATACTGCGATCAGGTTTGGTATCGCCAT
>OKSC01003532.1_pt1 | contig 11504 bp, 9 predicted proteins | sample 1601161 | NCBI WGS metagenome assembly OKSC01 (sample SAMEA3541552, study PRJEB24748) | human gut metagenome | biome: human gut; feature: human-associated habitat; material: faeces | place: China | collected 2012
ACAGGTGAGCCAATGAGGTGCGGCGCAAAACTTTGCAGCGCACTACCGGGTTGCGTAGCAGTCACGGTTTATTCCATTGTTCCGAACCGGGCAACCGCAAAAGCCGTATCCGTAGGTGCCCCAATTCGCCTCTAAAAAACCTTGACGAACGTGGGGTTTTGGTGCATTATATAATGTAATTATGCATACGCAATACTGAAAGGATCGGAACATGCTTTTTGCGATCATTGCCGCGGTGATACTCATTGCGGATCAGTGGCTGAAATATTGGGTCACGGTTAATATAACGCTCTCGACCGGCTCGCAGGAGCTGATCCCGGGCGTGGTGAAGCTTGTTAATATCCACAACTCCGGCGCGGCGTTCGGCCTGCTTGACAATGTTGACTATGCGCGCTGGATATTCCTCGCGGTGACGGCGGTGTTCGTCGTTGTGATCGCCGTGCTGCTGGTCAAGCGCGTGTTCGACTCGCGCTTTGCGGTGTGGTGCGAGGTGCTGTTTCTCACGGGCGCGCTCGGCAACTGCATCGACCGCGTTTTTCTCGGCTACGTTGTGGACATGTTCAAGCTCGAGTTTGTCAACTTCGCGGTGTTCAACATCGCCGACGCGGTTTTGGTCGTGTCGTGCCTGATGTTCGTGATATATGTTTTCTTCGGCTCGCGCGGCGACGATGATGAGGACGACGAGCCTATAAAGGTCCGCCCCATGCCGCGCAGCACGTCTGCAGACCCAGTTGACGATTTTGCCGACATTTTCGGAATAAGCACCAAGGCCGCCGAGCAGCCCGCAGAGGCTCAGCCGCTCAAGCCCGAGGAGAGCAAGCTTCCGCCGACGCACGATGCGTTCTGGGACGATTTCGGCCCTGCGCAGCGCACGGCCGCGCCGAAGTCTGCCGAAAAAGCGCCGGAGGCAAAGCCGAAGTCGGCAGCCGATGCCGGCGAGGACTTCAGCATTGAGGATATTCTGGCCGAGTTTAAGGATCTGTAATGGATTATTTGGATGATAACATCATAACGATAACAGCACAGGAGAGCGCCGAACGTATCGACGCTCTCCTTGCGCGCTGTGTGCCGGAGCTTACGCGCAGCGCCGCCGCGCGGCTGATCGAGGACGGCGCAGTGACCGTCGGCGGACGCACGGTCAGGAAAAACTACAAGTGCGCGCCCGGCGACGAGATAAGCCTTATCATGCCCGAGGCCACCGACTGCGAGCTGAGGCCGCAGGATATCCCCATCGACGTCGTGTACGAGGACGACGATCTGCTGGTCGTCAACAAGGCGCGCGGCATGGTCATCCACCCTGCCCCCGGCCACCCGGACGGCACGCTCGTAAACGCGCTGATGTTCCGCTGCGGCGACTCGCTGTCCGGCATCGGCGGCGAGAAGCGCCCCGGCATCGTGCACCGCATCGACAAGGACACGTCGGGACTGCTGATAGTCGCGAAAAACGATTTTGCGCATCTGGCGCTGTCGGCTCAGCTTGCCGATCGCAGCCTGTCGCGCGTGTACGAGGCCGTCGTGCGCGGCGGCATGCGCGAAGATTCGGGCACGGTTAACGCGCCCATCGGCCGGCATCCGACCGACCGCAAGAAAATGGCCGTCACGCAGAAGGGCTCGCGCAGCGCGGTCACGCACTGGGAGGTCATCGCGCGCTATCGCGGCTACACGCACATCCGCTGCCGGCTCGAGACCGGCCGCACGCATCAGATCCGCGTCCACATGGCGCACATCGGGCATCCCCTGCTCGGCGACGCGCTTTACGGCGCGCCCTCGCCCGACAAGGGGCTTAGCGGCCAGTGTCTGCACGCGCGCGAGCTGAAATTCATCCATCCGCGTACCGGAGAGCATGTCGTCGTCTCCACCGATCTGCCCGAGTACTTCACCTCCGTCCTCCACCGTCTTTTTCCGGAGGCGAATTGACGCAGTCACCAATACGGTGATTGCCGGTGCCCGGTTCGGAATATTGGCGAAAACCGTGACTGCTACGCAACCCGGTAGTACAAGCTGAGTTTTTTGCCGCACCACCTTTTGTCTTCCCCTTGAGGGGAAGATGCCGCTTGCGGCAAATGAGGTGTAATTCAAATTGCGGCGTTAGCCGCCTCATTATAGCCGTATGGGCGAGCATTGCTCGCCCGTGTGTTATAGTTTTTGCCTGCACCGAAATCTATAGCCGTAGGGAACGGATTTATCCGTTCCGCTGTGATGGTTTCGTCGGCACCTACCGGTCGGGCAACCGCAAAAACCGTATCGGCACCAGCGTTAATGCGCCTCTAAAAAAATGCGCCTCTAAAATGCCTTCCCCTGCGGAGCTTGAGGGGAAGACAATTGGGTGCAGTGCAAAACACAACACCGCACTAATGTACGGCGAGGCACACGCGATTTATTCCAATGTCCCGAACCGGGCTACCGCAATAACCGTATCCGTAGCTGCATCAATGCGCCTCTAAAAAAGCTTTCTGTATTCCGTCGGCAGACTGCCGACGGATTTTTTAAATTCTGCGGAGAATTTGCTCTGATTTTCGTAGCCCACGCGCTCGGCGATCTCGGCAATGCTCAGCCCCGTTTCGCGCAGAAGCTTTGAGGCAAGCTCCATGCGGTGCTCCTTTATGTGCGCGGCAAGCGACTTGCCGTAGACGGCCTTGAACATCTCCTTGAGCGAGGACGGATTGATGAGAAAGCGGCGCGACAGCTCGTCGATCGTGTAGCGCCGGTCGAGATTTTCCGTCAGAAGATCGTGCACGCGGCGTATGGTGTCGAGCTGCTCGGCGGAGTATCTGCCCTCGCCGCCGGTTGCGGCGTCAAGCTCCGGCAGCTCCGGTACGCTTTGAATATCGCCGTCGTGCTCTTCGGGGCAGGATATCTCCATCGTCTTTTCGATCATAATATGCAATAGCCTCACCTGCTCGGTCGCGGCGGCCTTGTAGTAGACCTCCTTGCCGTCGCGGCGGCTGACTATAAGCCCCGAATCCCTGAGCTGGCGCAGATGATGCGACACGGCCGGGCTTGTCATACCCGTCAGCAGCGATATATTGACAACGCACTGCTCGCAGTGGCACAAAAGCCAGAATATCCTCACGCGGCTTGAATCGGCCAGCAGCTTGAATATGTCCGACACCGTGCGGAAGCTCTCGGTTTTCGCGACGTTATCGCGCAGATGCTCGCTTATCTCCGCGCCGTGATCGTGCAGAACAGCTTCGTTTTCCATCGTCGTTACTCCATTCGGAAATGATTTAAGCCCATTCGGAAGTTCATTGCCGCGCGGCATTGACTTTTCGGCTCGGACTTATTATACTGCAAGCATAACGATTAAACAACTACTTAATTGTTGAATTAAATTTGTATAGGAGAAATCATCATGAAAAAGACCTACAAGATCGAAGTAGACTGCGCAAACTGTGCAAATCTCATGGAAGAGGCAGCCGGCAAGACCGAGGGCGTCGAGAAGGCCGCAGTCAATTTCATGACCCAGAAGATGACCCTTGAGTTTGCAGAGGGCGCGGACATTGACGCCGTTATGAAGAACGTCGTCAAAAATTGCAAAAAGGTCGAGGACGACTGCGAGATCTATCTCTAAGCCGCATAAGTCCGTAAACGCCCTTCATGATGAGGGGCGTATTTTAATCATAAGGGAAAGATGATATTATGAATAAAAAGCAGAAAAAAGTGCTCGTGCGAATATTGATCACAGCCGCACTGCTCGCACTGCTGAATCTGGTGCATCTTCCGGAGATACCGGCAATGATCCTGTATCTTGCGGCATATCTCATTATAGGATATGATATTTTGCGCAAGGCCGGCAAGGGCATTTTAAACGGCCGCGTTTTCGACGAGAACTTCCTGATGGCCGTTTCCACGATCGGCGCGGTCGCGCTTGCGATCATAAGCGGCAGCGGCGACTTCAACGAGGCGGTGCTGGTAATGCTGTTTTACCAGGTCGGCGAGCTGTTCCAGAGCTACGCCGTCGGCAAAAGCCGCCGCAGCATTTCCGCGCTTATGGATATCCGCCCGGACTATGCCAACATCGAGGTTGACGGAAAGCTCGAGCAGGTCGATCCCGACGAGGTCGAGACCGGCAGCGTCATAGTCGTGCAGCCGGGCGAAAAGGTGCCGATCGACGGCGTTGTCATCTCCGGCAGCTCGACCGTAAACACAAGCGCCCTGACCGGCGAGAGCCTGCCGCGCGACATTGCCGAGGGCGACGAGATCATAAGCGGCTGCATAAACCTCAGCGGACTTATCCGCGTACGCACGACAAAGCCCTTCGGCGAATCGACCGTGTCGAAGATACTGGAGCTTGTTGAAAGCTCCGGCTCGCGCAAGTCGCGCTCGGAGCAGTTTATCTCGCGCTTTGCAAGGGTCTACACCCCCATCGTGTGCTACTCGGCGCTTGCGCTTGCGATACTGCCGCCGCTTGTGCGCATCGTGTTCATGGGTCTGAGCGGCGACTGGACCGACTGGATCTATCGCGCGCTGACCTTCCTCATCATAAGCTGCCCCTGCGCGCTGGTGATCAGCATTCCGCTGAGCTTTTTCGCGGGTCTGGGCGGCGCGAGCAGCGAGGGCGTTCTGATAAAAGGCTCGAACTATCTGGAGGCTCTGGCACAGACAAAGACCGTCGTTTTCGACAAGACCGGCACGCTCACGCGCGGCGTTTTCGAGGTCAGCGGCATCCATCACTGCCCCATAGAGGACGAAAAGCTGCTTGAATACGCGGCCCTTGCCGAGTGCGCCTCCTCGCACCCGATCAGCAAAAGCCTGCGCGAGGCTTACGGCAGGGAGCTTGACCGCAGCCGCGTGAGCGATATCGAGGAGATAAGCGGCAACGGCGTTATCGCAAAGGTCGACGGCCGCACGATAGCCGCCGGCAATGACCGTCTGATGCAGCGCCTCGGCATCAAGCACACATCCTGCCGCAGCGTCGGAACGATCGTGCATGTTGCCATCGACGGCGTTTACTCGGGCCACATCGTCATCTCCGACGTTGTAAAGCCCAGCTCCGCACAGGCGATAGCCGAGCTTAAAAAAGAGGGCGTCGGCAAGACAGTCATGCTCACAGGTGACACAAAGTCCGTTGCCGACAAGGTCGCAGCCGACCTCGGCGTTGACGAGGTGCACAGTCAGCTCCTGCCCGGCGACAAGGTCAGCGAGGTCGAGCGTCTGCTCGGCGAGACCACCGGCAAGGCAAAGCTCGCCTTCGTCGGCGACGGCATAAACGACGCCCCCGTGCTCTCGCGCGCCGACATCGGCATCGCGATGGGCGCAATGGGCTCGGACGCCGCCATCGAGGCAGCAGACGTTGTGCTCATGGACGATGATCCGCTGAAGATATCCAGAGCAATAAAAATTTCGCGCAAGTGCATCCGCATCGTGTACGAAAACATCGTTTTCGCCCTCGGCGTGAAGTTTGCCTGTCTGCTGCTGGGCGCGCTCGGCATAGCCGACATGGGCGCGGCTATCTTCGCCGACGTCGGCGTAATGGTCATCGCCGTGCTCAACGCAATGCGCGCGCTGCACTGCTCGAAATAAACATTCGGAGCGGATTTTTTATGTTCTGCATGTCATTTATGATGCTTTTCCTGCGCGGAGCGGAATATAGCTGACGGTTTTAAGCTTTTTGTACGATATCTGTACGGCAAGCTGAAATTTTCGCGTTTTTCTTTGGCTTTAGTAACTAAAATCACTGTTATACAATTTCGGGTCGCTGTCCTGATTTCAGGCATGCGGCTCGATTTGCCTATTTAATTGCCCGGATCGTCAGACTAACATCATAATCAAACAACGAACAGTGCAGGATATCCTGCACGCATGGAGGAATGACAATATGAACAAGAAATTTGCAAAAACGCTTGCAATGGTTCTGGTCATTGCAATGCTTCTGTCCCTCGGCTCGTTCGCCTTTGCGGACGCGGACACAACGTCAGCCGACGACGGCAACGATTACCCGATCGTGCTCGTCCACGGTCTGTTCGGCTGGGGCGGAACGGAGATCGCGAACCTTAACTACTGGGGCGGCTTTTCCAGCCTTCAGCAGATGCTCACCGACGCAGGCTACGAGGTCTACACCCCGTCGATAGGCCCCGTTGCGAGCAACTGGGACAGAGCCTGCGAGCTGTACGCCTACCTCGTCGGCGGCACGGTCGATTACGGCCAGTACCACTCGGCGCAGAACGGACACAGCCGCTACGGCCGCACCTTCAAGGGCGTTCTGCCCGAGCTTAACGACGCCGACAGCACGCTGAAGATCCACCTTGTCGGCCACAGCATGGGCGGCGAGACGATACGCATGCTCGCGCAGCTTCTTGAAAACGGCGATGCCGACGAGCTGCGCGCAACGACCGACGGCAGCATCAGCAAGCTCTTCACCGGCACCTGCCGCCACTGGATAGAGAGCATCACCACCCTCTGCACGCCGCACGACGGCAGCCAGTATGACGGCAAGGTCTACAACGAGGAGGAGCCGCTCGTTCACCGCTTCGTGGCTGCTCTTTCCGCAGCAACGGGCATGAACATAAACGAGGAAAACCTCGGCCTTGATTTCAAGCTCGACCAGTGGGGTCTTACCCGTGAGCCGGGCGAGAGCTACGAAAGCTACATTCACCGCGTCGAAAACAGCAACCTGTGGAAGGACGACGTAAAGGATCTGAGCGTTTACGACCTGTCCCCGGACGGCGCGGCGGTGCTCAACTCCTACGCCAAGGCGCAGGATGATATCTACTACTTCTCCGTCGCCTGCTCGGACACCTACCGCAGCGCGGTTTATCCGCACCACTACCGGCCCTACAGCAACATAAATCCGCTCATGAAAAAGAGCGCGACCTACATGGGCAGCTACAAAAACTACGCCGCCGGCCACGTCACCATCGACGAGAGCTGGTGGGAAAACGACGGCATCGTCAGCGTTCGCTCGGCGCAGTATCCGCACGAGGGCTCGTCTGATCGCTACAATCTCAACTACGGCACCAAAAACGGCGTTATGACCTTTAAGGACGGCACCGAGAAGGGCGTTTGGAACTACATCGAGAAGATCGAACGGACCGATCACATCAACATGGTCGGCCAGATCACAAACACGAAGTATCTTCAGGGCAAATTCTTCGAGATGGCTGCAATGCTCGCAAGCATCCCTGCCGACGGCGGCACACCCGACACTCCCGATGCTCCCGCAAGCGTTCCCTTTGTCGATATCGTAAAGGGCAGCTTTTATTACGACGCCGTAGTCTGGGGCTATAACAACGGCATCGTAAACGGCGTTGACTCTACGCACTTTGCGCCCGACGCAAGCTGCACCCGCGCACAGGTCGTGACCTTCCTCTGGCGCGCGGCCGGCAGCCCGGAGCCTAAGTCGATGAGCACTCCGTTTACCGACGTAAAGTCCGGCAGCTTCTACGAAAAGGCAGCGGCCTGGGCCTATGAAAACGGCATCGTCAAGGGCACAACGGAAACAACGTTCGCGCCGAACGCAACGGTAACGCGCGCTCAGTTTGTCACCTTCCTGTGGCGTTATGAGGACTGCCCCTCGTCGAGCATCGCAAATCCGTTTTCCGACGTTTCCGAAAGCTCGGTGTATGCTCCGGCAATACTCTGGGCAGCCGAAAACGGCGTGACCGTCGGCACCGGAAACGGCACCTTCGTTCCCAACGGCGCATGCACACGCGCACACGTCGTAACCTTCCTTTACCGCGACCTGGCAAAGTGATAAGCCGTATTTAAGCACGAAAAAAATCTCTCCCGACCGGGAGAGATTTTTTCATATTTCGCTCGATTTATGGATGCCGGTGACGGAGAACTCGACCCATTCGGCGACGTTTGTCGCGTGGTCGCCGATGCGCTCGAAGTATTTTGCTATCATCAGAAGATCCAGCGCGTACTCCGCGTCGCCGCTGCCTGAGCGGATCATTTCGATAAGCGCGGTTTTCATGCTCAAAAAGCAATCGTCAACCACGTCGTCGTGCTCGATAACGCTTTTTGCAAGGGCAAGGTCGCGCTTATTATACGCCTCGATGCTGTCGGTGACCATGCCGATGGCGGCCTCGGCCATGGGGCGCATGGCGGCGCACTCGCTGCCGGTCTTGCCGCCGAGATGCGGAATTATCTCGGCAATGTCGCCTGCCTGGTCGCCGATGCGCTCAAGGTCGGTTATCATTTTAAGCGCGGCCGATATCTGCCGCAGGTCGCGCGCCACGGGCTGCTGCTGGAGCAGGAGCCGCAGGCACAGCGCTTCTATATCGTGCTCGTACCGGTCGATCTCAAGGTCAAGCGGCGCGAGCTTTTTTGCAAGCTCCGAGTCGCCCGAGAGCAGCGCCTTTGCCGAGTTTGCTATAGCCTCCTCGCACATTGCGCCCATAAGCGTGAGCTTTTCGCCAAGCTCCCTGAGCTGGGCATCGAATTTGCTTCTCATCAGCCGAACCTCCCTGTTATATAGTCCTCGGTGCGCTTATCCGAAGGCACGGAGAACAGCTTTTCGGTGTTATCGTATTCAATAAGCTCGCCGAGCAGGAAAAACGCGGTGCTGTCGGAAATGCGCAGTGCCTGCTGCATGTTGTGAGTTACGATAACGATGGTGTAGTTTTTCTTCAGCTCCGTTGCAAGCTCCTCGATCTTCGAGGTCGAGATGGGGTCAAGGGCGCTGGTCGGCTCGTCCATGAGCAGCACGTCCGGCTCGACGGCAAGTGCGCGCGCGATGCAAAGGCGCTGCTGCTGACCGCCCGACAGGCCGAGGGCGGATTTTTTAAGTCTGTCCTTTACCTCATCCCAGATCGCCGCGCCCTGAAGCGAGCGCTCAACGATCTCGTCAAGCTCGGATTTTTTGCGCACACCGTGCGTGCGCGGCCCGTAGGCGACGTTGTCGTAAATGCTCATGGGAAAGGGATTGGGCTTCTGGAACACCATGCCGATGCAGCGCCTGAGCTCGTTTACGTCCGTTCCCGGAGCGTAGATGTTTTTATCCTTATACTTTACCTCGCCGGTTATCTTCACGCCGGGCACGAGGTCGTTCATGCGGTCGAGCGTTTTTAAAAACGTAGATTTACCGCAGCCGGAGGGGCCGATGAGCGCGGTTATGCTCTTTTCGGGTATCTCCATGTTTATGTTTTTAAGCGCCCGGATCTGGCCGTACCACAGGCACAGATCGTTTACGCTGATTATGCTGCTCATATGCTTCTCCTCTTCTGATAGTATCTGCCGACAAGCGTTGCGACAAGGTTTATGATAACGGTCAGCGCCATGAGTATCGCCGCAATGGCGAAGGCTACGTCGAAATCGCCCTGCTCCTTGGCGTAGACATACAGCGAAACGGTGAGCGTAGCTCCCGCGCCGGACAGGCCGTCAGCGAAAATGTTATAGATATTGTGCGCAAAGCCGGCGGTGAACAGCAGCGCTGCCGATTCGCCCAGAATGCGGCCGACGGCGAGGATGCAGCCTGTAATTATGCCGTCCACGCAGCCGGGGAAAACGACGGTGCGGATAACGCGCCACTTGCCGGCTCCGAGGCCGAACGCGCCCTCGCGCAGGCTCTGCGGAACGGTTTTGAGGCTTTCCTGAGTCGTGCGCATAACGGTCGGCAGGTTCATGATGACAAGCGTCATCGCGCCGGCCTGCAAAGATGTCTGCAATCCGAGGAAATTGCAGAAAAACAGCATGCCGACAAGGCCGTAGATGATGCTCGGAATGCCAGAGAGAGTCTCGGCGGCGTATTCGATAGCGCCGACGATGCGGTGGTTGCTCGCATATTCCGCGAGATATATCGCAGCGCCAACGCCCAGCGGCAGCACCCACACGAGCGTTCCGAGGACGATATACAGCGTGTTGAGTATATCCGGCAGAATGCCGACGGAGTCCGCGAGGTAGCTCGGCTTTGTCGAGAGAAACTCCCACGAGATATTCGGAATGCCCCTAATGAGCACATATGCTATTAAAAACAGCACCAGCGCCGACGTCAGAAGGGCGCACAGCCCCGAAAGGCCGCGCATGACAAGCTCATAGGCTTTGCGCTTTGCTTTTACGTTTTTATTATCCATTCGATTTATCCCTCTTCAAAAGGAAGTTGAGCGTTGCGTTTATGAGCATGATAAACAAAAACAGCACGAGCGCGATCGAGAAAAGCGCCTGACGCTGAAGGCCCGAGGAATAGCTCATCTCGCTTGCAACGGCCGTTGTGAGAAATCTTACGCTCTGGAAAAGCTCGGGCATGTTCGGCGCGTTGCCGGATACCATCATAACAGCCATCGCTTCGCCGATGGCGCGGCCCACGCCGAGGACGACCGCCGCGGCAATGCCGCTTTTCGCCGCCGGAACGGACACGCGGAAATACGTTTCCGTCGACGTTGCGCCGAGGGCAAGCGACGCATCCTCGTACTCCTTGGGAACGGCCTCGAGCGAGGTCATGGAGACCTTGATTATCGACGGCAGGATCATGATGGCAAGCACGATCATCGCCGCCAGAAGGCTTGCGCCGTCGGGAACGTTAAACACCTTGCGTATGCCCGGAACGAGCACCATCATGCCCACCAGGCCGTAAACGACCGAGGGGATGCCTGCAAGCAGCGACACCGCCTCAACGACCACGGCGCGCACGCGCTTATCGGCCATTTTCGCAAGATACACGGCCGCCATAAATCCCACCGGCACGCCGAGGACAATGGCTCCGGCGGTGCCGTAAACGCTCGTGAGGATAAACGGCAGGATGCCGTAGCTCGGCTCGGCTGCGGTCGAGGCCCACTTTTTGCCCAGCAGGAAGTCAGGAATACCGATCTCCTTTATCGCCGGAATGCCCGAAACGATGAGGTAGACCGTTATCAGCAAAACGCTCGCCACCGTCACAAGCCCGAGGACAAGGAATATGCCGTGGACTATATTTTCAAGGAGATTTTTCGTTTTTACTTTCATATGAACAACATCCTACACATACAAAAAATAAGCCGACGTAAACCGAGCCGCTGCCGGTTTTCGTCGGCTTAATTAATTACTTCGCTACGGGGACTGCGCCTGCTGCGGAGATAACGTCTGCTGCCGCTGCGCTGGTTGCGTAGTCAAAGAACTTCTGAGCTGCTGCGGAAAGCTCGGCGCCGTCCTTGGTCACCAGAACGAAGGGGCGCTGCACTGCGTAGGTGCCGTCGGAAACGGTCGCCTCGGTGGGAGCGACTCCGCCGACGGAGAGCGCCTTGACGGTGTCCTTAACGGATGCCAGGGAAGCGTAGCCGATCGCGTTGGGGTTGCCTGCAACGGTGGTGATCACGTCGCCGGTGCTGGTCAGCTCCTGACGGTACTTGCATGCGTCCTTGGTGTCGGTGATGCTCTCAAAGCCGTCGCGCGTGCCGGAGCCTGCCTCGCGGCCGATGAGGACGATCTCTGCGTCGTCGCCGCCGACGTTCTTCCAGTTGGTGATCTCGCCGGTGTAGATCTTGGCGATCTGCTCGATGCTCAGGTCGGAGACCTTGTTTTCGGGGTTAACTATGATCGCGATGCCGTCGAGTGCGAGGACGGTCTCTTTAAGGCCGGAGGCCTTCTCG
>OKSC01003536.1_pt1 | contig 11494 bp, 10 predicted proteins | sample 1601161 | NCBI WGS metagenome assembly OKSC01 (sample SAMEA3541552, study PRJEB24748) | human gut metagenome | biome: human gut; feature: human-associated habitat; material: faeces | place: China | collected 2012
TTCGTAAGGACCAAATAGTTACGCCCACCTGTTTCGTGGAAACTAAAGGCGAGTCGTCCGGCATCTTTAAAAAGTACCGTTTAGGCCGGGGATTTACTAACTATTTACTGGATGATAATGGTGTAATTATAGCCAAAAACATCTCTGCTGCAGAACTTTCAGCTTACTTGAATTAAGCTTTCACTGCACATTGCCATGAAAGATTTAAAGAACCTGTAAGACGAAAGTGGGGTTGCTTCTAAAACTTATGTGATGAAAAAAGCATCGTTAGAGTCAAAAGAAGCAAAGACAAAAGAGGAAATGGATACAACAAAAAAGCCCCTCCTGCACTTGTGGTAACACAAGGAGCGGGAGGGGCTTCTTATTTTTGTTAAGTTGAGTTGGCTACTCTATTTCGGTGCCTTCTGATACAGATAAAATGCAATGAACGCATAGAGTATATTCGGTATCCATACAGCAATTACCGGAGGAACATTACCATTCACTGCAAAAGTGGAAGCAATCGTCTGGAACAAAATATATGAAAAGCTCAATGCCAAACCTATCCCCAAGTGTAATCCCATTCCCCCTTTAGTCTTTTTCGAAGAAAGAGAAACACCTATCAATGTGAGGATAAATGATGCAAACGACATGGCAATACGTTTGTGATATTCAATTTCGAACTCTTTGATATTGGCAAAGCCGCGCTGCCGCTGCCGGCTAATATATTCGCTTAATTGTGGACTGGTCATCATTTCCTGTTGATTTTTCATAATAAGAAAATCGGCAGGTTCCATAAAAAGAGTACTATCGATGCGGTCTCCCTTAACAATGTTCTCTTTCATACCATCCATTTCACGTATCATGTAATCCTTTATAATCCATTTATGGACGGAGGCTGTATCATAAGTGATAGATCGTGCCGTAAGATGAGAAACCAACTGTTTGTCTTTAAACTTATCCAATGAAAAACGATATCCCGTCTTGCTATAATCTTCGAAGCGTTCAATATAAGCAATGACGCCCGAATCTACTTCCAACTGAATGTTACGAGCTGTATTCGATTTGCGTTGCTTATAATATTTATCTTCAAAGTTAATACGCGTCACACTACCTTGGGGTATGATATAAGAACCCAAAAAGAATGTTACTATTGCAATTATAGCTGCTGACACCATGTAGGGACGAAGCATCCTCTTAAAACTCATTCCGGTAGAGAACATCGCAATAATCTCGGAGTTCTCAGCCAGTTTTGAGGTAAAGAAAATAACCGCAATAAACACAAACAACGGACTGAACAGGTTTGCAAAGTAAGGAATGAAATTCAGATAATATTCAAATATAATGGCACTGACCGGCGCATTATTACCCATAAACTTATCCAAATTCTCATTTACATCAAAAACCACTGCTATAGAAATAATTAATGCAATGGCAAAGAAATACGTACCGAGAAATTTAGCTATAATATAACGGTCGAGCCGTTTTATTAATTTCTCCTTAAATAATTCCGTCAGTTTCTTTTTCATGTTGTCCGATTATAATCTTGTGGAAACGCGCTTCACCATCATAGGTTTCCATGTAGCAAAGTCCCCGGCAATAATATGTTTACGCGCTTCACCTACCAACCAAAGATAAAAAGCCAGATTATGAATGGATGCAATTTGCATAGCCAGCAATTCTTGTGCATGGAACAGATGGCGCAGATACGCTTTACTATATAAGGTATCTACAGCAGAAGCTCCGTCTGCTTCAATAGGAGAGAAGTCTGTTTCCCATTTCTTATTACGCATATTGATGATACCATCTTTGGTGAACAACATACCATTACGTCCGTTTCGGGTTGGCATTACACAATCGAACATGTCTACACCGCGCTCGATACCTTCCAAAATATTGACCGGTGTACCTACACCCATCAGATACCGTGGCTTATCTTTCGGTAAGATTTCATTCACCAACTCAATCATCTCATACATTTTATCTACAGGTTCACCTACTGCCAGACCACCGATGGCATTGCCATCCGCACCCTTCGATGCTATGTATTCTGCCGACTGCTTGCGAAGATCAGGATATACACATCCTTGAACAATAGGAAAGAGAGACTGCTGGTATCCATACTTCGGTTCCGTTTCATTGAAACGCTGAATGCAACGGTCCAACCAACGATGTGTGAGTCCTAATGACTTTTTGGCATACGCATAATCCGAATCTCCTGGAGGACATTCGTCAAACGCCATCATGATATCTGCACCAATCGTACGCTCGATATCCATTACCTTTTCTGGAGTGAAGATATGTTTACTACCGTCGATATGTGAACGGAATTCCGCACCCTCCTCACGTAGTTTACGGATACCTGATAATGAGAACACCTGAAATCCGCCACTATCTGTCAGCATAGGACGGTCAAAGCCGTTGAACTTATGCAGTCCTCCGGCTTTTTCCAGTACGTCCAATCCCGGACGCAGATATAGATGATAGGTATTCCCTAATATGATTTGCGCCTTAATATCTTCTTTCAGTTCGGTTACATGCACACCTTTCACCGTTCCTACGGTACCTACCGGCATAAAGATAGGAGTTTCTATCTGCCCGTGATCGGTAGTTATCAATCCTGCACGCGCATTACTTTTACTGTCTGTATATTGTAAGTCGAATGTCATTCTGCTTTCTTTTCTTTCTTTACGGACAAGTCGATGGCATCGGCAACCTTCTCATTGGTCAGCGCAATGGCAAACACCTCTTTCACATCTTTCACGTAATGGAAAGTCAACCCTTTGAGGTATATTTCCTGTATCTCGTCAATATTCTTACGGTTCTCTTCACTTAGAATAATATTCTTGATGCCGGCACGTTTCGCAGCCAGAATCTTCTCCTTAATACCACCCACGGGAAGTACCTTGCCACGAAGTGTTATTTCTCCTGTCATAGCAAGATTTGCCTTCACTTTACGCTGGGTGAGGGCAGAGGCGAGAGAAGTAGCCATGGTGATACCTGCCGAGGGGCCGTCCTTAGGAATAGCACCTTCCGGCACATGTACGTGGATATTCCAATTATCAAAAATATCTTCATCCAGATTCAGCAAAGAAGCGTGTGCCTTGATATATTCCAAGGCCAGCATTGCAGACTCTTTCATGACATCACCCAGATTTCCGGTCAACGTCAGACGCCCACCCTTTCCGCGGCTCAAACTGGTTTCTACAAACAGGATTTCTCCCCCCACGGCGGTCCATGCTAACCCGGTCACTACACCAGCGTATTCATTGCCCTGATATTTATCACGGGTATACTCAGGTGCTCCGAGGAACTCATACAAATCTCCCGGTTTGATTTCCTGTTTGGCAAAGTAGCCATCCGTAGCATACTGGCGTGCCGATTTACGAAGTATTTTACCTATCTTCTTCTCTAATTCGCGTACACCACTTTCACGGGTATACGACTCGATAATAGCCTCCAGCGTATTCTTTGGTATTTTGATATCATTCTTCTTCATACCGTTGGCTTCCAGTTCTTTCGGAACCAGATGGCGACGGGCTATTTCAATCTTCTCTTCAGTGATATAACCACTTACCTCAATCAACTCCATACGATCGAGCAACGGTCCAGGGATAGTATTCAGATTATTTGCAGTAGCAATGAACATTACTTTAGATAAATCGTAATCTACATCTAGGAAATTATCATGGAATGTTGTATTCTGTTCCGGATCAAGCACCTCAAGCAAAGCAGAAGAAGGATCTCCCTGACGATCTGAACTCACCTTATCTATTTCATCCAGGATAAACACCGGATTGGATGAGCCAGCCTTGATCAGACTTTTGATAATACGTCCCGGCATAGCACCGATGTACGTCTTACGATGTCCACGTATCTCTGCTTCATCATGCACGCCACCCAATGACATACGGATATATTTCCGTTTGAGGGCAGCAGCGATAGAACGCCCCAAAGAGGTTTTACCTACTCCCGGAGGGCCATACAAACAGATAATAGGCGACTTCATATCACCTTTCAGCTTCAATACAGCCAAGTGCTCCAGAATACGTTCTTTCACCTTCTCCAAGCCATAATGATCTTTATTCAGAGTCTTCTCAGCATTGACTAAGTTCAGATTATCTGTAGTGTATATTCCCCACGGCAAACTTAGCATTGTTTGCAGATAATTGAGTTGCACACTATAATCAGGAGATTGTGGATGTGTACGTTCCAGTTTATCCACCTCTTTCATGAAAGTGTCTCTTACTTCCGCACTCCACTTAGTAGCGATTGCTTTACGGCGTAATTCTTCTATTTCCTGTTCCTGGCCACCACCACCCAATTCATCTTGAATGGTCTTAATCTGCTGTTGCAGGAAATATTCACGTTGTTGCTGGTCAATGTCTTCCCGTGCACGCATCTGTATGGACTCCTTGATTTCGGCAAGTTGCACTTCCCGATTCAGTATCTCCAACAAACGATAAGTACGTGCACGCAATGCATCAATACGCAGCAATTCAATCTTCTCATCTTTTTTCAGCGGAAGATTCGTGCAGATAAAATCCACCAAGAACATAGGATTCGTAATATTCTTGATGGCAAATGCAGAATCCTGCGGAAACATATCAGATGATTTGATATATCTTATAGTCAGATCCTTGCAAGCTTCCACCAATGCATGGAATTCCTTATCATTTTTGTCAGGAATATCTTCCCCCAATGCTTTTACGCGCCCTTTCAAATAAGGAGTTGTATCTACAATTTCTTCCAATTCCATACGTTTGACGCCTTGCAGAATAATAGTGGTAGTCTGATCAGGCATTTCCAGGATACGGATAATCTTACCTACCGTACCAATAGTATGCAAATCTTCCAACGAAGGCATCTCCGTTTCTGCTACCTTCTGGCAAACCACTCCGATATATGCACCTTTTTTTTCAGCTTCACGCACTAATTTCATGGAAGTCTTTCTCCCGACAGATACCGGCATAAATACACCTGGAAATAAAACCATATTCCGTAAAGGTAATATCGGAAGTATCTCATTCACTTCAATATCCATCAACTGTTCTTCATTCCCCTCAAAATCAGCAATCACTGAAAAAGTGTTTCCTTCTTCTCTTGCTTCCGTATCTTTTAGGTAAAGTCTTTTCTTCATTTCGTTCTTTTTAAGTTTATGTCATACTGACAGGGCTTATAAAGCGCCTGCAAAGTTAATCTATTCTTCATTAATATAAAGCACCTTTTCTATAAAAAGACAAAAACGGTGCCAAATTTGTCGTAATATTCCCGACTTTGTCTATTTTTGCTCTCTATTAACAACTACAATCTATGTCAAATCCTTATTTTCAGTTTAAACAATTTACTATATGGCACGATAAATGTGCCATGAAAGTAGGTACAGACGGAGTGCTGCTAGGCGCCTGGGCAGAGACAGAAAACTCGCAAAAAATCCTCGACATAGGAACTGGCACTGGATTGATAGCGATAATGTTAGCACAGCGATATCCATTGTCGCAAATCACGGCTATAGAAATAGATGAAGCTGCGGCAGCTCAGGCTAAGATGAATGTAGCCCGTTCTCCATGGATAAAACGAATACAAGTTATCTGTAACGATTTCAGTCTATTTCAGACCGAAAGTAAATATAATCTGATAGTTTCTAATCCACCATATTTTGTTGATGCATTGAACTGCCCTGACAAGCAACGCAATATGGCACGTCATACCTGTGAACTAAATTATGAGTTACTTTTTCGACGCTCGGCACATCTCCTTGAAAAGCAGGGGAGGGTATGTGTTATCATTCCTACCGAAGCAGAAAAGTTAGTAATTGACACAGCCTGGAAATACAAGTTGTACCCTTCGCGTTGTCTTCATGTCTTCACCAAACCGGATAAACCAAGCCGAAGAGTACTTATTTCATTCAGCCACGAAGAACATGAGTGCATAGAAGAGACTTTATGTATTGAAGTGGAACACCATCAATTTACACCGGAATATATTGCACTGACAAAAGATTTTTATTTAAAAATGTAATTTGATGCTATCATACCTTTATCTCAAAAATCAGTTATAGGCAGTTATTTTGTTGGATGTCTCTATATACAAAAATAAGCTACTAAAAAATCAGCAGCTTATTCTTTTTATAAGATAGTTATAATAACGACTCTTTTTTAGCACTTCTGACAGGCTGTTTTAACCTCTCTAATTCATGTGATAAAAGAGCGTTTTCTTCCATGCGATTATATTTTATATTACATAAATAACAAGGAAACAACCAGCCCCCCAATCACTATGACAGTAAAACAACCTGTTCCTTTTATCTTTCTTGCCTTGTCAAAGTCTTCTTGCAAAAACTTACGGCCACATTTTGGACATGCATAACACGCCGTACCAGAAAACTTTCCACAATTGGGACACGTCACATAAAGACCTTTAGTCCTTTCAAGAGGATGCAGGCTTAATCTATCAGGTATCGGCTGTTTCTTTAATCTGAATTGATGACCGCATTTTAAACAGCTAATCAATATCTTATTACTGAGAAATTGACCATAAGCAATCTTTTCAGCGTGTATCTGAGTAGAACCACATCTCGGACATGTTACCGGGGTGTCATCATATTCATTAAAGTCTGTATGTTGTCGCTCACCTTTCATTGCTTCTTAATTAGTTGATTCTATCTGTCCTTTCTATATTGAAGAGTTTTATGCTAGAACAACATCAAACTCTGAGGATCCACTGCTTAGTAGCCTCTTATATAATCCTTGTAGTTTACCACCTTGAACTGATTGTTCATGCACAGGGACATACGCCCAGTATCCATCACTTCCACCTTCAATTGTAGATGCATACGGATATTCATCTCTGGAAAGCCCCGGCGCATACTTTACATCTTTAAATAATTGATTATCATCTCTAGAAAGCACCTTTACACGATTTACTTCATGAATGCTTATTGGCGAGTATGGTATTTTTTCTTTATCGGCTTGTACTTTAGTAACTATTTCTTCATTTATCATATTCCTTACATAAACTACCGATTCTTTATTTGGAATATAATTCAAAGTGTTTGGAGCTCCTTTATCTATTGCACAAGCTGTAAACTCCCATATATTAGGGGTCTTGCTCTTTTCTATGATATGATTTTCTTTAAATTGGGTGCAAAGAGGATCTATAGCAGTAGTTCTTTGGCAGATACTATTTATATTGGCCTTTTGCATTTTATGACTAATTCGATTGTCTTTAAACATAATGTTTGAATTATAATCCGAGAAACTCAACGTTTTCGAACATTTATTATCCTCTTTAGGGGAGTGTTGACTACAATAGCATTTCATAATATTAGATTTTAGTTATATAATTAATTACCATTTCTTCGATGAACTTATGTTTTTTCAAGGACCTTCTCATTACTTGAGTTTAAAATCAGTTATAAGATAGTTACAAAAAAATCTCCTTTATTAGCATAGAAAGAATGTCAAATAACACAATTTTTGCTATAAATGACGTAGAGCCGATGCAAATTGCATCAGCTCTACGTCATCTTAATTAATTTTCAGTCTTTTATACTTTAGTCGGGGTAGCGGGATTCGAACCCACGACCCCCTGCTCCCAAAGCAGGTGCGCTAACCGGACTGCGCTACACCCCGAATACTTTATTTCTTAAAAGCGAGTGCAAAGGTAGAAACTATTTTGTAATAAACAAAACAAATCGACTCTTTTTACAAAAAAAAATCAGATGAGGTCATAAATACCCATTTAGACAGAGCCAACTTCGTATTTGCTCCGTACCAACTCCCCATAAAAACATAAAATAATTCAAGATCATTCACTACACTTGCGGAACTTAAGCAAAATGACAAAATGTAAATCGTGATATCCTACGTTTCATCCTTTCGTATCAATTGTAGCATACCAATAGATAATATGATAATGATAAACTAAGGTTTTATTCTTCCAGAAGGGCCTTTTTGACAGAAAACCTTATTGCTGATAATGGGGAAATACAAACGTATTGAAGAGAAATATCGTATTTCACTATCTTATTGCCATATTGGACTGATTGCGTAAATCCTGATATGCTTTGGCCAATCAAGCTTAGGGAAAAGAACGTTAGCCTGCGAAACTTAAATATAGAATAATAGCTCCGGAACGATATTTTTCAATTAACTTTATCCCCTGAAAACAATTGGTAGGTTTCAACGTTACACTATAATAAAAAGACATCATGAAAAAACAAATCATTAGCATGGCGGTCATGGCAGTTATATTTGCTGCCTGTGGTGGTTCTAAAGCTCCCGCTACCGTAGTAGGATCATGGGTAATGCCCATTAACGGGCAACCTGGAGAAGTGCAAGGAATCAAACTGGAAGAGAATGGAGAAGCATCTTCCATTAATATGCACACTTTGATATACAAAGAATGGGAACAACAAGGTGACCAGCTTTATCTGACAGTAAAAAGTATCGGTAATGGAATAGAGATTGAAGGTGTGGATACACTGAAGATTGACAAGCTAACGCCGGATTCGTTAGTGTTAAGTTCCAATTATGGATATACTCTGGAGTATGTAAGGCAGAAATAATACAAACTGCAATATATAAATCCCTGACGACTTTAAAGTATTAAATATCGTCAGGGATTTCTTCCTAACCTAACCAATCAATTTACCTTGAACGTATTTCTCTACGCATAAATATGATATAAGAGAGTGCAAAACAGAGAATTGTAACTGCAATCAATCCTGTTAGCTGTGGCCATATAACCAGCAAACTCTGTCCCAATGGGAGAGGGCTGGGTATTGCCCCTTGAACCTGCTCCATCATTAACGGTCCCAAGCTTCGGAGTGATGGCATCAGCAATACAGAAGTTGCCTGATTGAATAATTCGCACGGATTCAATGACATTATGCCCCAAACTATTTTTTGATAACCGACAACATAATAAGGCGGCATCATATCAGAAGGCATGAACATCTTAGCAACCCAATTGACAATCATCGTATAAAATACACTGAAAAACAACCATATCGCCAGAGAAGCCAAAGCTGAAGTAGCCGTCTGCCGGAAGCAGAGCGAGAACAGTATCGCCATATTCAACCAAAGACCTACATAGAAAACACTTAGGATCAAAAAGGAAATGATACGGGCAAATTCTTCCGGTGTAGGTGGAATACCGATGGCTATCAGCCCGGCTCCCATTACCAAAAAACCTAATACAAACAGCATAATTGTAATCACAATCAGTGCAGCAACAAATTTGGCATTGATTATACAATCACGGTGTATCGGCTGTGATAATATACGGCATAATGTCCCTTTGTTCAGTTCCGAATTCATGGCATCAAATCCTAAGGCAATACCTAACAGCGGCCCTAAAAAGTTGATGAACAAAACAAAAGAAGGCAATGTGCCATCGGATACAGTAAACAATTTCAAGAAGAAAAAAGTATCTTCCACATCACCTGATTTGACAGCCTCATGCATACTGGTGAGTGATGTATACAAGGCTCCCAAGCAAGTGAGCGTGATAATGGCAAGTAAAATAATAAAGCGCCAACTACGCACATGATCCCGGATTTCTTTATTCACAATAACCCAGAAAGGCTGCTCAATTCCGTTCATACTTCTCACCTCCTTCCTTTATATAATTATTGTAGATATCAATAAGTTCTACTTGTTTACCTTCCATTTCTCTAAGATCAAGCTGTGCCAGTAATTCTCCGTGATTAAATAAGCCCACACGATCACAAGCTTTCTGTACCTGATCCAGATTATGTGAGGAAAATAACACGGTGAAGGAATGAACCCTACTCAAATTACGAATCAATTCTATAAACTCCTGAATTCCGGCAGGATCGATACCGGATGTCGGCTCGTCCAAAATAATGATTTCCGGATTCTTTATCAATACATCCGCTAAACCCAAACGTTGCCTCATACCGCGGGAATACTTTCCGGTCTTTTTATTCACCTGTTCGGCAAGTCCAACCCGACGCATAAGTTCCTTTGCTTTCTCTTCAGCCTTTTTCCTTGAAAAGCCGTTCAGAAGTGCTGTATAGATGAGGTTTTCCAACCCGGTCATATCATCGTAAAAGCCTAAATCTTCAGGAAGATAACCAATTTTCCTCTTGACTTCAATAGGATTTGTAGTGGAGTCTATTCCACAAATTTCCACTTTACCGGAAGTTGGTTCTGTCAACCCCAGCATCATCAGGATAGTTGTGGATTTTCCCGCACCGTTCGGACCTAATAATCCGAAGATCTCTCCTTTGCAGATTGACAGGCTAATATGGTCTACAGCAGTGAAATTACCGTATTTTTTGGTTAAATCGGTAAGTACAATCACTTGTTCGCCCATAATTACCTCCTTCCATATTTTCGGAATAGGTAATAGACACCTCCCACAGCTACAACGATGACTAATATTCCTACCCAACCCCAAAGCATTGGTGTTTTTACTGCAATTCTGAATTGTGCAGTTGCATTTACTTCGGGAGTTCTGGCTTCCATTGTTGCTACATAGTCGCCTGGCAAAGCTTTTTTCGAAGCTTTCATTATAGCCGTAACAGTAGATGTTTCTCCGGCTTTTAATATTTCTATTTTGGCAGGTTCAAAAGATACTTCCCAATCTTTTGGCTTACCGGATGAGAGTTGAATATCCTTTAATAAAGAGGAACCTGTGTTTCTGACAACTAATTCCAGACGCTTCACATCTCCGGCAGTTATTTCAGTACTCAACAATCCCCGTGGAGTAGTCAGTTCCATTTGATATGTACCGGTAACCACCACTTCCAAATCCAGATCAGCAGAAGTATTACCGGCTACTGCACGTACTGAAATCTTATAATTCCCAGCTTCAACATTAGCCGGCGGAGTGACGTCTATCGACACATTCTGGCTGGCATTCGCTTCTACTTGTGCGGAAGTTGCCTGCTTATAATTAGGTTTAAAAATTACATTCCATCCTCTGGGCGCATTAGACATCAATGCATATAACTGCTGATCAGCCGTCTGATTCTTCAGTACGGCATTAAAAGTAAATGTCGATTTTGAGTTGCCCTGCATATTGGGTTGATCAGTAGTAAATTCAGTCTGATAAGTGCCTTGCTGAGCTACGGTGACAGTCAAAGGAAGTTGACAGCCTCCAGCAGTTACAACAAAATTGTAGCTACCCTTGTTTATTTTTAATGGAACTTCCAATTTCAAGTTAAAGTCCTTCTTTTCACTAGGCAGGACAGCTAATTTGTTAATATTCCAACCACCGGATTTCAATTCACGTTTCCAACTTGCTGGTAATCCTGTAACAGACAGATCTACATTGACCGGAATATCCGAATTATTGATTAAATCAATTTTGTAATCAATACTCGTTCCCGGAGAAACAGAAATCTTTGTATAAGGAGAATAAAGAAACACGCTTGGAATTGAGTCAGAGGCGTGTGTGTAATTCACGGGTATTAAACCCAACAAAATAGTTAATAGCAGCAAATAATTAGTTCGCATAATCATATAGAATTTTATGGTTAATT
>OKSC01003556.1_pt1 | contig 11431 bp, 13 predicted proteins | sample 1601161 | NCBI WGS metagenome assembly OKSC01 (sample SAMEA3541552, study PRJEB24748) | human gut metagenome | biome: human gut; feature: human-associated habitat; material: faeces | place: China | collected 2012
TTTAGCCACATTATCGTTTGTATTGTCAGCAGTTGCCATCTTTATATCTGTTCAAACATCAACTCATCAAGCACAGATAAGCCTACTGGAGAAAAGATTTGATATATATAGTAAGATTCAAAAAATATGTTCTTTTATAGAAAAATTTCCGGCTGCCGCACAGGACAAATCGTATATTGGAAGGTGTTCACTTGCTTGTGCTTTTTTATATCCATTGGGAACAAAAGAATACAATATATGTCAAGAAATTAATGCGATCAAAAAGTGTGCTATTTCCGCAGAAAGTTTAGAAGCAAAAAAAACTTTGGAAAAAGAATGGATGAATGAGGCAGACAAACTATTTGAGTTCTGTGCAATTGAAATGCGAAATAATTTGGAACTTCAAAATAGCGTTCATCTTTTATATAGCCCCGATATTGAGAAATGTGTGAAAAAGCTTCTTAGCATATATGAATCCTTTCAGTTGGGGCATGTGTACTTTACTAATGCCGAGTTCGATTCTGCAATACAAAAGATAATACAAGTATCCAACGAAATACAAATATCGTATCTTCTTGAGTCTATCGAGCAGGAAACGCTAAAGCGAAAGTAGCGATGAAGTAACGGGCATGAATCATAGTGGGATTAATCCTCTAATTCAAGACTAATATTACGTTTCAGCATATTTACTATCACTTTATAGTGTTTCTTCACGGTATTTCTTGCCAACCCGGTTCGTTTGGCGATGGTCGAGAACTCCGTGACCTCCGGGTGAAGGCGCATATAGTCCCACAGCTTGCGCTGTGTTTTGGTCAGCTTTTCCGGCGGGGCGATGCCCGCAAGCTGCTCCTTGAGATTTTTGCGTTCCTCGTTCATCTCCGCGATCAGCGTCTTGAGCTTTTCCTCGCACTCATCACGGGTGTGGGCGTAGACGTTGCGGGAATGCTGTGTCCCGTCCGGCCATATGGGAGAATAGCGTCCCTCAAACAGGTGGTCATTGAGTTCGCTGACGCAGCCGGTGCCCGGTTTCCTTTTCTTCCCCACATAGGGCTGGAAGTCCACGATGCCTTTCCGCTCCGGTTCCGCTTCTTCCTGCGGTTCTGCCTTGCCGATGCTCCGGTCGATGCTGGCGGCGGCTGCGCGCTGCATATCGCCGGTGATGTGGGTGTAGATGTCCAGCGTTGTCACCGCCGACACATGCCCCAGCATGGCGGAGAGGGTTTTCACATCCATGCCGTTCTCCAGCGCCAGCGTCGCGAATGTATGACGCAGATCATGAAATCTAACATGTTTGCATCCTGCGTGCTCCAGAATGAGCTGCAATCTACGGCGCACCACGCCGGGGGTGATGGGACAGTCCTCCTTCACCGGTGACGGGAACATCCAGCGGGAGTCCACCGTCTTTTTGTACTCCCGCAGCACTGCCACCACCGCGGGCGGCAGGACGATCTTGCGGATGGAGTTCTTCGTCTTGGGCGTGCTGATTTGAAGCTGGCCCCGCACATCGTAGACCTGCTTGTTCACATTCAGCACACCGGTTTTGAAGTTTAGGTCATTCCACTGCAGCGCCATGAGCTCGCCTCGGCGCAGGCCGGTGGCCAAGTCCAGAAGAAAGACTTCGTAGTAACCCTCGAACTTTGCCTGGATGAGAAACCGCTGCAGTTCCTCCCGCGTCAGCACCTGCATCTCCCGCGCCTTCTTGGGCGGCAGCTTGCAGCCGATGGCCGGGTTCACACGGATCAGCCCATCCTGCACCGCCTTCTCCAATGCGGAGCGGCAGGTGGCGTGACACATACGCACCATTCGGTCGGACAGCCCTTCGCCGTACTTGTCGGTGAACCGCTTCCGGCCGCTTTTCTTGAGCCGACCGTAGAACTGCTGCAGGTCGTTCTGTGTCAGCTTATTCAGCGGGATGTCCCCAATCTCCGGAATGATATGCAGGCGGATGCGGCTCTCGTAGGTCTCCTGCGTAGTTGGGCGGATCTTAGGCTTGGAGTGATTCTCGTACCAGTATGTCAGCCAGTCCCCGAAGGGCATCTCAGACCGCACTTTTTCGGGCTTCAGCCCGCCGCATTCCTCCTTGAGCTTTTGGAGCTTCTCAACGCACTCCTTCTTCGTTTTAGCGAGAACATTTTTCGTCTTGGGATAGCCGTTATCATCGTAACCGATGACGATACGTCCTTCCCAGCGTCCGTCCTTGCGCTTGCGGACGAGCCCGTCGCCGTCCGGCCTTTTCCTTGCCATGTTTCTCACTTCCTTTGCAACACAAACACATACCACAACGCTTTCGGAATATCCAGCGAGAATCGAACTTTATTCCTCGTTGTAGTAGCCCCTCATGATTTCCTCCAGCGGGATCTTTCCTCTCGTGCGACGGACGTTGTTGACCGCCTCACGGCGCATCTCCTTGAGCTCGTCACCACTGAACTCACTGACCTGCGCGAACATGCGCATCAGGATTTCAAGTTGCACCGCGTAACGGAACAGTCCTTTTGAAATTGCTCTGGCGTTGTCTTCTGAAAGCGCATGTACCGCCCACGCCAGCTTGTCGGTAAGCGCGCTGTTTATCACGTCATCCTCCAGAAGCTGTTCGGCGATGAAGCTCTCGACGGCTTTGGCATAGAACTCGTTGCGGGAAGAGAAGCCGCATTTTTCTTTCGTGCGGTCCGCCTCCTGATCCAGCTTTCTGGGCAGATACAGGCTGACGCGCTGCATATCGGGTGAATCCATAAAAACCTCCTGTATTTACGCAATACACCAAGCGGTGGCACCGTAGTTTCCCTTGTAAAAACCGCGGTAATTCGGGGATAGGCGCCGCACCGCGGCGTCGAATTTGACACCAAAGGGCTGTGAGCAACCCCCAGGGTGGCACCTATCACCGAACCCGCAAAAACCGCCTAACGGTCGGCATTGCCGGCTGTTGTGAGTTCGCGACGGCGCTGCTTGCAACGCCGTCGCTTTCTCCTGCTTGATTTTCGACCCTAACCCGCTCGCTCCCGTTTGCGGTCGAGCTCGGCGAGCTTTTTTCGGATCGTCTCCTGGTCTTTGACTGTTTCGAGCTGATGCATCTGTTGCTCGTAGAAGTGCCGGAGCGCTTTCTCCGCCGGGCGGATCGTGTAGAGCAGCGTGCCGTTTCGCTTCTCGCCGCGCCTGGTGACGATCTCGGTGTTCTCCGTGACAATCAGCAGCTTTTCCCGCAGACCGTTCACATGCTTCGCCACCGTGTTCTGCGAGAGATGCACGGCTCTGCCGATGGTTCTGTAGCTTGGGTGGCACTGGTGTGTCTTGCGATCCTCGCAGCGCATCAGGTAACTGTACACCGCCAACTCGCCCGGCGTGAGGCCCAGCATAAAGATTTCGTTGGGCAGCGGGAAATAGTTTTTGATCGGATCGCGCTTGGGGTAAGGATAGTAGTCGCTCATGGGTTCCCTCACTTTCCAACGTTCTGCTCCACCCAAGCGAGGAGCTTGTCCCTCGGCACAACGAGACGGGATCCGATTTTCAGAACCGGAAAGCCCTTCTCGTGCATCAGCTCGTACATCCCGGAGATGGAGATCCCCAGCAGCTTGGCCGTTGTTTCCGCGTTGAGGAACAGCGGCAGCTCATCGTAGGATTTGTAGGATGATTCCTTCATCTGAACAGTCCTTTCATTTGTGGTAGATAATTCATCTTGTGATCACGTTATCTATTTTAACTTACCTCTTGTGCTTTTACAATAGATGTTGTATAATTAAAATACATTCTCTATTTCTGCACGCGCATTATCTATTATTCTAAACTTTTTTGGAGGGCGTCATGTTTTCTTTTCGTGCTTGCTTTTGGATGAGCGACGTTTATATCAATGAAAAATATAAACACGCTGCCAATGAAATCCTGACAGCGTACCTAAACGCAAACGATCTTTATGAAGATATGGACACTGATGAACTGGAGAACCCTGAGACGCCCGGCAACCTGTTCTATGACCTGAATTCGTTGAAGCGGAAATTGATCCTCTCTAATGGAATGGACTTCGAAGAATACACGCGCTACAATGATTATGTATATGCCGCCATTCGCATCTTTACAAAGCTGAATGCTTTACTTGAGAAGCTGCCTCCTTACAATCAGATTATTCATTTTCCCCTCAAGACCTTTGACGATCTGCTGAACGAACACACACTCTTCTTTTATGACGGGCGTGACCCCAGAGATGATTCTCCGATCACCTGGGATACGATTACTTCTGTCGGCTTCGGAGATCAAATGGACAACGGGAATTTATTTATCCGACGTACCAGCTTTATCCCGGATGATCCGGAACACATGAAGGAATATGATGCAGACATGCTGCAATCGCTCCTGGAATTTAACAATGATATTACCGCTTTCTTTGACGATTATATTGATTTTCTAAAATCATATATAGCGGTACACACTGTATTCAAGCCGTTTGTTGCAGAGTATTTGCACAGAAACAATTCTTTTCCCAGCGTGAACGATGTGGCGCAATGTTTTGAGGAGTTCAACAAATCTGAAGGTCAGGGCTTCCGAAAAACAATCTGTCAAATGCAGTCCTTTGGTTACAAGGTTTTGAAGGATGAAAGGCGCCAGCCGATCCTCTGTGAAGAAATCTCCTTTACTGATTTGCAATCCTTCCTATTCTTTGACCTCTTCAATGGGATCAAGCACAACTACCTCCCCAACCAATGCAAGCAATGCGGCAGATTCTTTTTGATCCGTGGAGGAAAGTACTACAGCTACTGTGACACCCCATTGCCGGACGAACCGGACAAAACTTGCCGCGATGTTGGCGCCAGAAAACGCTACGATGACAAATGCAAAACCGATCCCGTATGGCAAACCTATAACCGCGCATATAAAGCGCACTACGCCAGATATATGAAAAAGAAAATGACCGTTTCCGAATTTGAGGAATGGTCGCGCTTTGCTTCTGAGCTTCGGGACAAGGCCATCGCTGAAGAGATACCGTTTGAGCAGTATTATGCTGCCATAAGGAAATAGCTTCTTACGCAATGAATCCCTCACGACGTCAATCGTCGCGAGGGCTTACAAACTCCATTTCTTTGTCTATTGTCCCGCAGTTTTTTCGCTGCCTGAGGCTGGTCATCTGCTGTGAGGTCATCCCTAAAATGTAGGGACGACCTCGCTTAAAGATAGTGTTTCTTGCCTTTTCGTGCTGATTCGGCACTTGTCAACTTGCTTTTTCGTGATTTTGTCTTGGCGGTACAGCGTGATGGAAAACCAATGATGGATTAGATTGTCTTTCGGATATAGTAAGTGGATCGTCCACCGCCGCGCTTTTCGATCTCGCCGCTGGCGCAGAGCGCCCGGAGATGGCGTTCAACCGACGTGGCGCTCATGGAAGTGACAAGCTCGGCGATTTCGGATTTCGTGAACTTTCCAATTCTCGTTTTTACGGCGTTGCGCACGGTATCAAGCGGAGAAACGGCAACGAGCTCCATCCGTTCTTCAAAATCACGGTATGCCGCGATGACCGTACCAAGCTGATATTTGATAAACGCAGTTGGATCGTCCTTACCCTCGTGCCAGCCGGTCTGCGAGGCTTCCAGGGCGTCATAATAGCTCACCTTCGTCCGTGCGATCTTGGCTTCCAGAGAAATATATTTGCCAATTTCATACCCGCAGCGATAGAGCAGCAGCGTTGTCAACAGACGCGACATTCTGCCGTTTCCGTCAATGAACGGATGAATGCAGAGGAAATCGTGGATAAAGCACGAGATGATCAGCAGTGGGTCCACCTTACCTTCACCGACGGCAAAGTTGTACGCATCGCACAGCTCGCGCATCGCCTCCTGCGTTTCATACGGTGCCAGAGGCGTAAACAGCGCATAGGTCCTTCCGTCTGCCGTTGTTGCGCTGATATAGTTCTGCACGTTCTTGAAGGAACCGCCGAAGGCGCTATCGGTGTGAGCGAACATGATCTTGTGAAGCTGAAGGATATAGTTGGGCGTCAGCGGGATATACTCAAAGTTCTCATGTACCGTGTTCAGCGCGTCACGGTAGCCTGCGATTTCTTTCTCGTCGCGGGTGCGCGGCGTCGTCTTCTCGCTCATGAGCTGCCGCAGGCGCGTATCCGTCGTGCGGATTCCCTCAATCTCGTTGGAGGATTCTGTACTCTGAATCTTTGCAATTTCAACCAGCTTCTCAACATCGGCTGGTTTTTGACGCAGGTATAACATCTGCTTTCCCTTCAGCTCATGGATCTGGGAAAGATATCCTACAATCTCATTGTCCCAGGCCTTTTCTTTCAGAAAGCTATAATCAAATCTCCGCATTTTACTCACCCCCATCTTTATTCTCGCCAATTATATCATATATGGCGAGAATAATCAAGCCTTTGAGGTAATTATTCTTTCGACTGCCTTTGAAGTATTTCACTGATTTCTGCCTCAAAACTGCGCTTTCTACAGAATTCAAGGCGGAAAACGTTGCTTCGGTTCTTGTTCTCCCGGCTGTAAAGAAACGCAAAAAACACACCGGCGTTTACATTCTGCCTCTGGACATAAAAAAAGGGCCCTGAGGGAGCCGATCGACCACTCTGAAGCCCGATTTTAAAGATGTGATGCAGAAAGACGGCGTCTAGCGTCTGCCGCTTTACATGGCGACGTTTCTTTGATATAATAAAAAAGATCAGCATACCGCCTGCGGTCATCTGCACCGCAGGCGGTATTTTCATCTTTGGCTTGAAGCCGCGCTCCTGTGTTTTCCGAGGTTTGCCCTACATTTTGGGGCAAACCTCTTTTCTGTCGGTCGATAGGTTTGCTTTAATGGCGGATTGGTACGGAGTCGAACTCTTGGGACACTGCTTATTCTTCAAATTCGCCCCACTTGTCGCTGCCGTCCAGCACTTCCAGCATGATCCTGGCTCCAAGGCGGAATCCGCAGACGAACACCTCGCACTCGCCCAGATCGTTCAGCTCTGACTGATTGTCCCGCAGCTTTTCCAGCACCTCCTTCGCTTTCTCCGAGAGCAGCGGCGCCAGCTCCTCTTCGTTCTGCAGGATCAGCCTGCCCAGGTTCCACAGGCGGCCGTCCTTCTCCACGCCCCGCTCACCGGGCGTCACGTTCCCATACCACAGTTCTTCCAGAATCTTCATCTTATACCTCCGCATAGCAAGAGGGCGGCTCCGCGTCGGTCATTCCCGACACAAAGTCGCCCTCGGTTTTCATTTGCTCCGCCACCTTCAGCGTGTGCTTGATGATCAGCAGCTCGATATACGTCCGATCGTCGTATTCCTTCGGTACGCCGTGGATCATGATTTCCTGCATAACGGCCCCCATGATCCCGCCGACGCCGTACTTCGCACCGCCGCCCTCGCCGCGGTACAGTTCCTCAATGTTTATCCGTGCCATTTCCGCACCTCCTTTGCAGCACAAACACATACCACAAAGGAGGACGAAAGTCCAGCGAAAAAACAATAACACTTTAGCTTTGATTCTGAGTATGACGATTTAGCCACTTCACCATTAGTAACGGATCCCTAAATATCTCTGGATCAATATCATCAAACTCATACTCATCCTTGTTCTCGGATTCCGCATCTTCATCAAAGAACTCGTCGTCATCGTCAAGATCGTCCTCAGGCTCTATATCTTCCCCAAAGGGATTATCATCCTCGTCATCCATCTCGAGAAGCATAAGATCTAGATCGGCGCCAATATCGGTATTCTGAATCTGAGCGGACTCATCATACTCCACGTAATCGTCGCCATATTCATACAAAGGAGCATTGAGTTGATCTTGAACATACTGATTTAACGCTTCACGGTCTATTTCATCAACGCCGGCCCTAGAAATGAAATCAATTGGGATGAGCTCATAGGTAGACGGCTGGCCAGACTGATAATAATTTCTCGCCAGCAAGTATATCATATCGCTGAAATAGTCAGTGCCTCGCACAATGGAGAAGTTTGCAATATCAAGTTTTTCAAGAAGCGTCTCATTTTCATCGGCCATCGGATACCAATCGGAAAGGATGCACCGCAACCCGAACCCTAAAAAAGAAAGCATGACTTCATCATCATGGCAGAACAGACAAATCGTGCCGTCGGCTTCGACAACAGGATGGATCATGGTGTGGATAGAGAATATAGAGAATAGAGAGTTTAGAAAGTGAAATGTATAGCATTGGAATTGGCAACGCGAGCTTTGCTTCAACATTTTTGTCAGATAAAAGAAGTCCGCTGCCCCAAAAAATACCTATGAAAAGATTGAGGACAACACTGACTTTCAACATTGGCCCGAAAAAGTAAGCAATTACTTCTTCAATTGTCCATGCGTAGGAAAAAACTGTGTGCAAAGAGTTCATCCAGTAAATGATTATTTAGATCGTCCCAGCTTATAAATTGCAGATTCATTCCTCATCCCCTCCTGTGGTTCCAAAGCCATCACAGAGAACTTTAAAGGCTTCGGTAAGCGGATCATTAATCAAGCGCTGTGCCAGCACAACCATATTCTGCTGATTGAAATCGTTACTTTCAATATCGACATCAAATTTTGTTAGCAGAGTTTTTCGCACAGTTCTATACCAGCCACTCTCGGACAACTCCTCGCGTTCCTCAATACTTCTGCATTTCAACTCCTCCAGCGCATATGTGAGTGCTGGGATAATTGTAATAGCATTCAGAACAGGCTGTGTTATAGGAGCCTTAGCGAGCTGCTTATAACTGTAGTAGTCGTTGAGCGGCAGTTTCACAACGATTTTCTGACCGTCAATACCCACAATCATGTGTGTCACTAATGGATCTGCGTTGCGAATGATACTGAAAACAGAGGGGGTGTTTGCCAAATCCTCCATTTCTTTAGCAATGGTCGCATTGACCTGCTTCCCCACCGCTAAGACGCATCCTGCTTCAATCTCAAAGGTCGTTCCGCTGTAGTCATCATGAAATCCCGGATTACTATACCCGGTAATATCCTGAGTCGCAACAATAAACGGGCATATCTGTAACTTGCCGCATATCTTCTTGTCTGAAAGCATGCGGCTTTCCGCTACCTTTTCAGTAGTCACAACCTCACGGAAACCAGTCTGAGCACATTCCAGATGGTAAACATACCGGGCCTGTCCATCATGAATTAGCTTCTTCAGTCCCTCGTTGGTAAGAGAGGCCATAAAGTCAATACGGATGTTATAGCCATCTTTCTGCAAATCAATGGTAGTATCAAAACTACCGTCTTTGTAATCATCAGAATAATATGCTAAGACAGGGTAAGGATACAGTTTATACCTTATTTCCATATGCTTTCACCTCCATCGAACAGTAGTCGTGGAAATCAATCTTTACGGATAGTTTCACAGGAACATTTTCGGTAAAGGTTAATCCGCTGATTTTATTTCCGCTCACCGTCAGTTCAGCACCTTCTGCGGTTGCAGAAATAACTGCTGCATCGTAGTTCTGGGATTCCGCAGACATGAAAAGGCTGATAATTCCGTCTGTTGCAGATGCATTGGGAACAAAAGTGACAGTATACTCCCCCTGACTCTTGTTCGTACACATAACACGTGACTTTACTGCAGACACTGCAGCCAAACTCTTGCGGTGTTCAGTAGGCTTGTCACCCTTTCCAACGCCTTCTCCGCTTCCACCGCCGCCATTGCCGCTGCCTCCGGCGGCAGTGCCTTCGCGACTGCCTTCACCAGGAATATCATCTATGATAATATCTCCATCGGGATCATCGACTTCAGTAGTGCCTGTACCAGCTTGGCTCATACTGCCCGGCTTGGGACTGCGGGACACAGTCTTTGTTTCAATCACTTGTATGGCATCGTTGATGTTTTCGCCCTTATCTTCGGGTCTCGGTTGTGCTGAATCTTGCTCAGCGGCGAGATACTCTCCAACAGAAGGGTCAAGCGCTTCTTCGCTATCATCATTTTTCAGCTCATCCAAACAGGCTTTGATAAACTTAGTAAGGGCGGATAGAACACCCTTAGCCTCAGATTTATTTTCAGCACGCTCAATTTCCCATTTTGTGTGTTGAGGATTCTCCAGGGTTCTGAGATATTCGTTGAGCTTGTCACCTTCGATGTATAACACGCCTGCAAAGGGAATTAATCCGTTGATATTACCCTTATCCATAATTTTCATACCTGTTCGGCGAACCATTGCAACCCTTCTGTGAAAATCAGGCTGTATCATGAGGCGAAGTGTCACCTTACCCATTGTACCGATGTCTTTTGTGTATGTGGGCGATTTTTGCTCGTCCGCAGTAAGTACCTGATAGTATTCGTCAGCATATTCGGAAAAATATGCTTGATGGGATGCAACCAGTTCTGGCAAGGTCTCCTTGCTGATGATGATATCCTCGACCTCAACAATAAGTTCTCCGGTATATACCGCATACAAAAAGCCGTCAAGGACCGATGCTACCATATCATATTTCCAATCCTTGCTGCCATTGAAGCCCAAAACAAAGATGTCTGTGCCGCTCTTTCCTATCTCGCGGCTATAGGAAGGATCAATGGATATTTGCTGTTTTACAGGAGCATTTTTATCTGCTCCGTAAAATCCGATACCCTGCGTAGTCTCACCTTTTTTATCCTTAAAGCTGGTAAGACGGGCTACTCCCTGATACGCAGCTACACCATCACTATCCAAAGTGCTATAAAAAACAGTTCTAAAAGCAGAGCAGGCATAAGGTGCAAATTTACCAATGCCAAAAGAGCCGCCGTGAGACCCGCTCTTGTCAGATGCGCCCTGAGACTTGGTAAGATTACACCAAGGAGAATTGTATTCTTCATCAGAGCCAAGCAACCCTGTGGTGTTGGTATCACTGATTCTTAAACAGGTAATCTTAGGCTGCTTTGCCAACTTAAGAGCAGACTGAAAAAAGCTCTTTGCTTTAGTAGATTTCTGCTTAGACCAGTATTCCAACGACCTGGAAAATGCATCGTCTAAGTCATCAAAGTCAGGAATTGCAGACGGCGCAATCTCAAATGTACGAAAAATAATACGAGTAGGTTCACCGTTCTTCAGATTTGCATCGATGGAATTCTGGCAAATCTCGCGCGCCAAGGATTTGATGGGAGTGCCATTAAAGGTTTCAACGCCAGAATCTGCAATACCAAAAATCTGACCATGGTTATTAGACGGAAAATTCCAAGCATATCTGCGAAGAGAGAATAGAGCCATTCAATAACACCATCCTTACTTTAGGGTAAACCTGGAGGTTCTGTTGCTTTCAACTTTCTGGTATTTTTTCTTTGCTTCACGAAGTTCAGTTTCGATGGCAGAGAAAATCTGATCGACATCCTGTTGAGTATACTCATAGGTATTAGTGTTTGCACAGTTCCCCAGCAATTGAAGCATATCGATGATTTTGTTTGTCCTGGCTTCTGCCAACCTAACAAATCTATCGCGCTTGGATTCGGACTTTTTTTCCATAATGACTGCTCCTTCGACTTAATTTGATTTTATTATATAGACCGAT
>OKSC01003559.1_pt1 | contig 11411 bp, 16 predicted proteins | sample 1601161 | NCBI WGS metagenome assembly OKSC01 (sample SAMEA3541552, study PRJEB24748) | human gut metagenome | biome: human gut; feature: human-associated habitat; material: faeces | place: China | collected 2012
ACTTCGTCACCTGCCACGTCAACAGCCACACCGTTCTCAACTACATCGACGCGGTTCAGTCCATCGGTCTGCCCGGTGACCCCTGCCCGATGTGCCAGGCCGAGGCCGGTATCTTCGTTCTGGACGACGTGCCCGATTACTCTCCGATGGTCGTCACCTGCAACGAGGCCTGCGACGCCTCCGTCGCCACCTCCATCCTTCAGGACTGGTTCTTCGACAAGCCTCTGTTCGTTCTGCCTATGCCCATGCAGTTTGACGATCCGCTGGTCAAGAAGCACTGCATGAAGGAAATCGAGGAGCTGTGGAAGTTCATCGAGGAGCAGACCGGCGTTCCCTTCAACTGGAACGTTCTGGTCGAGCGTCTTGAGGCTCAGAATAAGCTTCAGGAGTTCGAGTGGGAGAAGTGGGATGTCGCTGCAAAGACCGACTACTACCCCGTCAACGGCGTTGCTCAGGCTCTGTATCGTATCTATCAGTCTCAGTACGGCGATCGTCCCATCTGGCATGAGGTCGATGCCAAGGTTCGCAAGATACTCAACCGCTGCGTCGAGAAGAAGATCAACTCCTTCCCGCAGACCCGCCACAGAGTCATCGCATGGTCCTGCGCTCCGTTGTACTACTCCAACTGGTGCACTTGGGCTTACAACTGCTGGGGTCTGAACGTCATCATCAACATGGACTCCCTCATGTTCAACATGACCATCCGTACCGATTCCTACGATCACACTCTCGAAGACATGGCTCAGTACCACATGTGGGCTCCGATGCGCCGTATGGCCGTCGGCGGCATGAAGCACTTCTTCGAGCTGTGGGAGTACAAAGAGCAGTTCAACTGCGACATGGTTATGATGTATGACCAGCTGCAGTGCAAGGGCTCTCAGGGTCTGCACGGCCTGTTCGAGGATGAGTTCCGTGACAGAAACGTGCCCGCCATCTGGATGCCGCACGCTCTGCCCGACAGCCGCACCGTCTCCAGAATGGAGATCCGCCGCATCATCAACGACTACATGACCACCGTCATGCACGAAGAGCCGCTGGATCCGTCTCTGCTTGACTTTGACGACTCCATGACTTGGTAATTAGGAGGAAGATTTAATGAAAAAGTGCAAGAAATGCAAGCTCGGCAAGTTCCTCGGCAAGCTCATCGGCATCGCTGTCGTTGCCAATGTGGCTCTGTTCGCAGTGTTCTTCTTCGATCTTGACGGTAAGCTCCTCTTCAACGTGGTCGAGCCGTTCCTCAAGAAGCACTATGACAATATGCCGCGCAAGGATACACTCAAGACTCCTTACGACATGGATAAATACCCGAAGTACGAGTACTAAGCTTTAATTCAAATTAAATTATATTTGGAGGCATACATAATGAAATACTTTGGCGGCTGCGACGTAGGCTCCACCTACACAAAGGCAGTTATACTCGACGAGAACGGCAAGATGGTAGCGGACACCACTATCCGCAGCAAGATCAATTCCGAGCAGAGCGCTATCGCCGCTATGGAAGAAGTCTGCAAGCAGGCGGGTCTGAAGGACTCCAAGGAGCTTGAGTACCTCATCGGTACCGGCTACGGCCGCAACAAGGTTCCCTTCGCAGATGAGAACATTTCCGAGATCTCCTGCCACGCAATGGGCGTCCATGTGACCGATCCCTCTGTCAAGGCGATCATCGATATCGGCGGTCAGGACGTCAAGGGCATCAGCATTGACACCGACGGCACCGTCAAGAACTTCGCCATGAACGACAAGTGCGCAGCCGGTACCGGCCGCTTCTTCGAGGCAATGGCACGTTCCTTCGAGCTGAGCCTGCCTGAGTTCTCAAAGCTGAGCCTTACCGCAAAGAACGTCATCCCCATCACCGCGCAGTGCACCGTTTTCGCAGAGTCTGAGGTCATCACCCTCGTCGGCGAGGGCAAGCCGATGGACGAGATCGCGGCCGGCATCGAGATGGCGGTTGCAAAGCGTTGCTTCGTCATGGCCAAGAAGGCCGGTGCGACCGACAGCATCACTCTGACCGGCGGCTGCGCGAAGAACGACGGTCTGAAGGAAGCCATTGAGCACGTTCTCAAGCTCAAGGTCGTCAACCTCAAGACCGACCCCCAGCTCATGGGCGCTCTCGGCGCTGCCGAATATGCCCGTCAGAAGGGTCTCGCCAAGAAGTAATTCCAGCTACTCCACGCATATGCCGGAACCTGCCGGCTCCGGCATATGCCCATATAACGAAAGGAGCATATTTCTAATATGTGCAAATTCTTCAAGAAACTGATAAAGGCGCTTTTCGTCACTGTCGGTGTCCTGTTTGTCGTATATTTCTGGAACCTTGACCAGAAGCTCCTCGGCTGGGCCTACAAGCAGGTCAACCTGATATTCGATCGCAAGAAGGTAGACCAGGTATTCTAAAGTATGGAGCTTTATAATTCTCTCATTAAGGATACCAAGGCTTTCTTTGACGGCAAAAATCCGCAGCGCTGGAGCTATAATGAGCGCGACTGCTGGACGGATCTCGGCTCCAGCGAGCTGGTTCTCCAGAAGGACGCGGCGTATGAGCTTGGCGCGATGGGCAAGGGTTCGGCAAACTACGTGCTCTTCACCTCAAACGCGGAGTTGGTGGAGCATGACGAAGTCGAGCTTTACGGCCCCGACCTCAAGGATATCAAGGGCGACTGCGACTTTGCCCGCATAGTTCTCCTCCGCGTCGGCATGCTGGACGAGGATGACGAGATCGTGTACCGCACGCTCAAGGATATTGAGTTTGCGAAGTACCATGTCTATCCCGAGGGCTACATGGTTCGCATGTCTCCAGAGAGCTACCGCGAACAGGTTCGCGTCAGCAAGACCGCGCTCCGCAAGGGCGTCAGCTTCAAGCGCATCGGCATGAGCTATATCAAAGAGTATAGAAAGAACCCGAACGTGCTTGCGGCGAAGGTCATCTTTGTCACCGAGAAGGGCATGGACTATGCCGCCATGCAGAAGGAAGCCAAAAAGGCAAATGACGTCACCGGTACCCTGACCCATATTCTTGAGGGTCTGCCCACGGACTGCTCCGTGTGCGCGCTCAAGGATGTGTGCGAGGAAGTCGAGGGTATGAAGGAGCTGCATTTCGGTATCGGCTCCAAGGGCACAGACCATCATTGACAGCATAAATATTTAAAAACGGCTGAGCTTAGGCTCGGCCGTTTTTAGATATTTTCGGGACAAGACGCATATATTTTACTGATATGAAAAACATGGAGGTTGAGATATGCCGTATGAAAGTTTGCCGCCGAAAACCGAGCGCGCGCACAGCGTGAATATCGAGGGGCGGGAAAAAATGAAGATACAGGGCGTGGACGACGTGTCCGGCTTTGACGAGAATATGGTCGTGCTCTGCTCGTCGCAGGGTGACATCACAGTGCGCGGGCAGGGGCTGCATATAGAGCGCATAGACCTTGACGCGGGCTGCCTTGAGCTGCACGGGCACATTCAGGAGCTGAGCTACGACGAACCCGCGCCGAGCGGCGGCTTCTGGTCGAAGCTGTTCGGCTGAGGTGGAGGTGAACATAGGCGCGCAGGGCTGCGCGCTCCTGATCGCGCATGGCGGGGGCTGGCTTCTGGGGCTGCTGTACGATCTGCTGCGCCCGCCGCGGAGACGCATAGGGAGAGGACTTGCCGCGCTGCTGGACATACTGTTCTGTGCCGCGGCGGGGTCGGCGGCTTTCCTGTTTGCGATGAGTGCCGGCAACGGGCGGCTCGGCTGCTGGGAGCTGCTGGCGGCGCTGTGCGGATTTTTGCTGTACCAGTACACGCTAAGCCGCGTTTTTGAGCCGGTCGTTGACAAGATTTTCGGCTTTTTCTGCCGGATCGCGCGGCGCGGCAAAAGTTTTACAAAAAAAGTTTGTAAAACCGCAAAATTTTACTTCCAAAAATCAAAAGAATGTTTTATTATAAAGGATGAAAAATGAACACGAAAGAGCGAATATTGCAGATAGTCGCGGTTGCGCTGCTGGCCTATGCGCTGTGGAGCTTTGCGTCCGTGCAGCTGGAGCTGAAACGGGCGGTTGCGCGCTCGGCGGAGCTGGACGCGCAGCTTGCGGAGCTTCAGCGGCAGAACACGGAGCTTGAGGAAAAGCAGGCGCACAGCCGTGACGACGCGACCATCGAGAGTATCGCCCGCGAGCGGCTCGGGCTTGTGATGCCGGGCGAGATCGTATTCTATTTTATATCAGACAGAGAGGATTAATTTATGGCGCTGGAAGTTGGGGCTATCCTTGAGGGTAAGGTGACTGGGATAACGAAGTTTGGCGTTTTTGTGGCGCTGCCTGAGGGTAAGAGCGGACTTGTGCACATCTCCGAGGTCGCAAACGCGTTTGTGAGCGACATCAATGAGCACGTCCAGATGGGGCAGACGGTGAAGGTGCGCGTCCTGAACATCACGGACGACGGCAAGATAAACCTTTCCATAAAACGCGCGCAGGATATGCCGCAGCGCCAGAACTATTCGGAGCGCCCCCAGCGGCCGAGAACCGCGCATACGGAGCGCCAGCCAGAGAATCGCGGCACAGTGAATCCGCCGTCGGCGGATCAGAGCTTCGAGGACAGACTCAAGAAGTTTATGCAGGAGTCGGACAGCCGCATCGCGGATAACCGCATGTATTCCGATCGGAAACAGCGCGGCCGCAGAAGAGGATAAATTAATCGCCGGTACTTTGTACCGGCGATTTTGTCATTATTTATTCCGTTCGGGGATCAGATAGATAAACACCAGCGAGCTGAGGAGCAGGGCATAGGGGTAAAACAGATTCGGGATTATCTCGAAGGCGGAGACCTCATAGCCCAACACGGCGGCCTGAGATATGGCGACGAGCATCTGCGCGCCGTAGGGGATTATGCCTTGGAAGATGCAGGAGAAGGTATCGAGCAGGGAAGCGGTCTTTCGCGGCGAAACGCCGTAATCCTGCGCCATCTCCTTGGCGATGGGGTTTGCCATGACGATGGCGACGGTGTTGTTCGCGGTCGCGATGTCCATCGCGCCGACGAGTAGACCCATGCCGAGCTGGCCGCCTTTTTTGCCGCGGAACACCTTTTTGATGCCGTAGAGCAGCGCGTCGAAGCCGCCGTACTCGCGGATGAGCGCACATATTGCAGCCACGAGGATCGCGACCATGGTAGTCTCAAACATGCCGGATGCACCTGCACCCATGTTGACGAGCAGGTCGGTCGCGGCGGTGGCGCCGGTAGCGAGCATGATTATCGAGCCGGAGACTATGCCGACAAGCAGGACGACAAACACGTTTATGCCCGCGATGCCGCCGATGAGGACGAGGACGTAGGGGATGATCTGGATGAGGTTGTAGCCCGGCAGCTCCGCGGGGTGCACGTCCGCGCCGAGCGTGAGAATGAGGATGAGCGCCAGCGTCACCAGCGCGGCGGGCAACGCGATCCAGAAGTTCTCGCGGAATTTATCCTTCATCGCGCAGCCCTGACCGTTGCAGGCGGCGATGGTGGTGTCCGAAATGAAGGAGAGGTTGTCGCCGAACATCGCTCCGCCCATGACGGTCGCGATGCACAGCGGGAGACTGTACCCCGAAGCGGCGGCTATAGGCAGCGCGATCGGGACGATGAGCGTGATGGTGCCGACGGAGGTGCCCATCGCGGTGGACACAAAGCAGCTTATCACGAACAGCACCGCCACGGAATACTTCGACGGGATGATCGACAGCAGAAAATACGCGACGCTCTCCGCACTGCTGCGGCCGACGACGCCGACAAATATTCCGGCGGCCATGAATATGAGTATCATGGTGACAATGTTCTTATCTCCGATGCCCTTGCCCATAAGCTCAAGCTTTTCGTCAAAGCTCAGGGCGCGGTTTTGAAGACAGGCGACGAGCAGCGCGACCAGGAACGCCACGACGATGGGTATCTTGTAGAAGCCCATGCTGATCTTCAGCACGTACACGAAAACTATGCCGAGACCGAGATATATGACCAGAAATACGCCTATGGGCAGAAGCGCGACAGTGTTGCCTTTTTTCATGCTTTCTCCTCCGTATGCGAAAACGCTCCCGTCCTGCTGTTAAGGACGGGAGCGATGCGCATTTATTGTGCTTTCTTCCTTTAGCGTATTAAGTTTATCGTATATTCCATGTCCTGTCAAGCGTGATCATACCACTTTTTTGAGCCGCGGCTTGCCGTCCTCGATCACGGCCTCAAGACTGTCCCCCGCGCGGATGCTGCCGTCGAGCAGAAGCTCCGCCGCGGCGTCCTCAATGTTCTGCTGGAGGGCGCGCCGCAGCGGACGCGCGCCGAAGTTTTCGTCATAGCCCGCAGCGGCGAGCCATTTTGCCGTGTCCTCAGGCACGGTCAGCGCGACGCCGAGCTTATCAAAGCGCTGCCCGAGCTCGGCGAGCATGGAGCGCGTTATGCTGAGCATCTCGCTGTCGCCGAGGCGGTGGAATACGATGGTTTCGTCTACGCGGTTGAGAAACTCCGGACGGAAGGTCGCCTTCAGCTCGTCCATGACCTGCCGGCGCATCTCCTCCTCGCTGCGCTGCGGTTCATAGCCGAAGCCGAGACGCTGCTTTTTGTCGGTTATGGCCTTGGCGCCGACGTTCGAGGTCATGACCACAACGGTGTTGCGGAAGTCCACGCGCCGCCCAGCGGAGTCAGTCAGGTGCCCGTCGTCCATGATCTGGAGCAGTATGCTCCACACGTCCTCATGAGCCTTCTCGATCTCGTCGAACAGCACGACCGACCACGGCTTGCGCCGCACCTTCTCAGTGAGCTGGCCGCCGTCCTCGTAGCCGACGTAGCCGGGAGGGGAGCCGATCAGGCGGCTGACGGAGTGCTTCTCCATATATTCCGACATGTCGAGCCGTATCATCGCGTTCTCGTCGCCGTAGACGGTCTGCGCCAGCGCGCGGCACAGCTCCGTTTTGCCGACACCGGTCGGCCCGAGGAATAAAAAGCTGCCCACCGGACGCTTCGGGTCCTTCAGGCCGATGCGGCTGCGACGTATCGCGCGCGCCACGGCCGAGACGGCCTCGTCCTGCCCGACGATGCGCTTTTTCAGCTCCGCTTCGAGATCGCGCAGCCGCGCCGACTCGTCCTCGTCGATTCCCGTGACGGGGATGTCCGTCCACATGGAGACGATCTCAGCGATGTCGCCGCTGCGCAGAACGCCGCTCTTGCGCGAGACGTGCAGCCCCGCCGCCGCCTCGTCGAGCAGGTCGATGGCCTTGTCGGGGAGAAAGCGGTCGTTTATATAGCGCACGGACAGCTCGTATGCGGCGTTTATCGCGTCGTCGCTGATCTTCAGCTTGTGGTGCTGCTCCAGCATGGGGCGCAGGCTGCGGAGCATTTCGAGGGTCTGCGCCCTGTCAGGCTCCGCGACATGCACGGGCTGAAAGCGGCGCTCCAGCGCGGCGTCCTTCTCGATGTGGCGGCGGTACTCCTCCGGCGTCGTGGCTCCGATTATCTGCACCTCGCCGCGGCCGAGCGCAGGCTTGAGGATGTTTGCCGCATCGATGGCACCCTCGGCGCTGCCCGCGCCGATTATCGTGTGCAGCTCGTCGATGAACAGTATCACGTCCCCCGCGCGGCGGACATCCTTCAGGACTGATTTCACGCGCTCCTCAAAGTCACCGCGGTATTTCGTCCCCGCCAGCATGGCCGGAATGTCGAGCGAGACGATGCGCTTTCCGGCCAGCTCCGACGGAGCCTGCCCGCGCGCGACCTGCATCGCAAGCCCCTCGGCCACCGCCGTCTTGCCGACCCCAGGCTCGCCGACGAGCACGGGGTTATTCTTCGTGCGGCGGCTGAGTATCTGCACGGCGCGCTGTATCTCGCTGCCGCGGCCGACCACGGGGTCTATCTTGCCGCACATCGCCATCTCGGTCAGGTCGCGGCTGTACTGGTCGAGTATCTTTGTCTCGGCACGGCGCAGGCTGCCGTGCGCGGTTCCGGTCTGCGCGCGGCCGTGGGAGGATGGGTTGCCGAACACGTCCATGATGTCGCTGTATATGTCGTTTATATCCGTTCCCAGCTCGTCCAGAATGCGCACCCCGCCGCAGCTTGACTGGCGCAGAATGCCGAGCAGCAGGTGCTCTGTGCCGATATAGTTCTGACCGAGCGCTTCGGCCTCGATGGCGGCGCGCTCAAATGCCTGCTTTGCCCGCAGGGTCAGCCGGTGCTCGGGCGCGGAGGGCGCTCCTGTGCCGTCAAGCGACGTGATGGCCTTCCGCAGCGCGCTTTCGGTTATCCCGCGGCGGCGCAGCACCCGCGCGCCGACTCCGGAGTCCTCCAGCAGGATGCCGAGCAGCAGATGCTCCGTGCCGACATAGCTGTGCCCCATATTGCCAGCGGCGGCTCCCGCCTTTTCGATGGCGTATTCCGCCCGCTGGGTGAATTTCTCGTTGCTTCTCATCTGGACATACCCTCCCGTTCATGGACTTTTTCATTGATTATCGCCCATTTCGGGCGCTGAAAAGCACGAAACTTTTCCGTTTCCAAAAAATTATTGCCATGTTAACAGAGAAATATATTCCGGTCATAATTTTTTAATTGATTTTTGTAAGATATGTGTTACAATGACAGTGCAATGGCCGAAAGGCCAAATACATAACGGAGGTAACATCATGGCTTTTGTTATTACTGACGAGTGCCTGTCCTGCGGTTCCTGCGCAGCACAGTGTCCTGCAGAGGCAATCGAGATGGGCGATCTTCACTACGAGATCGACGCTGACAAGTGCCTGGAGTGCGGCGCATGCGCAGCCCAGTGCCCTGCCGAGGCTATCGTTGCCGAGTAATCTGCTAAAATAGATCAGGGGGCGATGTATATCGCCCCCTGATCTATTTTAATATGCTTTCATTATTATATATAATATATAGTTTGATCAGATAGATCCAATGGAGGAGAGACAATGCCGCAGTTTGAAAGCCTGTGGGCGGGAGGCCCGATGTTCGCGCAGGCGGAGCATTTCCGCATGGGGACGGACAGCATACTGCTCGCGCACTTCGCGTCGCCGCGCGGGCGGAACGCGATAGATCTGGGCTGCGCTTCGGGCATCATAGGGGTGCTTATGCTCGCAAACGCTCCCAAGCTGCACGTGACGGGGCTGGAGATAGTACCGGAGGCGGCGGAGCTTGCGCGCGAGAATATGCGCGTCAACGGCTTTGCCGAGCGCAGCCGCGTCGTATGCGGGGATATCCGCGAGCACAGGCAGCTTTTCACGGCGGGCGGCTTCGACACGGTTGTGGCGAATCCGCCGTATTTTCCGGCGGGCAGCGGGAAAGCCCCGCAGGACGCGGGCAGAGCCGCGGCGCGCGGGGAGTTGAGCTGCACGCTGGAGGATGTCTGCACGGCGGCGGCGTTCCTGTGCCGTACGGGCGGCAGCTTCTATATCGTGCATAAGCCGGAGCGGCTGGCGGAGCTTATGTGCTGCATGAGCGCGCACGGGCTGGAGCCGAAGCGTATGCGCATGGTGTGCCACACGGCCGGCGCGGCGCCGAACCTGCTGCTGGTCGAGGGGCGGCGCGGCGCGAAGCCGGGGATGCGCATTGAACCGGCGCTGATACTCCGCGAGGCGGACGGCAGCGAGACGGAGGAGATCAGGCGGATATATCACAGGTGAGGTGGAAGATGGAGCAGAGAAAAGGGCTGGATTCAAACGCAATAAAGCTTATTGCCATCCTCGCGATGACGATCGACCACATCGCGTGGGCGGCGTTCCCGGGGTATCCGCGGGCGGCACTGCCGCTGGCAATGCATCTGATAGGGCGCATAACCTGCCCGGTCATGTGCTATTTTATCGCGGAGGGCTATCATTATACCCACGACGTGGACAAATACACGGCGCGGCTGTTCGTGTTCGCGGTGATATCGCATTTTGCGTACATCTTTGCCTCGAACGATTTCAGCGGCTGGCGCTCGTTCATCCCGTTTTCCGGCGGGAACGTGCTCAACCAGACCAGCGTTATGTGGTCGCTCGCGTGGGGGCTGGTGATGCTCCGCGCCGCGAACAGCGATAAACTGAGCGCGGCGGGGAAAACGCTCGTGATAATTCTGATATGCCTTGTGAGCTTTCCGAGCGACTGGAGCTGCATTGCTTCGCTGTGCGTGCTGGCCTTCGGCACCAACAGGGGAGAGCTGAAAAAGCAGGCGTTCTGGCTGGTTTTTTACGTTGCGATCTACGCGGCGGTCTACTTCTTCGCGATAGATCGGGCCTACGGACTGCTGCAGATGGGCGTTGTGCTGGCGCTGCCTGTGATACGGCTGTATAACGGCCGGCGCGGGCGCTCGCAGAGCGTCAACCGCGTCACGAAGTGGCTGTTTTATGTCTATTACCCGCTGCATTTATTCGTGATCGGGCTGATCATCAGATGACCGAAGGGAGGCGTGCTTGTGGCAAATAAGGATTTGGACGGATTTTTTCCGGCGGTGTACGAGGTCGTAAGGCAGATACCGCGCGGGAGGGTCATATCCTACGGGCAGATCGCGCGGCTGCTGGGATTCCCGCGCGCGGCCAGACAGGTCGGCTGGGCGATGCGCTGCTGCTCGGATGATATCCCGTGGCAGCGTGTGGTCAAGGACAGCGGCGAGATCGCGGGCGGCGGACACGCCGAGATCAGACGTATATTGCTTGAGGAGGAGGGCGTCGCCTTCCTGCCGGACGGGCGCGTGGACATGCCGCGCTGCCGCTGGCTGCCGTGAGCGCCGGTAATTATAGTATTATAATGAAGAAAAATCTTGAATATCACGTAGAGGAGGTGGAGAAGTGGAAACGGGAACCGTATTTTTTCGGCGCATACGGCAGCTGTGCATGGAGCGCGGGATAACTGTCGGCAAGCTTTGCAGTATGGCCGGAACCACGGCGTCCACTATCCACGACATTGTGAACGGCGTTACGGCAAACCCACGCGTATTCACGCTGAAAAAACTCTGCGATGCGCTGAACATCACACTTTCAGAATTTTTTGACTGCCCTGAGTTCAACGACATGGACGAAGAAATAGAATAAAAATTGCGCGCAGGCGCAGCAAAACGCAGACACTTATGTGCCTGCGTTTTCTGCGTCATGGTGAAACTGAAGCACTGGGGATAAAGCAAAACCAACTTGAAGCTCTGCGCGGCGGGTTCAAGTTGGGGAGGGGAGCAAGGGAGCACGGACGACTTTTGATGCAGAACATAAAAAGTCGTCGCAAGCGATGCATTGCTTGCGACGTCGTGGAACACCCGGCTAATTTTGAGGATAAAGAAACAACCAAATCGAAGCCCAACGAAGTGGGTTCGATTTGGAAAGGAGGAGCAAGGGAGCGCAGACGAAGAATCCGGCAACTCTAAAAGAGCTGCCGGATTTTGAGCGGAGCGGACTTTGCTCCGACGTGGTGACCCGTACGGGAATCGAACCCATGTTACCGCCGTGAAAGGGCGGTGTCTT
>OKSC01003563.1_pt1 | contig 11393 bp, 9 predicted proteins | sample 1601161 | NCBI WGS metagenome assembly OKSC01 (sample SAMEA3541552, study PRJEB24748) | human gut metagenome | biome: human gut; feature: human-associated habitat; material: faeces | place: China | collected 2012
CCCACGGCAACGGCCCGCAGGTCGGCATGATCAACCTCGGCATGGCCACCGCCGCCGAGGCCAAGGCCATCAAGTCCGATATGCCCTTCCCCGAGTGCGGCGCTATGAGCCAGGGCTATATCGGCTATCACCTCCAGAACGCCATCGGCAACGAGCTCGCCTCCCGCGGCATGGCCAAGGACGTCGCCACCGTCGTCACGCAGGTGCTCGTGGACGAGGCCGACCCTGCCTTCCAGCATCCCACCAAGCCCGTCGGCGCATTCTACGATAAGGAGACCGCCGACCGCATCGCCGCCGAGAAGGGCTACACCATGGTCGAGGACGCCGGCCGCGGCTACCGTCAGGTCGTTCCCTCCCCCAAGCCCATCGACGTCATCGAGAAGAACACCGTCAAGGCGCTCGTTGACAACGGCACCGTCGTCATCACCGTCGGCGGCGGCGGCATCCCCGTTGTGCGCAAGGACGGCAAGCTCTACGGCACGCCCGCCGTCATCGACAAGGACTTTGCCTCCGCCAAGCTCGCCGAGCTGCTCGACGCCGATATGCTCGTCATCCTGACCGCGGTCGAGAAGGTCGCCATCAACTTCGGCAAGCCCGACCAGAAGGGTCTTGACGATCTCACCCCCGCCGACGCCCGTAAGTACATCGAGGAGAAGCAGTTCGCGCCCGGCTCCATGCTGCCCAAGGTGCAGGCCGCTCTGTCCTTCGCTGAGTCCAAGCCCGGCCGCGTTGCCCTCATCACCCTGCTCGAGAAGGCCGCCGACGGCATCTCCGGCAAGACCGGCACCCGCGTCCACCAGTAAGAGCGGTTCGGATAAATCTCCAAACGTTCCGTACAACTTATACAAAAGGTTTGCCCGCAAGGGCAAACCTTTTGTTTGCTTTTTCAGTCCTTTTTCCGCTTTTTCGCCGCTTTCGCTAAAAATTTTTCAGCAACTTTGGTTATGTTTTCAATTCTTTTTTTCGTTTGCCCGTTGCGTTTTGCTTGAAAATTTTGTATGATACTGTTCAAAGGTATTGTCCCAATGGGCATACCAATTTTTAAGGAGGATTTATCCAAATGAAGAAGCTTCTTGCGATCCTGCTCTCCGTCATCATGGTGCTGTCTCTCGTTGCCTGCGGCAATAAGACTCAGGACGATACTCCCAGCAATGACGATCAGCAGCAGAACACCGAAACCGAGACCAAGACCATCAAGGTCGGCCTGATCTGCATCGGCGACGAGAACGACCAGGGCTACACCTACAACTTCATCCGCGGTAAGGAATCCGCCACCGAGGCGCTCGCCGCCAAGGGCATCAATGTTGACTGGGTCGTCAAGTACAACATCGGCGAAGACTCCACCTGCGAGGACGCCAACATCGAGCTGGCCGAAGAGGGCTGCGAGCTCATCTTCAACAACTCCTACGGCTTCGAGCCCTTCATGCTCAAGGTCGCTCCCGACTATCCCGAGATCCAGTTCGTCGGCTGCACCAACCAGGGCTCCTGGAACGATGGCCTCGACAACACCCACAATGCCTTCGCCAACATCTATGAAGGCCGTTACCTCGCCGGCGTCGCTGCCGGTATGAAGCTCCAGCAGCTCATCGACGAAGGCACCATCAAGCCCGAAGAGGCCGTCATCGGCTACGTCGGCGCGTACTCCTTCGCCGAAGTCATCTCCGGTATGACCTCCTACTTCCTGGGCGCCCGCTCCGTCTGCCCGAGCGTGACCATGAAGGTCCAGTTCGTCGGCTCCTGGTCTGACGCCACCGAAGAGTCCAACGCCGCCTCCGCTCTGTGCGACCTCGGCTGCAAGCTCATCTCCCAGCACTCCGACAACACCACCCCCGCCACCATGGCGCAGTCCAAGGGCGCGTTCCACACCGGCTACAATAACGACATGACCGGCGTCGCTCCCGATGCCTCCATCATCGGCTGCCGCATCGACTGGACGAACTACTTCGTCTATGCCATCGAGAGCGTTGCCAACGGCCAGGAATTCGATCAGGATTACTGCTACGGCTATGATCACGGCGACGTCGTCCTGACCGAGCTCAACGAAAAGATCGCCGCCCCCGGCACCGCTGAGAAGCTCGCCGAGGTCGAGGCCGGTCTGGCTGACGGCTCCATCAAGGTCTTCGACACCTCCACCTTCACCGTGGAGGGCGAGACCCTGACCTCCGCCTTCGCTCTGGATACCGACGGCGACTTCACCCCCGACTCCGAGGAAGCCGTGTTCGACGGTGCCTTCCACGAGTCCTACTTCCAGTCCGCTCCTTACTTCGCCATCAAGATCGACGGCATCGAGTGGCTCAACTCCGCGTTCTAAGATATCCCTTACATCAAAGGAAGCCGCCTGCGGGCGGCTTCCTTTTTTCGCTTTTTGCTGAAAATTTTTTAGGGAATCAAACTTTTTGTGGATTGTTCCGGTTTTTTCTTCCGATTTTTGACGGATTCGACGATAGCTTTTCCATTTACATCATGCTTGAATTATGTTAGTATAGGTATTGAATAATCAGCAATTATCGGAGACGCGGTCCCCCTCTCCGGTAAGGTGGCTGCAGCCTGATCCCGACCGCCGGTCTCCCCGCCGGCCGGGTTCGAAAGAAAGGATGACAGGACCTTGGACAACAATTGTGCAGTTGAACTCAGACACATTACCAAGCGCTTTGGCAAGGTCGTCGCAAACGACAGCATCGACCTGACCATCAACCGGGGCGAGATCCTTTCCCTGCTCGGTGAAAACGGCAGCGGAAAGACGACTCTGATGAATATGCTCGCCGGCATCTACTTCCCCGACGAGGGTGAAATCTATGTCAACGGTGTGCTCACCTCCATCCGCTCGCCGAAGGACGCCTTCGACAACCACATCGGCATGATCCACCAGCACTACAAGCTCGTGGACGTGTTCACCGCGGCGGAGAACATCGTCCTCGGTCTCGACGAGCCGGGCAAGCTGGACATCAAGGCCGCCAACGCCAGGGTCAAGGAGATCTGCGACCGCTACGGCTTCGACATCGACCCGACCAAGAAGATCTACGATATGTCCGTCTCCCAGAAGCAGACGGTCGAGATCGTCAAGGTCCTCTACCGCGGCGCGGACACGCTCATCCTCGACGAGCCCACCGCCGTCCTCACCCCGCAGGAGACCGAAAAGCTCTTCAACGTGCTGCGCAATATGCGCGCCGACGGCAAGGCCATCGTCATCATCACCCACAAGCTGCACGAGGTCATGTCCCTGTCGGACAAGGTCGCGGTGCTGCGCAAGGGCCAGTACATCGGCACGGTCAACACGAGCGAGACCAACCCGCAGGCGCTGACCGACATGATGGTCGGCCACGCGGTCACGCTCAACATCGACCGTCCGCGCTATGAGAATCCCGTCCCGCGCCTGACGCTGCAGGATGTCACCTGCTACGACAACGAGGGCGTCGTCCGCCTCGACCACGTCTCCTTCACCGCCATGGGCGGCGAGATCCTCGGCGTGGCGGGCATCGCCGGCAGCGGTCAGCGCGAGCTGCTCGAGTCCATCGCCGGCCTCTATCCCGTCGCCGAGGGCAGCAGCATCCGCTACACGCCCGAGGGCGCTCCGGAGTCCGAGCTGGTCGGCAAGACGCCGATGCAGATCAAAAAGTCCGGCGTCGCGCTTGCCTTCGTCCCTGAGGACCGTCTCGGCATGGGCCTTGTCGGCTCGATGGGCATGACCGGCAACATGATGCTCCGCTCCTGGAAGAAGGGCAAGGGCGTGTTTGTCAACCGCAAGGATCCGAACGAGCTTGCCTTGAACATCTGGAAGGAGCTGGAGGTCGTCACCCCCAGCACCGAGTTCCCCGTCCGCCGTATGTCCGGCGGCAACGTGCAGAAGGTGCTCGTCGGCCGCGAGATCGCGTCCGCGCCGAATGTGCTGATGTCCGCCTACGCTGTGCGCGGTCTGGACATCAACACCTCCTACACCATCTACAACCTTATGACCGAGCAGAAGATGAAGGGCGTCGCCGTCATCTTCGTCGGCGAGGATCTGGACGTTCTGCTTGAGCTGTGCGACCGCATCCTCGTGCTCTGCGGCGGCAAGGTCAGCGGCATCGTCGATGCCCGCACCGCCACCAAGGAAGAGATCGGCCTGATGATGACCCGCGTCGGCGGCGGAAAGGAGGAAGCGGTCCATGCATAACGAGAATAAGGTTCCCCTGATCCGTCTCGCCAAGCGGGACATGATGGAGCCCTGGAAGGTCTGGTGCATCCGCCTCGCCTCCATTGTCCTTGCGCTCCTGCTCGGCGGCCTCGTCATGATGATCGCCCTGCCCGACGGCGCCACGCCGATCGACGGCTACGCCACCATCATCACCGGCGCGCTCGGCAAAAAGACCGCCATCCGTCAGACCGTCAAGCTCGCCGTGCCTCTGCTCGGCTGCGCGCTGGCCATCGCCCCCTGCTTCAAGATGCGCTTCTGGAACATCGGCGCCGAGGGCCAGATCACCGCGGGCGCCATCGCCGCGAGCTACTTCGCCCTCTACTGGGTCGGCAAGGTCCCGTCCGCTGTCCTGCTCCTCATCATGGGTCTGGCGGGCGCTGTCGCCGGCGGCATCTGGGCGCTGATCCCCGCCTTCTTCAAGGCCAAGTGGAACACCAACGAAACGCTCTTCACTCTCATGATGAACTACATCATCATCGGCGTCGTCCGCTGGCTGCAGGGCGGTCCGTGGGAAGGCCGTCCCGGCTCGCAGATCATCCCCCAGTTCGATAGGGCGGCCACACTGCCGAAGGTCCTGGGCGTTCACTGCGGCTGGATCATCGTGCTGATCCTCGTCGTGTTCATGCACGTTTACATGAACCACACCAAGCACGGCTACGAGATTGCCGTCATCGGCGACTCCATCAACACCGCCCGCTACGCGGGCATGAACGTCGGCCATGTCATGATGCGCACGATGTTCCTCTCCGGCGCGATCTCCGGTCTGGTCGGCTTCATCGTTGCCTCCGGCGCGAACACCACGCTCTACGACGGCGTCGCCGCCGGCGTCGGCTTCACCTCCATCACGGTCGCGTGGCTCAGCCAGCTCAACGCCTTCGCGATGATCGTCATTTCCATGATGCTCGCGATCATCTCCAAGGGCGCCGAAACGCTTCAGACCCGTCTGGCCGTGCCTGCCTCGATCTCCGACATCATCACGGGCATCCTGCTCTTCTGTATGCTCGGCTGCGAGTTCTTCATCAACTATCGACTCATCTTCCGCTCGTCGAAGACCGAAAAGGAGGCGGCTAAGGAATGACTTTGCTTATCACCCTCATCATCGCCGCCATCACCTACGGCACCCCGCTGCTGTTCGGTACGCTCGGCGAGATCCTGACGGAAAAGTCCGGCAACCTCAACCTCGGCGTGGAGGGCATCATGTTCATGGGCGGCGCGCTCGGCCTCGGCGGTGTGTACTACTATGAAAAGCTCTCCTCCTCCCCCAACGGCTTCGTCGCCATCCTCGTCGGCATCTTCTTCGCCTTCCTCGCCGGCGCGATCGCCTCGCTGATCTTCAGCTTCCTGACCATCACGCTGCGCGCGAATCAGAACGTCACCGGTCTGGCGCTGTCCATCTTCGGCACGGGCATCGGCCAGTTCATCGGCGAGTATATGCGCGTGAGCGAGAACGGCTACATCTCCGTGAGCAATATGCTCAAGGGCTACTTCCAGAACTCCCCCTTCCCCAAGGGCCTGCAGGACATTCCGGTGGTCGGCGGCATTCTCTTCGGCAACAGCTTCTTCTTCTACCTCGCCGTTGCCTGCGCCGTCGCGCTGTACTGGTACCTCAACAAGACCCGCAGCGGCCTGTACCTGCGCAGCGTGGGCGAGAGCCCCGCGACCGCGGACGCCGCCGGCATCAACGTCACGCGCTATAAGTACCTCGCCACCGTCATCGGCGGCGGCGTGAGCGCCGTCGGCGGCATGGTCTACATCATGACCATCGCGGGCGGTGTGTGGAACCACGAGGGCCTTTCCGGCGTCGGCTGGCTCGCCGTCGCGCTGGTCATCTTCTGCCTGTGGCGTCCGCTGGGCGCGATCTGGGGCAGCGTGCTCTTCGGCGCGCTGATGATCCTCTACCTGCGTCTGGTCATCGCGTTCATTCCCACGCAGCTCTATAAGATCCTGCCCTATGTGGTCACGGTCATCGTACTCATCATTTCGAGTATGCGCAACAACAAGGAAAAGCAGCCGCCCGCTTCTCTGGGTCTGAATTACTTCCGCGAAGAGCGCTGAATTATCAAAAAAGGAAGCGCTGCAAGGCGCTTCCTTTTTCATGAGGAGGAAACCATTATGTCAACTTTACTCATCAAAAATATCCGCACGCTCGTCTCCTGCGACAGCGCCGACACCGTATACGAAAACGTCGACCTTTACGCCGAGAACGGCTTCATCAAGGAGATTGGCGCAAGCCTCGACCGCAAGGCCGACAAAACCATCGACGCGAGCCATATGCTCTGCTACCCCGGTCTGGTCAACACGCACCACCACCTCTATCAGGTCTTCTCCCGCAACCTCCCCGAGGTGCAGAACATGGAGCTGTTCGACTGGCTCAAGACGCTCTATGAGATCTGGAAGAACCTCGACGCCGAAGTCATCCGTCTCTCCTCCCTCACCGGCATGGGCGAGCTGATGAAGCACGGCTGCACCACCTGCTTCGACCACCACTACGTTTTCCCCGCCGGCAGCGGCGACCTGCTGGGCGCGCAGTTTGCCGCCGCCGATGAGCTGGGCATCCGCATGTACGCCAGCCGGGGCAGCATGGATCTCAGCAAAAAGGACGGCGGCCTGCCGCCGGACAGCGTGGTGCAGACTGTGGACGAGATCCTGCGCGACAGCGTCCACGCCATTGAGACGTACCACGACCCGTCCTACGGCGCCATGCACCGCGTGGCGCTGGCCCCCTGCTCCCCCTTCTCCGTGTCCGCCGACCTCCTGCGGGAAAGCGCCATTCTGGCCCGGCAGTACGGCGTGCGCCTCCACACCCACCTGTGCGAGACGAAGGACGAGGAGAACTTCATGCTGGCGCGGGAGGGCGTCCGCCCGCTGGCCTACATGGAGCGTCTGGGCTGGATCGGCAACGACGTCTGGTTCGCCCACGGCATCCACTTCAACGATGAGGAGCTGCGCCTGCTGGCCCAGACCGGCACCGGCGTGGCCCACTGCCCCATCAGCAACATGAAGCTCGCCAGCGGCGTGGCCCGCATCCCGGAGATGCTGGCGCTGGGCGTGCCGGTGGGTCTGGCGGTGGACGGCTCCGCCTCCAACGACGGCTCCAGCCTGCTGGAGGAGCTGCGCGTGGCCTTCCTGCTGCACCGCCTGACCGCCAGCCGCAAGGCCCCCACCGGCTACGACGTACTGAAAATGGCCACCCGTGGCAGCGCCCGGCTGCTGGGCCGGGACGATATCGGCCAGCTGGCCGTGGGCAAGTGCGCCGACCTCTTTATGATCGACAGTCGCCGGCTGGAGCTGGTGGGCTGCGGCTGCGACGCCGGCTCGGTGCTGGGCACCGTAGGCGTCCGCGGCCCCGTTGACTGCACCGTGGTGCAGGGCCGCGTCACCGTGGAGGGCGGCCGCCTCGTCACCGTGGACGAGGAAGCGCTGGCCCGCGAGGCCAACGCCAAGTGCCGCGCCTATCTCGCCCTGTAACGCAGGAAAAGAGGGGGGGGACTTCCGCAGGAAGTCCCCCCTCTTTTTTCTCTGTCTCATTCCAGCTCGCTGCGGTTGTCCGCCATGGTCTTGGCAAACAGCGACGCGCTGCTGGGCGGCGTGTATGTAATGGCGTTGGCCCCGGCCTGTATGGTGGACAGGATACTCTCCTCCGTAGGCCCGCCGGTGGCGATAATAGCCAGTTCCGGATACCGCGCCCGCAGCGCCGCCACGATCTCCGGCGTCCGGGCCGCACCGGACACGTTGATGATGTCCACCCCGGCGTCCAGGTACGGCTGTATATCCGTTTTCTCCGAGATGACCGTGTACACCACCGGGATCTCCACCGCGTCCTTGATGTCGTGGATGGTCTCCAGCCCGATCTTGCTGTTGCACACCACGCCGTAGGCGCCCTGATGCTCCACATATGCCGCCATGCTGGCCGACCGGATGCCGTTGGTCAGGCCGCCGCCCACGCCGCAGAACACCGGCACATCCGACACGCCGATAATGGCCTGTGTGATAGCCGGTTGGGGCGTGAAGGGGTACACCGCGATAATCGCATCGGCGTTGATATTCTTGATAATGGCCACATCCGTGCTGAACACCAGCGACTTGATGCGGCGCCCGAACACACGGATGCCGCTGCACTCGCTGATGCAGCGGGGCACCGACAGCGTGTGCTTGCGCAGGTTCCCCTCGTAGGCCGGTACATACTTTCTCACTGGTTTTCCTTTCCCGCTGTTGCATACCTGTTCTAACCGTACTATAATAACACAAATGAACAAACCTGTAAATATTTTTGTCGGCGATCTGAATATTCCCTTTATATTGTCTGCTATCCGTACTTTTTTGTGAGGTGAATTCATGCTTTCCATTGTTCAGGGCGATATCACCCGCTCTCATACCGACGCCATCGTTAACGCCGCCAACACCTCCCTGCTGGGCGGAGGCGGCGTGGACGGCGCTATCCACCGCGCCGCCGGGCCGGGACTTTTGGCGGAGTGCCGCACCCTCCACGGCTGCGAGACGGGGCAGGCCAAGCTCACCGCCGCCTATGATCTGCCCTGCCGGTATGTCATCCACACTGTCGGCCCCATCTGGCGGGGCGGCGGACACGGTGAGGCGGCGCTGCTGGCCTCCTGCTACCGCAGCGCCCTGATGCTGGCCGTATCCCACGGCTGCCGCAGCGTGGACTTTCCCTCCATCTCCACCGGTGTCTACGGCTACCCGGTGTTACAGGCCGCCCATGTAGCGCTGAAGGCCATCATGGACTTCCTCCGGGAGCACCCGGACATGGAGGTGCGCATGGTCTGCCGCGGCGCGGACACCCTCCACGCCTATCAAGTGGTGTGGAACATGCTCTATCAGGACGTAAAGCCCCATGAGGACTGACGCAAAAAGTCTCCGGCACAGCCGGAGACTTTTTCACAGGCATTTTCAAATCTTGATAAGCTCGTATTCCCTTGTGCCGATGCCGAGCTTCTCACCGTGCTCCAGACAGCTGCGCCAGTCGGTGTCCGGGTGGATGCGCTGGAAGTGGTCATGCGCATGGCCCTCCCCGCCGTCGGCGGCGGAGCCCCGCAGGGGCGTCTGGGCGTTGACCGCGTCCACGCAGGCCATGTCCAGCGCCACTGGGTCGAAGGAGGCGAACATACCCACATTGGGTACGATGGGCATATCGTTTTCCGAACGGCAGTCGCAGTTGGGAGACACGTCGATGACCAGCGCGATGTGGAAGCATGGCCGCCCGTCCACCACGGCCTTGGTGTACTCGGCAATTTTCCGGTTCAGGTTGGTGGTCGTCTCGTCCCAGTTGATCTGCACCGCGTTCTTGGGACAGACGGCGATGCAGCGGCCGCAGCCCACGCATCTGTCGTGGTCGATGACGGCCTTGCCGTCGGTGATGATCGGCGCGCCGTGGGCGCAGACCTTCCGGCACTGGCCGCAGCCCACGCACAGCTTCTGCTTTACATGGGGCTTACCGGCGTTGTGCTGCTCCATCTTACCGGCGCGGCTGCCGCAGCCCATGCCGATATTTTTCAGACAGCCGCCGAAGCCTGCCTCCTCGTGGCCCTTGAAGTGGGTCAGGGAGATAAACACATCGGCATCCATGACGGCCCGGCCGATCTTGGCGCTGCGCACATACTCGCCGCCGGCCACCGGCACCTCCACCTCGTCGTTGCCCTTCAGACCGTCGGCAATGAGGATCTGACAGCCGGTGGTCATGGGGTTGAAGCCGTTGAGCATGGCGCTGTCCAGATGGTCCAGCGCGTTCTTCCTCCCGCCCACATACAGGGTGTTGCAGTCCGTCAGGAACGGCTTGCCGCCCCGCTCCTTCACAAAGTCCGCCACGGTCTTGGCCCAATTGGGCCGCAGGAACGCCAGGTTGCCCGGCTCGCCGAAATGCATTTTGATGGCCACATATTTGCCGTCCATGTCGATGTCGCCGAATCCGGCGGTCATCATCAGGCGGGCCAACTTCTGGGGCAGGTTTTCACGCCAACTGGGGCAGCGGAAATCTGCGAAATAAACTTTAGATGCCATAGTGCATTCTCCTTATCAGAGCTTTTGAGAACTTTCCTGAGATGATTATAAAACCTGAAGTTAACTTTATGTCAAGGACAAAAAAGGAATTCGATCTCTTTTTACTATCCTTCGTCCAGATCCACAGTCACCCGGTCAGTGCCGTGCTCATCGAATTCAGAGAGATAGGCGTCGATCCGCGCCATGAGCGCCTCGTAATTTTCTCGGGTCAGGGGCTGACCGTCCAGATCCCGCAGGGCCAGCTCCTCCGCCAGCAGCTCGTAGAAGATCGTATCCTCATACTGCTCGATGGCCTCGTGGATGCCGCCGTCGGCAAAGGCGCGGGAGGGGATAAGACTGCCCCGGTACCGCTCCACCAGCTTGGGCATCCCCTGGGGGACGCAGTGGGAGAAGACCTTGCCCTCCACCTGATCGTATTCCTCGATACGGTCATCACCTCGGGTGGAATTCAGCACCCAGTTTCCTATGTATACCAGATCCAGCAGATACCGGAATTCCTGATCTGTCAATTCGAGCTTCATAAGGAGCCACCTCCCATATCCCTTTGATGGAGGGTATTATAGCAGAACCCATCTGAAAATGCTACCTGAAAAAGCGGGCAAAAAGCCAAAAATCTGTCTCCAGAACCGAAAAAACCGCCGTCCGGCAAATTTCAACTGCGAAAAACGGCGCTTTTGCCCTTGCACAGCGGAAGAGGCTATTGTATAATATACTTTCTGAACGAACACCCTGGAAAAAAGGAGGCGAGCGGTATGGATAACCGTCCTATCGGGGTATTTGATTCCGGGTTGGGCGGACTGACAGCGGTGAAGGCCCTGCGGCGTCTGCTGCCGGGAGAGGATCTCATCTATTTTGGAGATACTGCCCGGGTGCCATACGGCGGACGTTCCCGGGAGACCCTTTTGAAATATGCCCGTCAGGACATCGCCTTTCTCCGGTCCTTTGACCTGAAGGCGGTTCTGATCGCCTGCGGCACAGTGACCTCCACCTCTCTGGATACCTTGCGGAAGGAAAATGATCTGCCTGTGTTGGGCGTGGTGGAGCCCTCTTGCCGGGAGGCACTGGCTGTCACAAACAATAAAAAGATCGGCATGATCGCCACATTGGCCTCCGCTCGTTCCGGAGCTTACGAACGGACCCTGAAGGGTCTGGACGCCGATGTGCAGGTGGTCAGCCAGCCCTGCCCGCTGTTTGTCCCGCTGGT
>OKSC01003573.1_pt1 | contig 11364 bp, 4 predicted proteins | sample 1601161 | NCBI WGS metagenome assembly OKSC01 (sample SAMEA3541552, study PRJEB24748) | human gut metagenome | biome: human gut; feature: human-associated habitat; material: faeces | place: China | collected 2012
CCCTCTAACAGCTTTACCATATCATCACATTCTACGGCTTTTCTTGCAATTCCTACATAATCAATCATGCTCTTAATCTCCTTTATTTCCTTTTAAATTTTATCGGCTCGCTAAAATATACTTCTTCCGGTATATTATCAAGATCATATACAACCGCCTCCGGTATTCCCCCTGATGTATAACCACCCGGTATCCAGTTATTATTTGCCCCCATCTCGTTACCGCTTGGAAGTGAAATATTGTATTTCTTAGGATTATTTATATACATTATTATATAATCACCATTCTCTAGAGAACCAATATTATACCCCAGCTCTTTTTCTAATTTAGTTAGATCACCTCCTGCGTTATTTAACACATTATCAACCTCATTTTTAGGAAGTACAAACTGTGTTCCATCCGGCCACCCTAATTTATCCATACCATCAAAGTAATCATCATATGTTTTCTTTGATAAAATATATGCTGCACCATCATCAAATTTTGACAAATGATTATCTATATACTCTTTGCTCAGATATTCTGACGGGTTCGGTCTGCTTCCTTTAGGCGTATTTAAAATATCCGCTATCTTTTCACTGGTTAATCCAGAAGTTACATTCTCTCCCGGCTTGCCTCCAAGCTCCTTCTCAATCTCATCAGGCGTCTTTCCCTGCTTAAGTCTGTCGACAGCATCATCACCGTATTTCCCTATGATTGTGACAGCATCATCACCATGTACTATAATCGCATCGACTGCATCATCTCCATATTTTCGGATGATCTCTATTGCTTCATCTCCGTTTTTGATAAGACACTCTGCTACATCGTCTGCGCTTTTCGAAGAACTCTTCATCAGCTCGAAGATCTCGTCCATCTTATCCGCAAAACCATCCATCTGTGAAAGCTGCTTCAACACATCAGGAGACGCCCCAAGACCTCTCGCCTTTCTCAGCCAGTCAAGTCCTGTATCTCCGAAGTTCTTTGCAAACATACTTATCACTTCATCAGAAAGTCCCAGCTTCTTAAGATTTGTTACCAGCTTGCTGATGTCTTCCAGCTTGGCTCCGTTTGTCAATAGCTCCTCTACTACATCAGCACCTAGAGACTTCACAAGTTTATTTTTCAGTGTAAGAGACAATATCGGTTTTGCAAGCTCTGAAAATAATGAAAGTCCTACGGTAAGTATCACATCAAATATAGTCTGTTTGACAATGATTTCTCCCGCTTCCTCATTACCATCCATATACGCATCAAACAGCTTAAAGGTCTGTATGCACGACCATACACTCACACCTATGCACACACCAGCAAGAGCTATCTGCGCTGATCCAAGAAACGATACAGCCCCAGCTGCTGCCATCATATTTATTGACTGGAAAATAAGGAGCATACCCTCTGTTATATCAACAAGTGTAAGTCCAAATTCAACCATAGTGTCATATATTACTTCGCTCTGGGTACTTCCGCCGTTTAACCCTCCCGATATCCTGTACGCAGCCGTTCCGTCTTCCGAGAGAACTATATAACCCGTTCCACTCCAGCTTCCAAACACCATTTCCTCACGAGGAATGAAAACCGTATAGCCATTTTGTGCCGCAGTTCTTATCTCCGATACCACCTCGTCCGCTGTGTCAAGTAATATCAGAGCATCTTCAAGATTTGAAGAATTAATAGCCAGAATGTCAACTCCACTTTCCACAGCATCCTCGAGTATACTTATAGTAGAAACAGCAGGTTCCCCCATAAGTTCTTCAAAAATTCCACTCTCATATTCCGAACCCATTATACCGGTCGTAAGCAGATATTCCCGCTCCGCATTCTCATCACCCAGAAGGCTCACCACACTGTGGCTGTCCTTATCCACATCCATGAACATATAGCCGAAATCAATTCCGCTTACCATTCCATAGATGTATTCCTTTTCAGCTTCATAACCTGTTATTGCTTCACTTATATTTCTTGTAGCTGCAACATTATAACTGTCCGCTGCTGCGGCATATGTCAAATCCAACTGGGCAAAATACAGTTTGCCCGTCATCTCAAGATATCTTCCCATATATTCAGGGCTATAGACATTTTTCTCTGACACACTGTCCTTAAGAGTGATTATCTCATCATAAAGACTTTCCATATCCGCATCACTTATGCTCTGTACATCAATGGTTACCGCATACATCGAACCTGCTGTAATTGTATTCGTTATTCTGTTGTTCCCTTCATTTGTATGGAACACTATGCTGAAACTGCTGTCCGTTCCAAGAGGGCTGTATAAAAGCTCCTCTTCCTTATCACTTACAGCCTCCCCATCCACATAAAGTACAGGCGTCATATGTACTGCGTACGATGGAGTTGTAAATATATCCCCATATCCCGAAAGGATCTCTTCATCAGCATCAGTTGCAGCCTCATAAGAGAGAAGTATACTCTTGCCCGAAAGCTCATCCGCATTGAAACTTTCAAGAGTACAGCCATCCACTTCAAATGTCACCTGATCCCTTAATCGGTCAGGTAATTCCGCAAATGTTCCCTCTTCACTATCTACCTCATACTGCAGAGAAAGTGGAAGATACACTTCATCTCTCTGTTTTATTATACGTTTTCTGAAATAGACACTATTTAAATCCATTTCGGACAATGAATCTTCACATTCCGCATAAATATCATTGTAAACATTTTCGAATGTCTCTACAGCTCCCGACGATACAGCCTCATCAAGCTTTGCCGCAATTTCATCTGTATCTCCTGACACCGTATCATATACACTATGTACACTCTCATATTCCTTAATTCCCGTATCAAGGTCTATCCATACGCTCTCTCCATCTGCATCTCCCGCTCCCCGGTAGTTGCCGTAAGGTACAAGGGTTCTCACCCATACATGCTCTATTTTTAGATATACGGTTTTTCCTTCGGATGTAAGCCTTGTTACAGGCACCCCATTTGATGCAAGTACAGCCGCCGCATGCTCTGCTGTATCAGCTCCCGTAAGTGCCATGGCTTTTTCAGGCTCAAGAAGTATATTGCCCTCTACATACATTGAAGGATATCCCTTATATCGAAGCATAGCAATAAGAAGCCCTGCCTGGTCTACATCATTTCCGCCCTTTGACTCAAATGTTCCTGCAGCACCTTTCCTGCTACCGTAGTAATATTCATAATCTATGTTATTCTTTATGTAATTATATATATCAAGCGGCGTATCAAGCTCACCGGCAAGCTTTTTCATTTCTTCGGTAAGTTCCATAATCCCTGTACAGGAAATAAGCTTCTCATCTGAAATCTCCGAAGTGTAGTCCTTTACTATGAAATTCTCCACATCACTTTTTTCTGCATTATAAAGCTCCGCTTCAACCGCCCTGTATACTTCCGGCTTATCCGAAATCTCTGATCCATATGTATGTACATCTTCATCAGCTCTAAGCAGCTCTCTCGCTTCTTCTATGAGCCCCAATACCTCAGCGGCATCTCCTGATGATATGTTCTCCTTCAGGGCTTTCTCTATATCCTCTGCCTTTTTCTTTCTCTCCGACAGTTCTGCCTGAAATTCCCCTTTTCTTTTCTCCAGAAGAGACTGTGCTTCATCTGACAGGTTACTTAATTCATCACTGCTTCTGATTATTTCTTCAGCTTCTTCTGCCATCTGTCCAAAGGCTTCTTCGACAGTATACAGATGTGTGGCTGTCTCTTCCACATTTCCACTTTTTACCTGTTCTTCCAGCGTATCAAGTTCTGTGCCAAGAAGTTCTGAGGCAGACATAGTATTCTCCTGACTATCCACCGACTCTTTCTCTGTATCTTTTTCAGGCGCAGTATTCTCCGTTTTATATTCATCCTGCACCGTATTATTTACACTGCCGCTTTTTCCACAGCCGGCAAGCATATTCAGACTTAACGCAAATATAAGCAGCATTGCTATGCATTTATATCCATATTTATAAGTTTTAATTTTTTCTATCATTTATTTATCCTCAATTTTATGTTGGTAATAAGTTGCCTGTATATTGATTTTCTTTGCAATTATGCTTCCTTTATAGTCAAAATCACACACATTTATTGTAACAGTACCATTTGGAGCATATATCAATCCGTTTCCATTTACGTTTGTCGCCTGTATAGTTATGTCGCCATTTTCTGAAGCTATTACTACAGGATCTTTATATCCAAGAGTCATAACATTTGCATTAAAAGATATATCTCCGTTCGAAACTAAATCTGCGAATATATTAACCCTATTGCACCATGCTTTCGTAGTCGTTTTACATATAGTAGGATTGGTTACATTTGCCATATTGTACTCTGCGATTTCTTCAATTCCCGTATTCTGTTTCATATTGTCCAATATGTCTGTCATATAATTCGGAAGTTCTATCTGCGAAGCATTTTCGATTTTCTCTGCTATATGAAGATCTCCTCCCGCTATCTGCAATTTTCCCGCAGAATATGCCGTACCAAGAAGATTTAAGGTACTTCCCTGAAATCTGAATGTTTCATTTCCATACACAATACCTTTTACATCTGCCTGACAACAGAATAATTGTACTTCTTCCTCACTTGCAAATAATGCATATGGAAGATCAAAATACGATTCATTATCAGGTATTTCTATCTCTTGAACAAATTCTTCCCCGATATTTCCCGCATTATCAACAGGACGTATATGAATATATACAGTAGTTCCCGGTGTACATTCTCCAAGATTCACAGTTGCCTTCTCCTGATTAGCCGGAACTATGTCAGATATAAGATTTCCTTTCTCATCATACTCTGCAATATCCTCTATATGCTCCTTATCGCTTACTTCCACTATATAGCCCTTTAATCCTGAAAGAGCGGTTGCCGTCACTATATTTGACTGTATGTTCTCCGTCTCAGAACTTGCCGCTATTCCTTCAACGTAATACTGATATGTTGTTCCCCTGTCCTCGCCATATATAGTTGCAATACCGTTATCCGAAATTTCCAGATCATCAACAACAGGCGCGTCCAGATCGTAAAATGATTTATCAGCTGAACCTGTACTGTATGTAAACTGTTTTAAATAAAAAAGTGTATTTGCCAGTACCTTACGCTCATCATCTGTAGCAAGTCCATTACTGTGTCCTGTCTGTATCATCGCAAGCTGATTATTTGTAAATAAATAGGCACTTGATGTCACCCCGGTAGCTGAATCCGTACAGTTCCCATTCGTCTCCAGTTCCATCCATACAGTCGATCCCAGACTGCCGCCCGAACATTGTCCCTGTGTATGTGTCCATGGAATATCAAGTGTACCTGACAGATTCCATGGATAGCCTGTAAGGAACCCTTGTTTTACTACTTTTACTTTATTTGAAAATCCTGATGAAGCCCCTCCCATTTTCATTCCAAGCATATCTGAAAATTTTAAAAAATAAGGCTGGTACCAGAGCGTATCATGTCCAAACAAAGCACCTCTGCCTGAATCTATAAATTTCTTAGTTGCTATATATGATTTTTCATTTAAATCTTTTGGTGATCCTATAGGTCCGTTGTAATCACTTGAACCAAACATCAGAACATCATATTTATAATTTCCGTCCTCATCAAACAGATATTCTTCAGGCTCGGTATTATAATCATCTATATAAACAGTATCTATATCAAATAAGCCTTTTCCTGCCGGCTCACCTGTTCCGCTTACAGTCGTTTCCATCCAGTCGACAAGATAATTTTCCGCCGTTAAACGAGGATATATATTAAGCACCCTTACCTTTTCATTTCCGTTCCATGTAGAGCGTGTCTCCCAAACACCGTCTCCCTGCTTTCTAAATACCCTGTAACCATATCTTTCGTCATCATTTGTTATGTCATTCCAGTCAAGCTCTATACCATAATCTTCACCGTCTTTAACTGTACATGTCAATTTCAGTTCAGGTTTTTCCTTTTTATGCACCGTAAAATTAAACTCAGTACTTTTCCATATATTCTCTATTCCCGCATCTTCCTTAGACAGCACTTCAGTACGGAGTACATATGTCCTGCCTTCGGTCGCAACAATATCCATAACAGCGTCTGTCTTCTGTTCTTCCTGTTTCGGGATAAAAAGACATTCTTTTTCTTCTGTCTTTATGATCTCCCCATCTTCCAGTAAAGTGTAACGAATAACAGCCTTCATCTCCTGGTTAATGGTATATTGTATGGTTGTCTGTAATGATACCTGTTGTTTCCTGTCTGCTTCCAGTACATAATTGTCTGCTTCCGTTATCAGATTCTTTATTTCAAACTTCAATGAATGGTACTGCTCGATTTCCCGTACCAACAGAATATATTGTATGGTATCCTTTACACTTCCATATACGCTGCCATCCTCTGCCTGTACAGCATTTAACTTCTTTTCCACATCATCGGTATCATTTATTAATTCCCTTTTGTACAGATAACCTGCCAGTTTTGCCTGTTCCAAAAATGTCTCTTCAGAAAAATCTGCAGTAAAAACATTCTGGCAGTAGCTGTCCAACTTTTCGTACACAGAAGCATTGTCAACACTCGCCAATAACAAAACGATACCAACCTGTGCAGATAATTCCGGTACGGATATGTCAAATTTTGTATAACCAAAACCTCCGTCCGCTTTCTGCTGTCCAATCAGATAATTAACAGCCTTCGTCATCCTATCTGAATGATATTTCTGTTCCGTACTATCTGTGATTTCTTCCAGTCCGTCTTTTTCCCATACTGCTTCTTGTGCCAGCAATACCAGCATAGTATCATACACATCGCTCGTATAGGATTCTGTAAGGCCAAATCCGCCATCCTCATTCTGCCACTCCCAGGCTGTATCCAGATAGCTTTGACATCCCCTTGCCCATGCAAGATGTGCCAGTTCATCTACGTTAAGCACCGTATGTTCCTGCTCCCATTTTGTTAAAAACGTACTGTCTGTTTCATTTTTTTCTTCACGCAATACTGCCATTGCATTACAGGTGAAATTCGGAAGTCCTGCATTTTTCCATTCCCCACTTTCTTCACCCATTTCTTTGAGCCATGAAAGTGCCTGCGGTTTTCCTCTTTGTTCTTCTGCCTTGGCAGAAAATGGTATTAAGTTTAATAATAAAATAATGGTGAATATAAGACTTGTAAGTATTACGCTTTTCTTTTGTATGCGTTTCATACTACCCCCCCCTTTTAAATTATAATTTCTTTAGACTTCTTTTTAGAATCAACTTAATCTACATGTACAAATGTAATGATAAACCAGGTGTATGCCCCTTCTTCACTCCGTACCGTGATCTTGCCACCCATTCCCTCTACGATAGACTTTGTAAGGGATAAGCCGATTCCGACACTGTTTGGATTCACATCATGGTGTACACGGTAGAATCGTTTGAATATATTTCCGAGATCTTTCTCTGCGATCCCCATTCCATGATCCTTGACATAGATCCTGGTAAAGACCGGATTGTGTTCTACCTCAACCGTGATCTCTGTTTTCTCCGGTGAGTAGTCTGAGGCATTCTTTAAAAGATTGATGATCGCCTCTACCAGCCAGTCACCGTCACAGACCAGCTTCCTGCCATCCTCACAGATCACATGAACCTCCTGTTCCCTACTCTCCGTCAGATAGGTTACGCTGTCTCTTGCCTGTAATAATAACAGCTTCAGATCACATTCTTTCCGGTCAAACTGGATTGCTCCCGCTTCAATCCGGGCAAGCTTTAAAAGAGATAATACCATCCATTCCATTCTGGTAAGCTGATTTTTTGATTCGTTAAGCACCCGCATCCGTTTTTCTTCATCTGTAAAGGAATCATCTAACAGCAGATTGATGAATACATTTAAGGATGCCAGCGGTGTCTTAAGCTGATGAGAGATATCTGACATGATATCACGTAAGAATACTTTCTCTGACATTTCCCGCTCTTTGCTTTCTTTTAAAAATGTCACCATCTTATAAAAGTTCGTATATAAGATTCCGATCGTACCCTGCATGTATTCTTCTTCCGGCAGCTCATCTTCTCCCTGAACTACACGAAGCATCTCATCCGACACATGCTCAATCTCCCGATAAGTATGGTTGATCTCCCGATAACTGATGAAAAACAGAATTACAAGCCCGACCGCTAATATCAGCAGGATAACCGCAATTCTCTTTTCATCGCCACCGAACAGGAACCGTATACCGATTCCAACCACTGCCAACAGTATTACAGACAGGATCACAAATCGTTGTATGAATCTTTTTCTCTCAAAATCACTTTTCAAGGCTTTAGTTTCCTCTTTAAATATCCCTTCCCACGTTTGCAAGAACCATAGCCGACATCTTCGGTACCTTCAGATAAAGCATATTATGCTCTACCTTGTAGTCACAGGCTTCCAGACTGTAGCCTTCTTCATTTGTGAACATCACTCTGCGCATAACCTCATGATTCTTGACACCGATCCGTCTGACATGCAGCTTCACATCGATATCTTCATAATTTGTATTCAGGATCACAACCAGCTGCTCTGTATCTGTGAACCGTCCATAAGCAATGATCTTATGTGCTCCATATAAGAACATAACTGAGCCGCGGATCAAAGCCTCATAGTTCTTATGGATGCGGATCATGTCCTTATGGAACCGGATCAGCTCCATATCTTCTCTGCCCCACGGATAAGTTCTGCGGTTATCCGGATCGGTCCAGCCGCAAAGTCCTGCTTCATCGCCATAGTAGATCGTCGGAGCTCCCGGCCAGGTCATCTGGAATACAACACCCTGACGGAATATACTCTTATCGATACCCTCATTTGCCGCCTGCGGTCCCATCGTATGCGTACGTCCGACTCTCCGGTTTGTACGGGTTAAGAATCTGGAATGATCGTGGTTTGATAATTCATTCATCGCAATCTCAAGGGATGGACGCTGGAATCTCGCCATATGATAATTCATGGCTCCCATAAATGTATCCGGATTACCCAACAGATCACCACGGAACTCATCACTGTGTTTCTCAACACCAGTCAGGAACCAGGTGATCGGCTCCATAAATGCATCATAGTTCATAACGGTATCCCACTGATCGCCCTTTAACCAAGGCTTTGGATCTCCATAATGCTCTGCCAGTACGATTGCATTTGGATTTGCCTCTTTGACTGCGTTACGAAACATTCTCCAGAACTTGTGATTGTATTCCTCTGAATGTCCAAGGTCAGCTGCAACATCCAGTCGCCAGCCATCCACGTTATATGGAGAAGATACCCATTTCTTTGCTATATTCAAAATATATTCCACTAATTTTGGGGAATCTTCATAGTTCAGCTTAGGAAGTGTATCATGCCCCCACCAACCATCGTAGGTGGTATTATACGGCCATACCTCTTCGTTATAAAACTTAAAGAATGACTTATACGGACTGCTCCAGGATACATATGCTCCCTTCTCGTAGCCTTCCTGATTCTCATAGATACACTCACGATCCATCCATTTGTTGAAGGAACCGCAATGGTTAAATACACCATCTAAGATAACACGCATACCACGACTGTGGATCTCCTCCACCAGTTCTGCAAAAAACTGATTGCTAGCTTCCAGATTCCGTTTGTCGGTTACACGGCTGATATATTTTGTTGCTCTTTTATTCTCTTTTACGCCATCCGGCAGGCATTCGCCCTCGTCCACAACGATCTTTCCGAAATGCGGATCAATATAATCATAATCCTGAATATCATATTTGTGATTAGACGGAGAGACAAACAGCGGATTAAAGTAGATGACCTCAACGCCAAGCTCCTGTAAATAGTCAAGCTTTGCGCGCACACCCTGAAGATCACCTCCATAGAAACGTCCAATATCAAGATTTGCCGGAAGACTATCCCAATCAGTTACGCGCTCACTCTGTGATCCTACATAGTAATACTCACCTGAGAGAACATCATTGGAAGGATCTGCGTTGTAGAAACGATCCACATAAATCTGATAAAATACTGCACCCTTTGCCCACTCTGGCGTATGAAAGCCCGGTGTGATTCTAAATGCATACTTCTGGCGCAAATTCGTTGTACATCCTAATTTATTATAATAACAGATATCTCTGCCTTTTTCGATCTCGAAGTAATATAGATAAGCCGTACTTCCAACGCTTATCTGTGTCTCATAAAAGTCAAACAAACCTTCTGTTCTGACCTTTTCCATTTTGATTTCACTTTTTCTTGAAATCAAATAGACATTGTCCACGTTATTGGCCAATGTCCGAAAGCGGATGACAACAGAGTCGCCCGCCTCCGGCTCTGCCGGAGTACGGTAATCTTCTGTTTCATCACAAAATAATGCATTTTTTACTAATATATCACTGAACTGCATTTTTTTCGTGGCTCCTTTAATCGTGCGTTATTATCTGCCTTCTGATGGCATACCTGACATGAGAGATGTCTGCTCTGCACCCGGCTCTGGAAGCTCCCTTCCATCAAAGATCGCCTCAAACTCCGCGTTTCCAATTTTTTCACGCTCGATTAATACCTGTGCACAGCGGTGAAGCACGTCCATATGCTCAGTAATAATCGTCTTTGCCTGTGCATATGCCTCATCAATAATACGCTTCACTTCTATATCAATTTCTCTGGCAACATCTTCACTGTAGCTTCTTGCATGTCCCAGATCTCTGCCGAGGAATACTTCTTCCTCACCGCTGTCCTCATAGTTGATGGTTCCAAGACGTTCTGACATACCATATTTTACAACCATTGCACGGGCTGTCGCTGTCGCCTGCTTGATATCCTGTGATGCTCCTGTTGTGACATCGCCAAATATCAATTCCTCGGCAACACGACCACCAAATGCTACGATAATATCTTCTTCCATGCGCTTCTTTGTCATAAACATCTCATCCGCCTCTGGAAGCGGCATTGTGTAGCCTGCCGCACCCATTCCAGTTGGAATAATTGAAATGGTGTGTACCTGACTTTCATGCGGCAATACATGGAACAAAATTGCATGGCCTGACTCATGGTATGCTGTGATGCGTTTTTCCTTGTCGCTGATGACCTTAGAGTGCTTCTCTGCACCAATTCCCACCTTAACAAAGGACTGCTCTATATCGCGCTGGCTGATGTAGCCCTGTTTGCTCTTTGCCGCATTGATCGCAGCCTCATTCATCAGATTTTCCAGATCTGCTCCGGTAAATCCTGCTGTTGTCTGCGCAACACGTCTTAAGTTTACATCTGAGCCAAGCGGCTTATTCTTTGTGTGTACCTTTAAAATTTCTTCTCGTCCCTTTACATCTGGACGTCCTACTGCCACCTTACGGTCAAAACGTCCCGGACGAAGGATAGCCGGATCAAGAATATCGACACGGTTTGTTGCTGCCATAACGATGATTCCCTCATTGACACCAAAACCATCCATCTCTACGAGCATCTGGTTTAATGTCTGCTCTCTCTCGTCATGAC
>OKSC01003576.1_pt1 | contig 11357 bp, 7 predicted proteins | sample 1601161 | NCBI WGS metagenome assembly OKSC01 (sample SAMEA3541552, study PRJEB24748) | human gut metagenome | biome: human gut; feature: human-associated habitat; material: faeces | place: China | collected 2012
ACGGCAATAGGCATTCCCGTGGATTTCGTGCTTATCTGCGCCGCCGCTGCGCTGATCGGTCTGGCCCGGTCGGTAGATGGAAGAGGAGAAGCAGCAAAAGGTGAATCGCAGGAGTTTTCCAGCGGTGACAGCAATGGTCACCGCCCGGACAAAGCCACGCATGAGATTCTGCTTGGCGGAATTTGTGCGGCAAATCCGGAAAAAGAGCTGAGGGAAGAAGAGGGGAAATCCTGGATTGTACGCGTGGAGGCAGAAAAGAACCGTCTGAATCCGGATTGCGCAGTGTGCAAGGGAAAATGCGGCAGAACAGATAACTATGATCTCGAAGAAATGGAGACAGATGAACCGTCGGACCGGGCACGAAAAGAGCAGATTCTTGCGGAATTGTTTCTGATGGCAGAAAAACTGCAGCAGCTTCGGAAAGAAACAAAAGAGCAAAACGAAGAATTGCAGGGGGCGGTTAATTTTTTGTATAAGGCATTGTTTGCGATTGGAAACTATGTCGGGGAAAAGAGTCTGCAGAGTGTGGTGCAGGAGATGAATAACCTTTTTGTTAAATTGGAAAATGTATTGAAATAAGTAGAAAATAAGAAAAATCCTCTGTCCGGAGTGTATAAAAAACCCCGGAAACAGGGGATTTTTTGCGTTCTGCGCCAAGTGCATAAAACGTATTATCGCGTTTTCACAAAGTTTTGCAAAAGCAGATAAAATTGCAGACAGGCGCTTGCAACAGAAAAATGAATAGGTTATAACATTATAACAAGGTGGCAGGAGAACCAATACAAAGAAATGAGATTCTAGTGGCATATAAACAGAAAAAATACAGGGGAAAAGATGAAAAGGGACGGAAGCGGGATGGAGCAGAAAAAATATATCCTTCTGGATGTTGGCGGAACGGAAATCAAAGGAAGTGTGTCGGACGGAAATGGAGTAAGAACGAAAATCCGGAAATTTCCAGCACAGGCGCAGAAGAGCACAGAGAAGATTCTGGACAATTTTGCAAAGATTTGCCGGGAATTGATGAGAGAAGCAGACGGAAGTGTTGTCGGAGTTGGGATGGCGATTCCGGGTCCGTTTGATTATGAAAATGGAATCAGGGACTGAATAAGTACGATGCCATTTACGGGATTCCACTGGAAAGAGAAATCAAGGCGCGCGTGCCGGAACTTGGATCAGCACGATTTTTGTTTTTACATGACATTGAAGCATTTGCACTGGGAGAAAGCTGGTACGGAAACTGTCGTGATGTAGATAAAGTTCTGTGCGTCTGCATCGGAACCGGCGCCGGATCTGCTTTTGTAGAAAACGGCAAAACAGTGAAAACGGGAAAAGGTGTGCCGGAAAATGGATGGATTTATCAACAGCCGTTTGGAGATTCCATTTTGGACGATTATCTTTCTGTGCGCGGGCTGGAGCAGATTAGCCTGGCTGTGACAGGAAAAGTGTGGAGTGGAAAAGAATTGTATGGTCTGGTAAAAGCGGGAAACATGGAGGCAGAAGAAGTCTGGAGAAGATTTGGAGCAGATGTGGCGGCTGGCCTTCTTCCTGTGCTGGAGGAATATCAGCCGGATCTGCTGCTTCTGGGCGGACAGATTGCAAAAAGTTTTTCCTGGTTTGGAAAAGAACTGGAAAGAGAGTGCGAGAAAAGAAAGATTCGGATTCAGATAGAAACGGAAACATCCGGCCGTGCCATGGAAGGCCTGTTGTCACAGTTTCCTGAAAAAACACAATAGAGCAAAAATATTTTCAGAAACAAAAATACAATGCTATGGAGAGAAAAGAAGAAGGAGAAACTGCAAAAATGGATAGAAATCCGGGAGCACCGCCGCTGTATGCGCAGCTGGAACAGATTCTGAAACAGCAGATCGAATGCGGCACGTACAAAAAAGGAGATTTTCTGCCAACAGAAAAAGAGCTGATGGAAAAGTACGAGCTTTCGCGTGTGACAGTACGCCAGGCGATGACGAATCTGGTACAGAGCGGTTACGCCCGTGCACGGCGCGGCATCGGAACAGATGTTGTCTACGAGAAAGTCGAAGAGCAGATGGAAGGTGTCATCAGCTTCACGGAAGAAATGAAAAAGCATCATATCGAAATGCAGACAACATACTGCAAGATGGAACTGATCAGTCCCGGGGAAACGGTAGCAAGAAGTCTGCAGATTCCATTGACGGAGCCATGTTATTGCCTGAAACGTGTGAGGAATGCTGTGGGAAAACCCATGGTCTATACCATTACGTATCTGAAAAAAATCTGCGAACTGCCAACAGAGCCGGAGCCATACATGGAATCGCTGTATCAGTATCTGTGGGAGGAGCATGGAATCTATATTGAATCCGGCCGGGATACGCTTGAGGCGGCACTTCCATCGGAAGAGGTGCAGAAAGCACTGAAAATTGATGCGCAGATGCCTATTTTTATCCGGACACGGCAGACATTTCGGAAGGGCGGCGAGGTTTTTGAATATTCGATCTGCTATTATCCGGGAAATCGTTATAAGTACACGGTGGAACTGTAAACATATGACATGTAAAAAAACGAAACCGGACAGAAGTGCGAAATCCGCCAGATGCGAAAGCGTTGAAACAAAGATGATAGGTCTGATCGGCGCAGGAAACAACCCAATGGATGGAAGAAAAATTAAGAAAAGGAAAAGAATCCAAATGAATTTAAAAAAGAAATATGGAAACTACGAATTACATCCGCAAATGAAGATCACAGGATACGAAAATGAAATCTGGGATGAAAAAAAGGAGATCATCGAAGAATTAAAACGGGCGGTTCAGGAAAAACAGAAAGAAAAGAAAACCTGTATTCTTTCCTTTGATCTGTACCCGGGTGTACGAAAAGAAGAAATAACGGAACTGGCCAATGCGCTGCAGCCGGACCGGATTTTTGATATCGAAGACTGTGCCAAAGACGAAGAAACGCTGTTAAGAGAATTTAACGATTACATCACCGATGACCGTGTTTTCGGTATCATGTGTCATAAAGCAATAGATACCTGGTTTGAGAGCGAAAAGCTGGAAACCATGAAAAAAGCAATTGAGACAGAATATGTGTCAGAATGTATGGAAGAAAAAGATACAAACGGTGGTCTGATCGTGATCGTTGGTACAGCGACAGAGCTTCTGGCCGAAGCAGATGTTCTTGTCTACTGTGATCTGACCCGCTGGGAAATTCAGCTCCGCTACCGGAGCGGCATGCCAAACTGGCACAGTACCAATTACAACGATCCGATCCTGACGAAATATAAACGGGGATTTTTCATTGAATGGCGTCTGGCAGACCGCTATAAAAAAGAGCGGTATGAAAAGTTCACGTATCTTCTGGATACGGAGAAAGAAAATGCACCGGTCCTTACAACGGGAAATGCCTTTCGAGGCGCACTGCAGCAGCTTTCCAGACAGCCATTTCGTATGGAGCCGTATTTTGATCCCGGCGTATGGGGCGGTCAGTGGATGAAGGAAAACTTTGGTCTGGATGCATCGAAGGAAAATTTCGCGTGGAGCTTTGACGGAGTTCCGGAGGAAAACAGCCTGAATCTGGAAATCGGCGGAAAAGTCTTAAAAGTACCGGCACAGGATCTTGTCTTCTATGCGCCGCATGAACTGTTGGGTGAAAGAGTCCACGGCCGGTTCGGCGCAGAATTCCCGATCCGTTTTGACCTGCTGGATACGATGGGCGGTCAGAACCTTTCCCTGCAGGTACATCCGCTGACCGAATATATCTATGAAAAATTCGGCATGCCATATACGCAGGATGAGAGCTACTATCTTCTGGATGCCGATGAAGATGAGGAAACGTATGTATACCTCGGCCTCAAAGAAGGTGTGGATAAAAAAGAGATGGGGCGGGAACTTCGTGCAGCAGAAAAAGGAGAAGAACTTTTCCCTGCGGAAAAATATGTCAACAAAATTCCGGTCAAAAAACACGATCATGTGCTGATCCCGGCAGGAACGGTGCACTGTTCCGGAAAAAACACGATGGTGCTGGAAATCAGTGCGACACCGTATATCTTTACCTTCAAACTCTGGGACTGGGGCCGCCTTGGCATGGATGGACTGCCGCGTCCGATCCATCTCGACCACGGTATGAAAAATATCCAGTGGAACCGCGATACCAAATGGGTGTACGACAATATCGTCGGCCAGCAGAAAACACTGGAAAAAACAGAAAACTGTGAAGTGGAGCGCACCGGACTGCACAGCCGCGAATTTATCGATACGATGCGCTACACACTTTCGGAAGTGTACACCGTTTCCATGGATGACACCGTTCACGTCATGAACCTGGTGGATGGACGCAGTGCTACGATTGAGAGCGTGGATGGAAGCTTTGCACCGTTTACGGTACATTACGCAGAAACCGCCATTGTTCCGGCAGCGGTCGGAACGTATCGGATTGTACCGAAAAAAGGCGAGACGATTAAAATGCTGGTAGCATCAGTGCGATAAGGGAAAAGTGATAAAAACTTATGGTAGCTGCATGGAAAAAAGAACGTAGAATTTTATATATTTCAGGAAGAATAATGTATGTTATTGGAGATTCTCCTGTGCTAAACTCTTTTTGCACAGGAGAACAGAAGAATATTTTAAGAATCCAAACAAGAGCACAGATATAAACGGCGGTAGGAAGATGGTGCCATGCCGGTTTGCTTTTTGAAAAAATTTGAAAAATAAAACTGGTTATCAAAACCGAGTGTATCTGCAATCTTGGAAATGGGCAGATCTGTAGAAGTTAAAAGCAGCGTTGCAGTTTCCACTTTTTTCTGCAGAATAAACTGTCCAGGAGAAATTCCCATGTGGGTCTGAAATAGTTTTGTAAAGTAACTGGAATGGTAGCCGGCCACTTCTGCCATCTGTTGTACGGTAATCTGCTCATGCAGATGTGTTTCAACATAGGCAATTGCACTGGAAAGTGGAGAATCAAAGGATTGTGGAATGAAAGAGACACTTCCAGGCGGGCAGCATTCAAAATAATAGCAGAGCAGATGAAAGACAGCCTGTTTGGCCTTCAAAGCGGAAGAAATATCCGTCTGCTTACAGGATTGAATAATGTCCTGAAAAATTCGCTGTGCTTTTTGCGGGTCTTTAGCATCAACACAAAGAGGAAACTGAACCAGCTGAAAGAGGTCCGTTTGCTGACAGGTAATCTGAAAATGGCAAAAATAGGTGCGATAGGGATTTTGAACATCTGTAAAAAAAGATTGATGCGTACAGGCTGGGAGCAGATATAACTGACCTGCGTGAGGATGCAATACTGTCTGGTCGACCTGAACTGTGCCTTCCCCCTGTATTACCAGCTGAAAGCTGGAAAAAGGAGGACGAGAGGAATCGCATTTCCAGGATTCATCGCAAATAATCAGATTAGCACGTTCGAGAATGACAGTTGCCTCCCGGAGGCGATTTTTAATAAGTAATTCGTTTTCATTCATAAGTCGTTTCCACCTATACATTCTTCTGTGAATATAATAATTTTAAAAATAAATCATTGATAAATGAATGATATGGCATTACTGCAAGAACAATTGTTAGCATTCTAGCATAAAAAGGAGAAAATAGCAAATGACACACAAAATCAGAGAAGTCTACATCGTACATCATTCCCACACTGACGTGGGTTACACCGATCTGCAGGAGCAGGTGATCTACAATCAGGCAAACAACATCCGCAGGGCGGTCGAACTGATTGAAAATGGAATCAAAAACAACACAACCCAGAAAGATCTGAAATGGAACTGTGAGACATGGTACTGCGTGGAGCAGTTTTTCAAAATGGCAACGGAGGAAGAAAAAGAAAAGTTTTTCGATCTGGTAAAAAAAGGAAACATCGGTCTGTCTGCCAATTATCTGAACTTTAATGATCTTGCCGACTGCAAATATCTGAAAGAAAAAATCCATACGATGCAGGAAATCTGCGGCGAAAAAGGAATCCAGATCAAAACAGCCATGATTGCAGATATTAATGGTATCTCCATGGGACAGCGCGATGCCCTGATCGAAAACGGAGTAGAATTTTTGTATACCAATATCCATACCCATCACGGCATGTATCCGCTGTATCAGAACCAGAAACCGTATTTCTGGGAAAATGAGAACGGACAGCGTCTGCTGGTATGGAATGGTGAGCATTATAACCTGGGAAATGCCCTCGGCATTGTCCTGAATAAAAATGTTAACTTTATGACAGAAAATTACTTCGGCAAAAAGAATGGTGATGTGACAGGACTTCTGGAAAATCTGCACACGAATCTGGCTGCGAGCATAAAGGAATATGAAGAAAACGGTTATCCGTACGATTTCTATATCACCAGTGTTTCCGGCGTTTTTTCGGATAATGCGCCGATCAACCCGGCCATTGCAGATACGGTTGCGCTGTTTAATGGAAAATATGGCGAAGAAGTCACCATGCATATGGTGACGCTTCAGGAATTGTATGACAAGATCCGGGATAAAGTGCAGGATGCACCGGTGTATCGAGGTGCCATCAATGACTGGTGGGGCAATGGCGTTGGAAGTACACCATATGCGGTGAAACATTACAAAGAGGCCGTACGACTGAACCATATCTGCGACCGACTGGAAGAAAAAACAGGGGTACATAACGAAGAACTGATTCAGGCATATGGCGATAATTCTCTTTTATATGCAGAGCACACCTGGGGTCATTCTGCTACGGTAACGAATCCGTACGATACCATGGTGACAAATCTGGATATGCGGAAAAACAGTTATGCATCCAAAGCACATGAGGCAGCAGCGATGCGTAAAAATGAGCAGTGCCATAAACTGGGTGATATTCTGCGCTATTATAATCTGTCCGGTAAAGTGAAGGCGGTCTCCACAAGCCATCAAAAGAGAGTATTTCCGGTAGAATTTTACGTAGAAACCTTAAGTCTTTCTGCGGTTAAAGTAACCGATGACAAAACAAAACAGGAGATGGAGGTGCAGCTGTCTGCTCATCCGCGCGGAGTCCTGATAAGTTTTCTGGCAGAATTTGAGCAAATGGAAGAGAAAACGTTCACGTACGAAGAGCAGCCGGCTCCGTCCCAGACCCTGTTCACCAGAACTGCCTGGGTAGGCGCAGAGCGGGTGCGCGATATTGTGAACACGTACGATCCGGAAAGTTACAAACTGCCTTACAGTCTGGAAAACGATTTCTTTCAGATCAAATGGAAAGTCGGAGAGGGTATTACCTCCTTCTACAATAAAAAAGCAGAGGTTGAAATGTGCAAATCCGGTCTGGAAACGTTCTTCACGCCGGTTTATGAACGCACCGAAATACGGAAGGGTGTTTATGCGGAACGCAGTCTGATCGGAAGAAATATCCGCGGACTTCACGCAGAGCAGTATCAGGGTGACCTTACGGATGTGAAAATTCTGGATCACGGACCGGTGTTTACCAAAGTAGAACTGATCTTTACCCTGGAGGGAACGTATCACAGCAGTGTTGTGATCAAAATGTACCGTCATCTTCCGAAAATTGAGTTTTCTTACCGGGTAGCCAAAACATTAAGCGAGGATATCGAAAGCCTGTACCTTCCGTTATCGTTAAATCTTCCGGATGCGGAAGTGATGATCCAGAATGGAGGTGTTACCATGCGCCCTGGTATTGATCAGCTTCCTGGCACCAATATGGAATACTATATTGCGGATGAAGGGCTCGTTTACCGGACAAAAGATCAGACCATTCTGGTTAATACTTTTGACACACCGTTACTTTACATTGCGTCGTCTGGGGATGCCGGAGATTACCCACGTGTTCGTGGATAATTCAAATGGTTATGAAACTTCCTACACGTTACATGAAGAAGATTCCCGTTATGCTTTACCGATACCGGAAGAGGTAATTCGTAGAAATTCAAATTTGAGTCAGAATTAATTTAAAAATAGAGTCTTATGAAATATAGATTTTTATTTGTGGCATATGCTTTATTCCTTTTCGCGGGATGCGATAAAGAGGAGGATATTAAAGTGAAGGAAGGGTTGGAAGTATCTTATGCCTTGCCGCAAGGCGATCATGATTATGACGATGATATCGTGGCGTGGTACGATAAATACGGTTTCTATACGCTTTATATATACGAGAATAAGGATATATATTGGTCAAATACCGAGTGGGCAGAGCGTTTTGAAGAGTATGGAAAAGCCGGAGGGGGATCATTAAAAGCAAAGATGGCGGAAGAGGATCACGTGGGGAAACAATTGGAATTGTTTAAAGCATCTTTTATAGATCTCTATCCGGATTCATTGTTGACACGCTATATGCCGCTGAAAGTATTGTGTTGTTCCGAATTATTCTCGGCGAACTGGGCGATGGGTTATGATTGGGAAATAGGTCAAATGGTGCGTAAACTTGTTTATGATAAATTATGGGCTTACAACGGGTGGGATTATATTGCTATTAACGGTGGAAGCCAAGAAATAAACACGTTAGATAATGTTTCCAAGATGTATTTCTCGGCAGGCGTGAACGCGATTTTTATAAAACGCTTGTATGAGGCCGACAAAATAAAGATGACGGAGGAGTTCGCGAATGTTTCCGATTACACGTATGAATATTTGACTGCGGGAAGAACTTTCGCCAGAGGGTTTATTGTTAATCGTCCTTTAGGGCACGGGTCTTTGATAAGTGACCAAGAGGCTGATTTCGGATCGTACATGGATTTGGCGGGTATGCCTTTGGAGCTTTTGGAAACCGTGCCGGATACAAGGTATGATGATGATATGGATTATGAGAATGGCGGTATTTACAAAAAGATGTCACTTGTCGGGGCGTTGCATGAAACGCGGGATGTAAACGGTTTGGTCCGTAAGAAATATGAAGCCGTGATTAAAATCTTGAAAGAGGTGGGGATTGACACGGATAAGCTTCAGAAAGGGTATTGAGTAAATAATAGCGTGCTTTAGTTACTGATTTTTTTAGAAAGGTATCATCTTGATTTTCATGAACAAGATGATACCTCCAGGGTGTATTGTATGTAAATTTTTATATAGTATGGCAAATTCAATTGTAAAGGTAGAACACTTGTCCCATCGTTATAGTGTACAATGGGCGGTGCAAGACATTAGTTTCGAGATTCCTCGGAGGGGTATCTATGGTTTGCTCGGTTCGAACGGGGCGGGTAAATCGACGGTGATGAATATTATTTGCGGGGTGATTAAACAAACTAAAGGAGAGGTTACCATAAGCGGTATAAACACGACGGAGGATCCGATTGCCGCGAAACTTCATATCGGTTTTTTACCGCAGCAACCCCCGTTGTACCCGGAATTAACGGTAGGGGAATATTTGACGCATACTGCCGAGTTGCGTTGGATACCGGACGGGAAAATTAAACAGGCGGTGGACGAGGTGTTGGAGATTTGTCAGATTGCTCATTTCCGGGATCGTTTGCTTAAAAATTTGTCGGGGGGATACCAGCAACGGGTAGGGATAGCCCAAGCTATCGTGCATAAGCCGGACTTGGTAGTGTTTGACGAGCCGACGAACGGGTTGGACCCCAACCAGATTCTGGAGATTCGGAGTTTAATAAAAAATATAGCGAAGGAGCGGACGGTGGTATTGTCCACCCATATCCTTTCGGAAGTGCAAGCCACGTGTGACTATATATTGATGATAGAACAGGGAAAACTTGTTTTTAGCGGGAGTGTTAATGACTTTAATAATTACATTATTCCCAATACGCTTTTTGTTTCTTTGGCGGATGCTCCAGCCACGGAAGTTTTAGCTGCCATCGAAGGGGTGAAGCGAGTTGATGAATTGGGCGGACACCAGTATCGTATTTATTTTACCGATGCCCAAGAGGTGACGGATCGTTTGGTGGATTTGAGCACGGAAAATCATTGGCGATTGATGGAGATCCGGAAGGAAAAGAGTTCGTTGGACACGATATTTGCGGAGTTGTCGAACAAGGCGAAAAGCTAGGGTTTAAGAATGGATTTTTGATTATTAAAGTGTGATAATATGAAGATTATATTGAAAATAGCGAGAACGGAATTGCAGATGCTGTTTTACTCGCCGATAGCGTGGTTGTTGTTGTTGTGTTTCATTATACAAACCGGTTTGAAATTCACGAGTGTTTACCAAGAGTTTATGTTTCACATGGAGAATTACGGGAGTCTTTATAAGGCTTCGTCTTGGTTGTTCGTGAGTAACTATGGACAAATAGGGTTGTGGTACATAATACAAAACTTCCTGTATCTTTATATCCCGTTGTTGACGATGGGCATAAACTCCGACGTGTTGAACACGAAGGCGCAGCAGGTGATTGAATAGCGGTTCGATTAAGTTGTTGTACGCGGCGCCTATCAGTAATGTCCAGATTATTTTGGGAAAATTTTTGTCGTTAGTTGTTTATTCCGCCATATTGACGGGGATTTTGGCGATATACGTGGTGTATGCGTGGTGTACGATTGAGAATTTTGAAGCGGCTTGGGTTTTGACAGGACTTCTGGGGTTATTCATGTTGATGTGCACGTATATGGCTGTGGGAATTTTTGTTTCCTGCTTGACGTCTTACCAGATCATCGCGGCAGTGGGTACTTTTATGGTATTGATGTTGCTCGGGATGGTTAGCAGTTTTGGACAACATTACGATTTCGTTCGCGACGTGACTTATTGGTTGAGTATTAACGGTCGGGTTTCCACGTTTATCCAAGGAATGCTTTGTAGCGAAGATATTCTGTATTTCCCGGTAATCACCGCCATGTTTTTGGCTTTGACGATTATCCGGTTGGATGCTATCCGCCAGAAACAAAAATTCACTAAAGTAGTAAGTAAATACGTGACCGTCGTGTTGACCGTGTGCGTGGTTGCTTATGTTTCTTCGCAACCGATGTTCTGGGGGTATTATGATACTACTGCAACGAAAGAGAATACGTTGACTCCTGTTTCACAGGAAATTATAGATAAATTGGACGGAGGGATGAAGATCACTTCGTACGTGAACGTGCTGGATCCTCATTATGCCAGTAATTATGCTTATCCCGGTTTTATTATTTATAACCAACGTTTTTTCCGTATGTACACGAAGTTTAAACCGGAGGTGAAGTTGGACGTGGTGTATTATTATGCTGACACGGAGGAGACTACTTTGGGCGGACAATACGCGGGTATGAGTGCTTGGGAAAAAGCAAAGGTGATTTGTGAAATGACCGGTATGGACAGTTGTAGGCTGAAGACCAAAGAGGAGGTGGATCAAATGGTGGATTTGTCGGAAGAGGGATATATGTTTATCAGACAAATTGAACGGGAGAATGGTCAGAAAGAGTGGTTACGTAATTATGAAGGGGGATTTTTCCCCGGAGAAGGCGAGATAACCGTTGCTTTAAAACGAATGGTGATGCCTTTGC
>OKSC01003578.1_pt1 | contig 11351 bp, 7 predicted proteins | sample 1601161 | NCBI WGS metagenome assembly OKSC01 (sample SAMEA3541552, study PRJEB24748) | human gut metagenome | biome: human gut; feature: human-associated habitat; material: faeces | place: China | collected 2012
TGCAGCCGGTAGCAGCCTTCCGCGTCGCCGCGCTCCGTGCGCTGGAGCATTTTCCGGCACCACGAGAGCGACTGTGCGTTTTCCGCCTCGGTCTTTTGCGGGGCGCTCTCGATATGGGCGTTCACCTCGGCCCGGAGCGCCGATAGCCGCCCGGTCGCATCTTCAACGATCACGCTGTCATGGAGCTGCAAAAAATCCTCCGCGTCATACGGCGCGGCGAAATGCGCCGCGCCGTAGAGCCAGACGTCCAGCTCCGTACCGAAAAGCACCGAATCGTCGTGTCCGGTCTCGCCGTCCGGCAGCAGGAGCAGCGCGTCAAAGTCGCTGTTCCGGTTGTTCGAGCCGTCGGCAAACGAGCCGTATACGGCGATGCCGAGCGGACGGTATTTCTCCCGCAGCGCTTCGATGATCTTATCCGCGATATCCATCGGCGCTTGAAGCTCCGGGGCGATATCGATGTTCTCGCCGCGCAGCGCGACTGCCGCGCCGTTCTTCGCCTCGGCGCTTTCAGAGTGCGCGAGCAGCCACTTGTTGCAGGCGGCGAGATATTTGTCCTCCGGCGAGCTGCCGCGCAGCGCAGGCTTTTCCGTATTCGTCCCGCGCGGCAGCGCGACGAGCACGCGAAAGCCGGCCGTTTCGTCCGTGTGGCAGGGGGCATAGTGCAGCGTCGTGGCGTAGACCTCCACGAGCACCCCGGCGGGGACGCGGAACGCCTTCACCTTCGCGGTATCGAGCACGCCGTCTTCGATCTCGTCCTGCTTGGCAAGCAGAAGGATAAAGTCACCGAGACCGAGGTTGAATTCGCTGTCGCGGTGGTATTCAAGGCAGTTAAGCTTTGTATTGCGCCCCCAGCACATGCCGAGCTGCACCGGCATGCCGCCGAACACGCTCGTCCGATAGTCTGCGAACGCTTCGCACGCCTCGAGCGCAGCAATGGACGGCTCATACGCCGTGCCGCTCTCCGGCAGGGGGATCTTCTCCATTTCGCGCAGCAGCGCCGCGCTCTCTATACCGGAATGCACGCGCCCGTAGCGCGCGAACTCCGCATCGTATACCGAACAGATCTTCATAGCGGCCTCCCTGTTTTTTATAATCCCATCGTATCAGAAAAAGCGCCGCAGGACAAGAGAGAGGTCTCTTGCTCCTGCGGCACTTTTTATCGCTTTATTCTTTTTCGCCCACGACCTGATACATTTCGTCGGTCGAGATAACATCCGTCACGCGAAGGTGCCGCGCGAAGATCGCCGCGAGCGCTTCAGCCTCCATGAGCCCGTTGGAGACACGGCTCGCCGCGCCGTGGTGGTGCGCGTCGATGTCCGCGCGCGAGCTGCCGTGCGCCACGGTGAGCCGACCGCCGGGGGCGAGCAGCGCGGCAAGGCGCGCCACGAGCCGCTCCGGGTCGGGGAAATGCGGAAAGGCGTTATAGATGACGATCGCGTCAAAGCCCTCGCCGAGCGGCGCGGTCTCCGCGTCGCCGCAGACGAAGCGCACGTTCTCCTGCGGGAATTTTTCGCGCGCGATGCGGATCATCTCGGGGGAGATGTCCACGGCGGTGACGCTCTCGACGTTCCGGCGCAGATAGTCACCGATGAGTACGCCCGTGCCGCAGGCAATGTCCAGCACGCGGCTGCCCGCCGTCACCTTCGCGTTATCGAGAATGCGGCCGATCTTCTCGTCGCTGCGGACCATACCGGCGTCCCATTCTCCGGCGCGCTCATCGAAGAACGCGATCACATCCTTCTGCTCGATCATCCCTGCGTCCCCACAAAGAACGCGGCGGTGTTGATCTTCTGGTAGCCGCCGAAGCTGTTCGGGCAGGCATAGATCTCTTCGGCCAGAGGCTTTCCGAGGAACGCGGTCGTGACGCGGTCCGTCACTTCGGTCATGTCAACATCCTCATAGCGATCGGGATAGGCGGTCTTCGCGGCGAACCACGTGTTGATGAGCGCGATCTCATAGTTGGTATAGTAGGCGTTGTAGGCAAGCTGGAGATACGCCTCGCCCTCGCGCCAGGCACGGCAGGTATCGAACATCGTGGGATCCTCGGCGTAAAGAGGCTTGATGTTCTTCACGGCGGCGGCGTCAAAGATCATGGCGTCCATGTCCTCGCCGAGCGCGACGAATTTCTCCGCCTCGATCGGCTGCGCGCCGGGTGCTCCAAGGTCGGAGACAACGTTCTTCACGTTCGCCACGCGGAAGGAAACATAGTCCTGCGCGGTCATCAGGTGGTTCGTCGTGCCCCAGTTGCCGAGACCGCAGATATAAACAGCGGGCTTGTCCTCTTCGGCGATATCGACGGTACGCGTTTCGATCTCGGCACGCTCGGAGGCGATGAAGCCGATAAGGGTCTCGGCCTTCTCGCTCTCTTCAAAGATCGTGCCGAGCAGACGGAGGCTCTTATTGAAGCTCTCGTCAAACACGCTGTCCGGACCGCTCATCAGCGTCACGACCGGGACGCCGAGCTGCTCCTGCAGGGCGTTGGCCTTATCCGCATCGCCGTAAAGGGAGATGACGATATCCGGCTCGCAGGTGAGGATCTTCTCCGCCTCGGGGCTCTGGGCATTCGGCCCGCCGACGCCGCAGGAGGGCAGCGACGCGAACATGTCGCTGTGGGCGAGCACATAGGGCCGCGCAACGGAATCGAACATCTTCGGGCGCTCGGAGAGCGTTTCGTTGTCGATATCCTCCACGCCGCAGAGCAGGGATACGTCGCCGATGTAGCTGTAGAGCCGCAGCGCGCCCGCGCCGATGCACACGACGCGCTGATACGAGCCCGGCGTCACGGTGATCTCCCGGCCGATGAGGTCGGTAACGGTGATCTCCGCGCTCTCGGCAGGCGTTTCTGCCGGCGCTTCCGGCGCTTCAACTGGTGTTTCCGTGGGCGCTTCCGTGGCCGCCGGGGTCTCGGCCGGGGCCGCGCCGCACGCGGCAAGTGAAAGGAGCATTGCAAGCGCGAGCAGCAGGGAAAGGAGCTTAGCTTTCTTCATAGTATTTTCCTCCCAAAATAACTTTCTTTCCGTCTACGGTGATGATGCGGGATTGAATATCGAAAATGTCCCCGATCACTTCGCTCGTGAGTACGCCCTCGTCTCCGGCATAGCGCACCGCGCCGTCCCGGAGCAGGAAAAACTTATCGCCCAGGCACAGCGCCTGGTTGAGATCGTGCAGCGAGCTCAAAATGGCGACGCCGCGCTGCCGCGCCGCCTTTTTCGCCTCGTCGATGATGAGCTCTTCGTTTGCGATATCGAGATTGCCGGTCGGCTCATCGAAAATGAGCAGACGCGGCTCCTGCACGAGCGCGCGGGCGATGGCGATCTTCTGCTTCTCGCCGCCGGAGAGCTCCTCCGCGCTGCGGTTGGCAAGCGGCTCAAGATGCATCTCGGCGAGAATGTGCTCGGCGGCCTCGATATCCTCGCGTCCCGGCTGCATGCCGAAGCGGGAGACCCGCCCGAGCAGGATCGAGTCGAACACGCTCAGCGCGCCGAAATGGATGTGCTGCGGCACATAAGCGACGAGCTTTGCCCTCTCGCGCCGCGGCATTTTCAAAAGATCCCCGCCGTCGAAGCGGATCGAGCCGCTCTCCGGCGCGGCAAGGCCGAGAATGCACTGAAAAAGCGTCGTTTTGCCCGCGCCGTTTTTGCCGAGAAGGATCCCGATCTCGCCGTCGTTGAGCGCGAGCGAAACGCCCCGGAGCACCGGCTCGGCCCGGCGGGAATACCGAAAGACTACATTTTCCAGCTCTAACATTGGCCGTGCTCCTTCCGCGAAAAGATGATCGTAAGGAAGAACGGCGCGCCGAGCAGCGACGTGATCGCGCCGACAGGCAGCGCGCTGCCGCTGCCGAGCGAGCGGGAGAGCGCGTCCGCGCAAAGAAGGAGCAGGCTCCCCAGGAGCGCCGACGCGGGGATGGAAACGCGGTGATCCTGCCCGAGCAGACGCTTTGCCACGTGCGGGCAGATGATGCCGACAAAGCCGATGATGCCGAGGCTCGATACGCACGCCGCCGTCATCAGCGAGGCGAGCAGCAGCGAAAAAAAGCGCAGGCGCGAAACGTTCACGCCCATGCTGCCCGCAGCGGCGTCGCCGCTCAAAAGGGCATTGTACCGCCACGCGAGCGCGGAAAACACCGCCAGCCCCGGCACCGCGGCGCAGAGCATGAGAAGGTCGGTCTTATATGTCGCGCGGCCGAGATCGCCGAAATTCCACACGACCGCGGCGGAAAGGCCGACGTCCGTGGCGTAAAACTGCAGAAGCGTCGTTGCCGCCGTCCAGATCGCGCCAACGGCGATGCCCGCGAGCACCACGACGTTCGGCGAGAACGCCTTCACGCGGCAGAGCGCGAGAATGAGCAGAATGGAAAGCGCCGAGAAGAGAAAGGCCGTCACGCTCGCGGCGAACGGGTTCACCCCGGCGGTGTAGCTGGCAAGATTGTTGCCCGTGGAGAGAAAGCCCCCGGCAAACACGATGATGGAGAGATTCGCGCCGAACACCGCGGCATTGGACACGCCCATCGTGGAGGGCGAGGCCATCGCGTTCGAGAGCGTCGTCTGCATGACGAGACCGGAGACCGAAAGCGCGGCCCCGGCGATGAGCGCCGCGAGCACGCGCGGCACGCGGATCGAGCGGAGGATGCGCACGTTGGCGGCGGAGCCTTTTCCGAAAAGGGCGGCGACGCCGTCCGAAAAGCTCATGCGCGACGCGCCGACAAAAAGGCAGACGAGCGCCATAATAAGCACCGCGAGCGCGAGCGCGGCGATAATATACCGGGCGCGGGACTTTGCTTTCACGGCCGTTCGCTCCTTTCTCTTTTTGATCGGCGTCTCTGTATAATAGTCTTTTAATTATAAAGCTATCCACCCCCGGAGGGAAGCCCCCCAGGGGGATAATATCTTTCTCCTTTCAGTACAAAAAGAGCCGGTGACTTCCCGTCACCGGCTCTTTGTCTTATAAATTTTCTTACGCAAGGAAGCCCTTGAGGATGCGGTCCTCCGCTTCCTCCTCGGTGAGGCCGAGCGTTTCGAGCTTCAAAAGCTGGTCGCCCGCGATGCGGCCGATGGCGGCCTCGTGGATGAGCTGCGCGTCGAGATCGTTCGCCGCGATCTCCGGCACGGAGCGGATCTTCGCCTCGTCCATGATGATGGAGTCACACTGCACATGGCCGAAGCACTTGGCGTTGCCGACGACACACGGGCGGAACACCTGCACGGAGTCGTTTTTCGCAACGCTTCGGGAGATCACGCGGCCGCGGGAGTTCTCGCCGTTGAGCTCAATGATCATGTCAGACTCGGCGCGCTGACTGCCGTGGGTGAGAAGGCGCTCGGTAATGACGACGTCCGCATCCTTGCCGCAGACGATGCGCGTATCGCGCCGCGTGGAGTCGATGCCGCCGATCTGACTCATGTCCATCTGTATCGACGCGCCCTCTTCAAGATAGACGACCGTCGTGGGGTTCATAACGTTTTTGCCGTTGCCGTCGCCCTCACCGTAGTGCTTCTCAACGTACTTGACGCGGGCGTTTTTGCCGACGTAGAACGTATGCACGCCGTCGTGCTCGGAAGCGTCCGAGCCGCAGTTGTGGATGCCGCAGCCGGCAATGATCGTGACGTCCGCGCCCTCGCCGACGTAAAAATCGTTGTACACCGTTTCGCGCAGGCCAGACTCCGTGATGATGACCGGGATGTGGCAGCTGTCCTTGCAGCCGGGGACAAAACGGATATCGATGCCGGGCTTATCGGTTTTCGTGGTGATGGTGACGTTTTCGGTGTTGACGCGCCCGGCGCAGCCGGAGTCCTTGCGGATATTGAATGCGCCCTCGGCCTTGCCGTCCTTCATGCCGGCAATGACTTCCAGAAGCGTCGTATCGACGCGGTTGAGCTCGCTCATTTTTTCGCCTCCCCGTAGATGACCGGGCAGCCGCCCGTGGTGCTGTGGACGATGTCGGTAAAGACCTCGTCGCGTGTGCCGCGGCGCGCGATCACGCCCTTGTCGATCACAAGGATCTCGTCCGCCAGCGAGATGATGCGCTCCTGATGGGAGATGATGACCATCGTGCAGTCCTGCCGGGTGTGGATCTCCTCAAACGTTTCCGTAAGGCGCGCGAAGCTCCAGAGATCGATGCCTGCCTCGGGCTCGTCGAGGATCATGAGCTGCGGCTGCCGCGCGAGGATCGTGGCGATCTCGATGCGCTTGACCTCGCCGCCGGAGAGGGAGGCGTCCACCTCGCGGTCAAGATAATCGGCCGCGCACAGGCCGACCTGCGTGAGATACTTGCAGGCCTCGCCCCGCGGCAGGAACTTCTGTCCCGACGCGATCGTCAAAAGATCCTTCACGCGGATGCCCTTGAAGCGCGGCGGCTGCTGGAAGCCGTAGCTGATGCCGCGGCGCGCGCGCTCGGTGATGGAAAGGCCGGTCACATCCTCGCCGTTCCAAAGGATGCTGCCGCCTGTCGGCATCACAAGGCCCATGATCGCCTTGGCAAGCGTCGTTTTGCCGCCGCCGTTCGGCCCGGTGAGAACGATGAGCTTTTTGTCCGGGATGGTGAGGGAAATGTCCCGCAGTATCTCGGTGCGGCCCTCCGGCGCGTCCACGGAATAGTGTATATTCTTCAGCTCCAGCATGGATGTGTCTCCTTCTCGGCGGTATGCTTGGAAAACTTGCATCTTTCCAAATAAAATGGTATAATATTATGAATTTTCCGCATACCCGCATAAAATCGTCCCCGCCCGCCGGCAGCGGCGCAGGGATAGTACTCGATATTATATAAAGTATTCGCGGGGAATGTCAACCCCGCTCTTCCCGTTCCCGCGCTTTTTCTTCCGGGAATGCCCCGCTTCGCGCGGGGAGAAAGGAGGCTATATGCGAATCAAACCGAAAAACCCGAAGGTCCTCCGCGCCCGGCGCATCATCGTCGGCAGCGTGGCGCTCGCGGCGGTGCTGTTCGTGCTGCTCCGTCCGAATACCGACAGCTCTCTCTCCACGGAGGAGAGCGCCCCCATGCCCGAGACCGCCGCAACCCCCGTTCCGGAAGCGGAAGACGCGCAGGGCGAGCTCAACTGGCAGTATCCCCCCGGCTGGGTCGATTATTCCGATCTTCCGGATAAGGAAACGCTCGGCGACGAGGAACAGCCCGGTCTTTCCAACTGGCGGTATCTGCTCGTGAACGGCCTTTCGCAGGAGAACTACCTGCGCGAAAACTACTACCCCGACATGGTCGAGATCGAAAACGGCTACTTCTTCCAGCGCCGCGCCGCGGACGCGCTCAAGGAATTCCTCGCCGCAGCACGCGCGCAGGGCTTCACGGTGAGTATTTCCCGCACCTACATGTCCTACCCCGACCAGCGCACGCGCTTCAACGGCATGGCGAGCACGATCTACGACCGCGGCGAGATGTCGCTCGCGGACGCGGAAAAGAAGGTCACGGAGATGGGCTATTACCCCGGCGCGGACGAGCACCAGACCGGCCTTGCCGTCAACTTCGTCGGCGAGAACGCCGAGGCGAAATTCTCCACGCCCGTGCTGGAATGGATGCGCGAGCACTGCGCGGAATACGGCTTCATCCTGCGCTATCCCGAAGGTCGTGAGGAATATACCGGCCGCGACCCGGAGCCCGGCCATTTCCGCTATGTCGGTGAGGTCGCCGCGGAATACATCATGCGCAAGGGCATCACGTTGGAGGAATTCAAGGACGCCTACGACGAGAGCAAAAACGACCCCTGGGCAAAGAAGGACGATAAATGAGTGATACCATTGCCGCCGTTGCGACCGGCGCAGGCGTTTCCGCCATCGGCATCGTGCGCGTATCGGGCCCCCTTTCCGTATCGCTGATGGACGCGCTTTTCCGCCCGGCGGACGGAAAGGCCATGTCGCAGCACCGCGACCGGCAGCTCGTTTACGGCAAGCTGCTCGACGAGAAGGGACGGACGCTCGATCTCTGTCTCTGCACGCTCTCCCGCGCGCCGCGAAGCTACACCGGCGAGGACACCGCAGAGCTTCAGTGCCACGGCTCGCCCGTCGTGCTGCGCTCCGCGCTGGAAGCGCTCTTCGCCCTCGGCGCGCGGCAGGCAGCGGCAGGTGAGTTCACCAAGCGCGCCTTTCTGAACGGGCGCATGGATCTCACGCAGGCGGAGGCCGTCGTCGATATCATCGACGCGGAAACGCCTCTCGCAGCGCGAAACGCCGCCAGTCAGCTCGGCGGGGCTATCTCCCGCCGCACGGAGGAGATCTATCAGAATCTCACGCACATCTGCTCGCACTATCACGCGGTGCTCGACTATCCGGACGAGGATATACCGCCGTTCACGCTCGCGGAATACGCCGCCGTGCTCGATGCGTCGATCCGCTCGCTCGAAGCGCTGCTCGCCACGTTTTCCCGCGGGCAGTTTCTTGAAAAGGGCGTGCGCACGGCCATTCTCGGCCGCCCGAACGCCGGAAAATCTTCGCTGCTCAACGCGCTGCTCGGCTTTGAGCGCGCCATCGTCACCGACATTCCCGGCACGACGCGCGACACGCTCTCGGAGCGGTGCCTTCTCGGCGGCGTGGCGCTGCGGCTGACCGACACCGCGGGCGTGCGCGAAACATCCGACGCCGTGGAATCGCTCGGCGTGGAGCGCGCCATCGCCGCGGCGGAGGAAGCGCAGCTCGTTATTGCCGTGTTCGATCTCTCCCGCCCCTGGGGCGCCGAGGACGAGGCGGTGCTCGCCATCGCGGAAAAGGCCGCCGTGCGCATCGCCGCGGCGAACAAGAGCGATTGCGCCCCCCGGTGGGACGTCTCGCGCCTTTCGGCGCATTTTGACAGCGTCTGCGTCGTTTCCGCGAGGGAAAAGGCGGGGCTGGACGCGCTCGGCGCGGCGGTCGCGGCAGCGTTCCCGATGCCGGAGGCGGACAGCGGCGAGATACTGACGAACGCGCGTCAGGCGGACGCCGTGCGCCGCGCGCTCGAGTATCTTCGCGCCGCGCGCGAGGCGATGGCGGCAGGCTTTGCGCCCGACGCGGTACTCACCGAGTGCGAGGGCGCGATGGACGCGCTCGGCGCGCTCTCGGGCCGGTCGGTGCGCGAGGACGTGACGCAGGAGATCTTCTCGCGCTTCTGTGTCGGCAAATGACCCCCTGTCCCGCACCCGCGGGTGCAGGCTTTGCGAGGGTTCTTTCAAAATCAAAAAATAATCCGTGGAAACGATTTAAAAATTTCATTTTTGGTATTGGTTTTTGTCCGAAATAATGATATAATGCGAAACTGATTTCGGGCATAATGATTTGAAAAGTAAATCTACCCTGGGAATCGTCCGCAATACTAAGTAATTTATATACAGGAGGTTATCCCATGAGCCACAAGTACGTTTACCTGTTCAGCGAGGGCAACGCTTCCATGCGCGAGCTTCTCGGCGGCAAAGGCGCGAACCTTGCCGAAATGACCAACATCGGTCTCCCTGTTCCGCAGGGCTTCACGATTTCCACCGAGGCGTGCACCAAGTACTATGAGGACGGCCGCAAGATCAACGACGAGATCATGGCGGAGATCATGGAGAACATCGCCAAGATGGAAGAGATCAACGGCAAGAAGTTCGGCGACCTCAAGAACCCGATGCTCGTTTCCGTCCGTTCCGGCGCCCGCGCTTCCATGCCCGGCATGATGGACACCATTCTGAATCTCGGCCTGAACGACGAGGTCGTCAACGCCATGATCCAGGGCAACCCGGATCCCAAGTTTGAGCGCTTTGTTTACGACTCCTACCGCCGCTTCATCCAGATGTTCTCCGACGTCGTCATGGAAGTCGGCAAGAAGTACTTTGAGCAGCTCATCGACGAGATGAAGACCAAGAAGGGCGTCAAGCTCGACGTTGAGCTGACCGCCGCCGACCTCAAGGAGCTCGCCGAGCAGTTCAAGGCCGAGTACAAGAAGCAGATCGGCGAGGACTTCCCGTCCGACCCGAAGACCCAGCTGTACGAAGCCATCAAGGCCGTGTTCCGCTCCTGGGACAACCCGCGCGCGAACGTTTACCGCCGCGACAACGACATCCCTTACTCCTGGGGCACTGCCGTCAACGTCATGCCGATGGTGTTCGGCAACCTGAACGACAACTCCGGCACCGGCGTCGCCTTCACGCGCGACCCCGCCACCGGCGAGAAGAAGCTCATGGGTGAGTTCCTCACCAACGCGCAGGGCGAAGACGTCGTCGCCGGCGTCCGCACCCCGATGCCCATCGCCCAGATGGAAGAGAAGTTCCCCGAAGCGTTCCACCAGTTCGTGCAGGTCTGCTCCACGCTGGAGAACCACTATCACGATATGCAGGACATGGAGTTCACCGTTGAGAACGGCAAGCTCTTCATGCTCCAGACCCGCAACGGCAAGCGCACCGCGCAGGCCGCGCTCAAGATCGCGTGCGACCTCGTCGATGAAGGTATGATCGATGAGAAGCAGGCCGTTCTGATGATCGACCCGCGCAACCTTGACACCCTGCTCCACCCGCAGTTCGACGCCGAAGCGCTCGCCAAGGCGAACCCGATGGGCAAGGGCCTCGGCGCCAGCCCGGGCGCTGCCTGCGGCAAGATCGTCTTCAACGCCGACGACGCCATCGAGTGGAAGAAGCGCGGCGAGAAGGTCGTTCTCGTCCGTCTTGAGACCTCTCCCGAGGACATCACCGGCATGAAGGCCGCCCAGGGCATCCTCACCGTCCGCGGCGGCATGACCTCCCACGCGGCGGTCGTTGCCCGCGGCATGGGCACCTGCTGCGTCTCCGGCTGCGGCGACATCGCCATGGACGAGGCGAACAAGAAGTTCACCCTCGGCGGCAAGACGTTCCACGAAGGCGATTTCATCTCCATCGACGGCTCCACCGGCAAGATCTACGACGGCATCATCCCGACCGTTGACGCCACCATTTCCGGCTACTTCGGCCGCATCATGGGCTGGGCCGACAAGTACCGCCGCCTGCGTGTCCGCACCAACGCCGACACCCCGCGCGACGCGAAGAAGGCCCGCGAGCTGGGCGCCGAGGGCATCGGCCTCTGCCGCACCGAGCACATGTTCTTCGAAGCCGACCGTATCGCTGCGTTCCGCGAGATGATCTGCTCCGACACCGTCGAAGAGCGCAAGGCCGCTCTTGCGAAGATCCTGCCGTATCAGCAGGGCGACTTTGAGCAGCTGTACGAAGCTCTCGAAGGCATGCCGGTAACCATCCGCTTCCTCGATCCCCCGCTGCACGAGTTCGTGCCCAACACCGAGTCCGAAATCGCGCTTCTCGCCAAGACACAGGGCAAGACCGTCGAGCAGATCAAGAACATCATCGCCTCTCTGCACGAGTTCAACCCGATGATGGGTCACCGCGGCTGCCGTCTGGCCGTCACCTTCCCGG
>OKSC01003587.1_pt1 | contig 11315 bp, 6 predicted proteins | sample 1601161 | NCBI WGS metagenome assembly OKSC01 (sample SAMEA3541552, study PRJEB24748) | human gut metagenome | biome: human gut; feature: human-associated habitat; material: faeces | place: China | collected 2012
CCGGGTTCGGTCAGGCTTCCTCTGTACTCACGGATCTGCTCTGCGCTTAAGTCAGCTCTTTGGTGGCAGCGGGCTTGACCTCGGCGGCCTTCGGCGCAGGCTTGGCCTTTACTGCGGGTTTGGCCTCGGCCTTAGCTTCCGCCTTAGGAGCAGCAGCCTTGGTCGTGGTCTTTTTGGCCGTCGTTGCAGTGCGCTTGCGCGTGGTGGTCTTGGCGGTCGGCTTGGCCTCGACAGCTGCCTCGGCCTTGGGCTCGGCGGCTGCCTCCTCGGCCTTGGTCGCAGTAGCATTTGCGGCGGCCTTCGGAGCGGCCTTGGTCGCAGTAGCCTTGACGGCCGTCGACTTCGTTGCCGTGGTCTTCTTGGCGGTCGTTGCCTTCTTGGCAGCGGTCTTTGCCGGAGCCTTGGCGGCCGGCTTGGCCTCTGCGACCTCGGCCTTTACCTCGGGAGCAGCCTCGGCGGCTTTCTTGGCAGCGGCGGTGGTGCGCTTGCGCGCGGTCGTTGTCTTGGCAGCGGTGGTCTTGCTCGCGGTCGCGGTCTTGCTCGCAGCGGCCTTCGTGGTCGTGGCCTTCTTCGCCGTCGTCTTATGAGTCGCGGTCTTCTTTGCCGCAGGCTTTGCAGCAGGCTTGACCTCGGCCTCTGCCTCTGCCCCAGGAGCAACTTCAGCCTTCACGTCAGGCTCGGCCTTTGCGGTCTCAGCCTCAACCGGCTTTTCCTCGGCCTTGGGCTCCGGCTCCGGCTCAGCGGCCACCGGCTCAGCCACAGCCTCAGGTTCGTCGACAACAGCCGCCGGCCTCTCAATCTCCGGGTGCATAAAGAAGTACAGGTCCAGATATTTATCGGCCGAGCGCGTCCAGCTAAAGTCCTGGCTCATGGCCTGCGTGACCAGCTGATCCCACGCCTCGCGGTTATCCCAGAACAGACGCGCCGCGCGGAACACCGCGTCGCCCATCTCGTCGCCGTTAAAGTTGCTAAACGAGAATCCCGTGCCCTCGCCGGTAAACTCGTTATACGGAATCACAGTGTCCTTCAGACCACCGGTCTCGCGCACGATAGGCAGGGTGCCGTAGCGCATGGCAATGATCTGCGACAGGCCGCAGGGCTCAAACTTCGACGGCATCAGGAACATGTCGGCGGCAGCATACATGCGCTGCGACAGCGCCGGATCGAACTCGATGCGCGCGGCCATGGTGCCGGGGTACTTGTCCTGGAAGTAGCGCAGGCCGTCCTCGTAGTCGCGGTCGCCGGTGCCCAGCACCGCCACCTGCACGCCGCCGGCCAGAATGCGGTCGAGCGCGTACATGACCAGGTCCATGCCCTTTTGGCGCGTCAGGCGCGTGACCATCACCATGAGCGGACGGTCGTCGCGCACCTCGAGCCCCAGTTCCTCCTGCAGCTTTGCCTTGCACACGGCCTTGCCGGAACGGTCCTCCACGGTGTAGTTGGCGGCAATGCGCTTGTCGGTCGCCGGGTCAAAGCCCGCCACATCAATGCCATTGAGGATGCCCTGCAGCGCGTACGAACGCTCGCGCAAAACGCCGTCCAGGCCCTCGCCAAATTCGGGCGTCTGGATCTCGTTGGCATAGGTGGGGCTCACCGTAGTGATGGCGTCGGCATAGCGCAGGGCGCCCAGCATGTAGTTGATGCTGCAGGCGTCGCAACGCAGCTGCGAGGCGGCCGCCGGAATATGCGCCACACCTAGGATGTCCTCCATCACGGTGTCGCTAAACTGTCCCTGGAACGCCACATTGTGGATCGAGAACACGGTCTTGACGCGGTCGTACAGCGGCAGGCCCTGGTAGAACTCGCGCAAGAACACGGGCGCCAGTGCGGTCTGCCAGTCATTGCAGTGCAGGATGTCGCACTCAAAGCCGGCCGGCAGGTGCTGCAGGCTCTCGGTGATGGCCTTGGAGAAGAACGCAAAGCGCTCGCCGTCATCAAAGAAGCCGTACGGATAGTCGCGCGCAAAGTAGCGCTCGTTGTCGATGAACATATAGGTGACGCCGTCGTGCTCGAGCTTCTCGAGTCCGCAGTACTCGTTGCGCCAGCCCAGGCTCACGTAAAAGTCGGAGAAGTGCTCCATCTGCGCCTTGTACTCGTCCTTGATGGTGGCGTACTTGGGCACCATGACGATGACCTCGGCGCCGGCGCGCACAAGCGCCGCGGGCAGCGAGCCCGCCACGTCGCCCAGGCCACCGGTCTTTACAAACGGTGCGCACTCGGCCGAGGCAAACACGATCTGCATCTTTTTGCTGGAATCTGCCATATTGTCTCCCATGTTGCAATTCGAGAATAGCCGCCTGGCGCTAACCGGGCGGCTATTCTACATGTTACGAGCGATGTTGCGGTGCCAACGTTAACGTACGATGGTGGTGTCGGAAGTTAACGGAGCCTTGCCCAGCACCAGGATGTTCTCGGGCGTGCCGCGAAGCTCGGTGTTGGTGGGGACCACGTTGTTCTTGTCCAGAATGGCGTTCTCAACGCGGGCGCCGCTCTTGATGATGCAGCTCTGGTTGATGATCGAGTTGGTCACCGAAGCTCCTTCCTCGACCACGACGCCGCGTGACAGGATTGAGTTGCGCACGGTGCCCTTGATGATGCAGCCGGCCGAGATGATCGAGTTGCACGCGTGGCTGCCGGTCGCATAGCGCGAAGGCGGCACGTCGTGAGCCTTGGTCAGGATCGGGCGCTCGGGATCGAAGAGCTGGTCGGCGACGGTCTGGTCGAGCAGGTCCATGCTGCGGCGATACAGCGACTTCTCGCTAAACACGCCCACGACCTCGCCCTTGTACTCGTAGCTGCACACGTCGATGTTGCCAAAGTCGCCCTGGAGTGCCTCGAGCAGGTCCAGATAGTCGGCGGCCTGGTAGTGGTCGATGATCTCGAGCAGCGTCTCGCGGTTGACGATGCAGCAGTCCATGGAGGCGTTGTCGCCGTACACGACGCCGGCGCTCACGCCCGTCAGGCGGCCGTTCTCGTTAATCTCGAGCTTGGTCTCGTCATCGACGTTGCGCGTGGCCTTGCAGTACACCACGGTCATCTGGGCGCCAGAGTTCTCGTGCGCCTCGATGATGGTGTTGAGGTCCATGTTAAAGATGATGTTGGTGCCCATCATCACGACATAGGGCTTCTCCGAGCGCTGGAACAGCGTCTTGTTGGAGATGATGTCGCGCAGCAGGAAGCGCATGCCGCCCTTGGTGGTGCCATACGCGTTGCCGGGCACCATGAACAGGCCGCCCTTCTTGCGGTCCAGGCCCCAGTCCTTGCCAGAGCCCACGTGGTCGATCAGCGAGCGGTAGTTGCCCGGCATGACGACGCCGACGGTCTTAATGCCGGCATTCATCATGTTGGACAGCGGGAAGTCGATCAGGCGGTAGCGGCCCGAAAATGGAACGGACGCGATGGGGCGGTCCTTGAGCAGGACACTGCCGTAGGACGAAGAGTAGTTAGCGGTGATATAACCGATGGCCTTGCGATTGATCATCGGATCATTCCCCCTTCCCGATAACGACGTCATTTCCAACGACGGCCGTATCCTTGGTGGTATCGACAGAGCCGAGCTTCACGCCCTCTTCGACCGTGGAGTTCTCGCCCAAAATAGCGCGGCAGATGTGCGCGCCGCTCTTAACGTGCGCACCCGGCAGCAGCACGGAGTCCTCGACCACGGCGCGCTCCTCGATGATGACATCGGTCGAAAGGATCGAGTGGCGAGCGGTGCCGTAGATCTTGCAGCCATTGGAGACCAGGCAGTCGTCTAGGCGGCCGTCCGGGCCAATGTAGTGCGGCGGACGCGTGGTGATGTTGGACATGATGGGGAAGTTCTTGTCGAACAGATCGAACTCGGGGTTGTTACCCAGCAGGTCCATCGAGGTCTCATGGAAGCTGGCGATGGTGCCGACGTCCTTCCAAAAGCCGTTGAACTCGTAGCTGTACAGACGCTTGCCCTCGCCGAGCAGCTTGGGGATGATGTCCTTGCCAAAGTCGTGGCTCGAGCGCTGGTCCAGAGCGTCCTCCTCGAGCGCCTCGATCAGCACGTCGGCCGAGAAGATGTAGATGCCCATGGACGCGAGGTTCGAATCGGGCTTCTCGGGCTTCTCGGTGAACTTTGTGATGCGGCCGTCTTCGGGGTCGGTGGTCAGGATGCCAAAGCGGCTGGCCTCCTCCCACGGCACGGGCATAACGCTCACCGTGAGGTCGGCGTTGTTCTCAATGTGCGTCTTGAGCATCTTGCGGTAGTCCATGCGATACAGGTGATCGCCCGAAAGAATCAGGACGTACTTGGGGTCGTTGGCCTTGATGTAGTCCAGGTTCTGCGTAATGGCGTCGGCCGTGCCCGCATACCAGGCGCCGCCGGTCTGCGTCTCGTACGGCGGCAGGATCGACACGCCGCCGTCGCGGCTGTCCAGATCCCACGCCTCGCCGGAGCCCACGTAGGCATGCAGCAGGTAGGGACGGTACTGCGTCAGAACGCCCACCGTGTCGATGCCCGAGTTGGAGCAGTTGGACAGCGAAAAGTCGATAATGCGGAACTTGCCACCAAAGCTAACCGCCGGCTTGGCGATCTTTTGGGTGAGTGCCCCCAATCGGCTGCCCTGTCCTCCTGCGAGGAGCATCGCGATGCATTCTTTCTTACTCATCGATTTCTCCTTCTGTCATCGATGTTCCTAACCCATTAGCGACGGGCGCGGCGCACTGTCACGCCCGTCGAGTAATGCCGTGCGGCAAAGGGAGCTCGCGCGCTTTATGCGTGCCAGATCTCGTCGCGATACTCGCGAATGGTGCGGTCGGACGAGAACCAGCCACTCGAGGCGGTGTTGAGCAGGGCCTTGCGGTTCCAGGTCTCCTGGTCGCCGTAGCTGCCCGTGAGGTTCTCCCATGCATCCACGTAGCTACGGAAGTCAGCCATGACTAGGTCGGGGTCGTTGTTGTTCATGAGCTCGTTGTAGATGCTCTCGAAGTTGCCCGAAAGACCCGCAAACGTGTTGTCCTTGAGCTCGTCCATCACGCGGCCCAGACGCTCGCGGTCGCCGTTGAGGGTATCCCACGCAAAGTAGCTGTTGGATGCCCAGAGCTTCTCGACCTCGGGGGCGGTCAGGCCAAAGATGGCCTCGTTTTCGCGGCCGGCCAGGTCGGCGATCTCGATGTTTGCGCCGTCGAGGGTACCCAGCGTAATGGCGCCGTTCATCATGAGCTTCATGTTGGACGTGCCCGAGGCCTCCTTGCCGGCCGTGGAGATCTGCTCCGAGATCTCGGCAGCGGGGTAGATGAGCTGGGCGTTGCTCACGCGGAAGTTGGGGATAAAGCAGACCTTCATGACCTCGTTGACACGGGCGTCGTTGTTGATGACGTCGGCCACGGAGTTAATGAGGCGGATGGTCTCCTTGGCAAAGGTGTAGCTCGAGGCAGCCTTGCCGCTAAAGATGAAGGTCGTCGGCGTCACGTGGAAGTTGGGATCGGCGATGCGACGGTTGTAGATGTCCATCACCTTCATGATATTCATGAGCTGGCGCTTGTAGGCATGGAAGCGCTTTACCTGGACATCGAAGACGGTGTTGGGGTCGATAACCAGACCGGTCTCGGCCTTGACGTAGGCGGCCAGGCGCTCCTTGTTAGCGCGCTTGGAGGCACCCACGGCCTTCAGGAACTCGGTGTCGTCCTTAAACTCCTTGAGTTTCTCAAGCTCAAAGGCGTCTTTGAGCCAGCCATCGCCAATGGCCTCGGTCACGAGCTTGGCGTAGGTGGGGTTGGCCTCGGCAAAGAAGCGACGGTGCGAGATGCCGTTGGTCTTGTTGTTGAACTTCTCGGGCGTCAGGGCATAGAAGTCCTTGAGCACGATGTTCTTGATGATGTCGGAATGGATCTTGGCCACGCCGTTGACGCTGTGGCTGCAGATCACAGACAGGTTGGCCATGCGAATCTCGCCGTCCCACAGGATGGCGGTCTGGCGCAGACGCTCCTGCCAGCCCTCCTTCGTGGTGTCGAACGACTCGTGCCAACGACGGCTGATCTCGTCGATGATCTGGTACACGCGGGGGAGGAGCTTGGAGAACGTGCCGATAGGCCACTTCTCCAAGGCCTCGGGCAGGATGGTGTGGTTGGTGTAGCTCACGACCTGCGTCACGATGTTCCAGGCGTCATCCCACTCGAGCTTCTTCTCGTCGATGAGGATACGCATGAGCTCGGGGCCGCACATGGCGGGGTGGGTATCGTTGGTGTGGATGGCCACAAACTGCGGCAGCAGCTCCCAGTTTTCGCCGTGCTCCTTCTCAAAGGTGTCGAGCAGGCTGTAGATGCCGGCCGAGACAAACAGGTACTCCTGCTTCAGGCGCAGCAGACGGCCGTGCTCGCCGGCGTCGTTGGGGTAGAGGATGGCGCTGATGGCCTCGGCCTCGGCGCGCTCGGCATCGGCCAGGGCATAGTCGCCGCGGTTGAAGGCCTCCAGATCAAAGTGCTCCTCGACCGGCTCAGCGGCCCAGACGCGCAGCTTGTTGACGGTCTCGCCGGCATAGCCCACCACGGGGATGTCGTAGGGGACGGCCAGGATGTCCTGCGTGTCCACCGTGCGGTAGAACGTGCGGCCGTTCTCCTCAAAGCCCTCGACGCGGCCACCAAACTTAATGGTCACGGCCTTATCCTGACGACGGACCTCCCAGGGATAGCCGTGGGTGAGCCACTCGTCGGTGGTCTCGACCTGGCTGCCGTTGACAATCTCCTGCTTAAACAGGCCGTAACGGTAGCGCATGCCATTGCCGTAGCCGGCAATGCCCTCGGCTGCCATGGAATCCAGGAAGCACGCGGCCAGACGGCCCAGGCCACCGTTGCCCAGTGCCGGATCGGGCTCCTGGTTCTCGATGACGGACAGATCAAAGCCCATGTCGTCAAGCGCCTCGGCGACCATGTCGCGCACGCCAAAGTTGAGAAGGTAGTTGTCGAGCAGGCGGCCGATTAAAAACTCGATCGAGAAGTAGTACACGCGCTTCTTGCCCTCGGCGGTGACGCGGGCGTCACCCTTAGTGGCAACGGTGCGTGCTTTCTCGGCCACGAGCTTGGCCAGGGCGTTAAAGCGATCGAGGTCGCTGGCGGCCTCGACGCTCTTGCCGCTGATGCTCATGACGGCATCGCGATAGAGCTCGGTAAACTCCTGCTTGTTGTCGAAGATCTTATTCATACGTTCCTTTCCCCCCGGGGATGTTTCTCCCGGAACGGTTATGACTTACATCCTACGCCTGACGGGGCGGGTAATTACAGTGGTAACGCTTTTGTTACGCTTTCTTGGCAGGAGCCTTAACAGCAGCTGCCTTAGCCTTGGGAGTAGCCTTTTTGGTGGCTGCCTTTTTGGCCGTGGTGGACTTGGCCGAAGCCTTGGCGGCGGGCTTGGCAGCCTTCGCCTTAGCCGGAGCCTTCTTAGCAGCCGCAGGCTTGGGCTTCACCGTGGACGAGCGCTTGCGCGTCGCCTTCTTGGGCTCCTCAACCACCAGCGGCTTATAGCTGCTGGGACCGCGGCGCTTAAGTACCACGCCTGCCAGACCGGGCACCTTAATCTCGATGGAGTCCATCTGCCCGTTCCAGGGATAGGGCTCGCTCGAGCAGGTGTAGGGCTCCTCACCGGCGTATCCGCTGCCACCGAACTCGGGACGGTCGGAATCAAAGATGACCTCCCAGTTGCCCTCGCGCGGCACGCCCACGCGGAAGCTCTCGTAGCTTGCCGGATCAAAATTGATCAGAATCACCAGGTCGTCATCGACGTCCTCGCCCTGGCGCACAAAGCTCACGATGGACTGCTTGGAGTTGTCCGCGTCGATCCAGGTAAAGCCGTCGTCGGTGTAGCCGCGCTCGTACAGGGCGGGCTCGGCGGTGTACAGGTGGTTGAGCGCCTTGATAAACGCCTGATGATGACGGTGGGTCTCGTACTCCTCGGTCAGGAACCACTGGATGGACTCGTAGTAGCGCCACTCAATAAACTGGCCGATCTCATTGCCCATAAAGTTGAGCTTGGCACCGGGGTGCGTCATCTGGTAGAAGGCCAGCGTGCGCAGGCCGGCAAACTGGCGCCACCAGTCGCCCGGCATGCGGCCGATCAGCGAGCACTTGCCGTGTACGACCTCGTCGTGGCTCAGCGGGCAGATAAAGTTCTCGGTAAAGGTGTACATGATGGAGAACGTGAGCAGGCCGTGGTTGCCGGGGCGCCACGGAAAATCGGTCTGCATGTAGTGCAGGGTGTCGTTCATCCAGCCCATGTCCCACTTGTAGTGGAAGCCCAGGCCGCCGTCCTGAGGCGGGTAGGTCACGAGCGGCCACGCGGTGGACTCCTCGGCCATCATCATCACGTCGGGGTAGTGTGCCTCCACGGCGCAGTTGACCTGACGGATAAATGCGCTGGCGTCCAGGTCCTCCTCGGTACCGTACTTGTTGAACTTCTTTTGGCCCGGATCGTCGATGCCAAAATTGAGGTACAGCATACTGGATACGCCGTCCATGCGAATGCCGTCAACATGGAAGTTCTCGAGCCAGTACAGCACGTTGGAGACCAGGAAGGAGCGGACCTCGCCGCGGGCGAAGTCAAACTTGTGCGTGCCCCAGTTGGGGTGAATCTCGTGCTCAAACAGCATGTGGCCGTTAAAGGTGGCAAGGCCGTGGGAGTCTGCGCAAAAACCGCCGGGCACCCAGTCCATGATCACGCCGATGCCAGCCTCGTGGCACGCATCGATAAAGTGCATGAGTTGCTGCGGGTCGCCATAGCGCGACGTGGCGGCATAGTAGCCGGTCGTCTGGTAGCCCCAGGAGCCGTCGAAGGGATGCTCCATGAGCGGCATGACCTCGATATGCGTGTAGCCCATGTCGCGCACGTAGTCCACGAGCTCCACCGACAGGTCTTCGTAAGTGTAGAACTCGCCGCGTTGCGCGGGGAAGGGATCCATGGGGCCGGGGTAGTTGCAGTACTCGTCCGGCTCGCCCTGCGGTGCGTCGCCATGGCGCTTCCACGAGCCAATATGAACCTCGTAGATGTTAAGGGGCTGTGACATGTGGTTGTGGCCGGCACGGCGCTTGAGCCATGCGGCATCGTTCCACTTATAGCCGTCGAGTGTCCACAGCACGCTCGCAGTACCCGGAGGGCACTCGGCCTTAAAGGCATACGGATCGGCCTTGTAGAGCTTTTCGCCCTCGTTGGTCTCGATGAGATACTTATAGAGCTGACCTTGTTCTGCGCCAGGAATAAAGCCTTCCCAAATAGCGCTCGTATGCACGGGCACCAGCGGGTTGGCTTCCTCATCCCAGTCGTTAAATTCGCCAATGACATGCACGCTCTTTACGTCGGGCGCCCAAACGCAAAAGCGCCAGCCGCGCGTACGGTTCTGCGTGTCGGGGTGCGCGCCCATCTTTTCCCAGCTGCGCTCCCACGTGCCGATGCCAAATAGATAGACATCGTCCTTGGTGAGCTCCGGTGCGTGCGGGGCGGCTTTACGGGTTGCGGGCTTTTTAGCCGTTGGCTTTAGCTTTGTATCGCTCACGTTTGATCCCATCATGACGCGGCAGCGTGTTGCCTTGGTGACTAGATGCGAAAGGTCCAAGGCTGCACGAATCGAAGGGACGGCGATAGTTCTATGATTCGTTCCACCTCGCGTGCTCGGTGGAACTTTCGGCAGAAACTACGATAACACCTGTACGTTACTTTTATGAAGGAAAGTGGTTTTAGGGCGGCGTTTAATCGGTAAGCGCCATGTTTAGACCACTGGCAGAATTGCCGTGGTAAAACTCTTGACAGTTTTACCAATTAGGGTTTCAAGATTGTTAGTCTGACGTTTGGTAAAACGTTTTTAGCAGGATGTTTACCATTTGACATCGAAAGGTTCGTTTATGTCCCAGACCGCCGCCCCCAACGTTGCTTTTATTTTCGATTGCGACGGCACACTGGTTAATAGCACCCCCGTTTGGGCCTATGCCCAGCCCGAGTTATTGCACCGCTACGGAATTGACGTGACGGTCGACGATTTTGCTCAGTTTGAGCATCTTTCGCTGGAGGACGAATGCCAGGCCTACCACGACACGTGGGGTATTAGCGCAAATGGCGAGGAGCTCTATCTCGAGCTGAGTGACATTCTGATCGATGGCTACTCCAAGGTGCCGCCGCGCGAGGGGCTTCTGACATTTTTGGAGCAGGCGAAGGCGGTGGGCATTGCCATGTGCGTCGCCACGTCCACGCCGGCCGAGCTGGTTAAGTCTGCACTTGCGGGAGCCGGGCTCGATGCCTACATGGAGTTTGTGACCACCACCGGCGAGGCAGGACGCTCCAAGCAGTTCCCCGATGTGTATGAGCTCGCGCTGCGCCGCCTGGAGGAGCGCCATAGGCACAAGTTTGAGCGCGCATGGGTGTTTGAGGACGCCGTTTTTGGCCTTAAGAGCTCTGGCGCCGCGGGCTTTAAGCGTGTAGGTATCTATGACCCGCACGGCCGCATGAAGCGCGACGACGTACGCGCCAACTGCGATTTCTTTATCGACAGCTATAAGGACCTGGATCTGGATCACGTGCTGGCGTTTGAGGGATAGGCGAGGGCTGTGGTTTGTAAGGTATTAGTGGTCTGCGGCTCGCCCGTGGTGGCGAGCGCGGATCTGTTGCGTAGGCTAGCAGGGGAGTGCGACCACGTCATCGCTGTGGACCGCGGCCTGGATGCTCTGCTGGGTGCCGGTTTGAGCTGCGACGTATATGTGGGGGATGCCGACACGGTGAGCGACGCAGGCCGCGCGCTGGTCGATGCCGCCACCGACTTTGAAGTTGAGCGCCACGACCCGTACAAGGACTATACCGACCTGGCGCTGGCGCTCGATTCCGTCCGACGCCGCTGGCCGGGTGCCGAAGTGGTTGCGACCTGCGCCACGGGCGGCCGCCCGGATATGGCGCTTTCCGTACTGGGCCTGCTCGCAGGCTACGATGACGCTCCAGTCTGGATTGCCGAGGACAAGGTGGTTTCCCGCATCCTTCGCGCAGGCGAGTCGTGGACCATCGAAGGCGCCGAGGGCAAGACGTTCTCCATCATCGCAATTGCCCCCAACACCAAGGTAAGCGAACACGGCCTAGAATGGGAGCTAGACCACAGCCCCCTGGGCCTGTTGGCCGACACGGGCATCAGCAACGTCGTCAGGTCAACAGCCACGATCCAAGTCCGCACCGGCACCGCCATCGCTTTCCTATATCAATAGGCATTTAAAGTCTGACTCAAAAAAGTCCTTGCACGCCGCGTCAACTTCCCCTATAGTATCTCCTCGTCACGGGGGCGTAGCTCAGCTGGGAGAGCGCTTGACTGGCAGTCAAGAGGTCAGGG
>OKSC01003590.1_pt1 | contig 11310 bp, 7 predicted proteins | sample 1601161 | NCBI WGS metagenome assembly OKSC01 (sample SAMEA3541552, study PRJEB24748) | human gut metagenome | biome: human gut; feature: human-associated habitat; material: faeces | place: China | collected 2012
ATTGATAACCTATAACCTCTGTTAAGAGGTCATAATTTATAGAAATTCAAATTCCGATTTGTCAGTCTCATTCTATCACACACTCGGTACATTTCCCGGCTTGCGTATCACAGCGGCGGTGCGGCAGATCACGAGTTATAGCTCGGCAATCTGCTCTACTGCATACAGCGGCAAATTCACAAGCCGGTCTTCTTTTTTGAAATCCGCCATTGAAGTACGGACGGCGATTTCGGGTGTGAACTTCTCCGGATAGGTTTTCAGGTTTTTTGCCCGGAGGTTGGTTTCAGCCTTCACCTCTACCGGAATCACCTGCTCGCCTGTATCCACGATGAAGTCAATTTCGCAGGAACCTCTGTCATTGGTGTAGTAGTAAACGCCCAGATCCTCAATGGTTTTCAGCTGCTGGCAAACATACTGCTCCGTAAGGGCACCTTTGAATTCAATAAAGAGGTCGTTTCCGTCCAGCAAGGTGCGCTGGCGAAGGCCTGCCATACACCCAAGCAGTCCCACATCCACAAGGAACAGCTTGAATGCCTTTAAGTCCTCATAGGCCTTCAGGGGAATTCCGCCAGCGTTGACTCGGCTGATTTTATGAACCAGTCCGCAATCGGAAAGCCACAGAATCGCCGTTTCATAATCCTTGGCTCGTGCGCCTTCTCGAACGAGGCCATAGACGAACTTTTTGTTTTCTCTTGCCAACTGCGAGGGGATGCTGTTCCAAAGCATGCGGATCTTAGGAACGATCTCATTCGGTGCGTGTTTGGAAAAGTCCTGCTCATAAGCGGTAAGGATTCTCTTTTGTATCTCACGGACCTCATTAAAATCCTTGTTCTCCGCAAAGCTCTGCACCGCTTCCGGCATGCCGCCTACAAAATAGTACTGCTTGAGCGCATCAATGTAGGTCTGCTTAAAGCTCGTGATCATTGGATAATCCTGCTTGCTGAGCAGCTCTGCAAAACGCTCCTTACCGGTGGCCATCAAAAACTCCTTGAAAGAGAGCGGGAATAGCTTCAAAAAGTCCACTTTACCCACTGGGAAAGAAGTGCCTTCGTGCAGGGCAATGCCCAGCAGAGAGCCTGCGCATACAATGTGGTACTCCGGCGCATTTTCGTAAAAGTACTTGAGAGAGCTGAGCGCTCTCGGCACTTCCTGTACCTCATCAAAAATCAGGAGAGTGTGGTCGGGATCGATTTTCCGACCGGAATACAATTCCAACCCCATAATCAAACGCTCTGTGTCCAGATCAGAGGCAAACAGTTCGGCCATTCTGGAATTGGAATCGAAGTTGATATATACGGTATCGGTATAATAGAGCCTTCCGAATTCCTTCATCAGCCAGGTTTTCCCGACCTGCCGTGCTCCCTTGATAATCAGCGGCTTCCGCCGTTTGCTTTCTTTCCATTTCAGTAGCTTTTCCATTGCGATTCGGTACATACTTGCACCCCCTATCTCATACTGCAAATATAGTATACCACCGAATCGCAAAAAATGCAATGAATTTTGGGATTGTATCTATATTTTTTACAGCGAACTTTTGATGCGTACACACACTTTTCACAATGAACTCAGAAAATGCGTTCAAAACTATCCGCAAAATACAGCTTAAATGTGTCAGGCTCGTAATTGCCTCCCAATGGCAGTTCTGGAAACTCCATACACAAAACATGAGCGATTGCAAATCCGCTTCGCACATTTCATGGGCGAATAGAAGTCGCTCCGCACACATTTTTAGATTATCGACCTCCTTAGTTTATGATAGCCGCAAGGTTTTGATTCCCTGCGGCTATCATTGGTTACTTCATGATTTTCAGTAACAGCGCATTGACATCTTCGGTCGATTTGCCCTGCGCGACCAGCTTGTTTCGGAACCCAAGGAGCGCATATTTAGCGAGCCGGAGTTCTTCCGGATTTAACTCAACAATTCGCTTATCATTTTTGCGTCTGAACATATCAGGCACCTCCGTCCTTTGATCTGGCTTCATTGTAGCGGTGGAAGTGCCATGCTGCAAATGTGCGAATGATTTCATCGCTCCCTGTCATCGCTGGAACGGCTCAGCTCCTCTTCGCCCCGCTCACCGTCTACGATCTCATTTTCCGACTTGTCCAGGTTTAGCAGGGCGTTCAGCTCGTTCAGGCGGGCGGTTTTCGCTGCAAGCTCTTCCTCCTGGGGGAATGGCTTCTGTACCTCAGCCTTTGCATTTTCAAGCTGAACCCGCGTATTCTCCAGCTGCTCGACACACGCCGCCATTCGTTCCTCAAAAGCGCCGAGGGTGTTATCCAGTCGCTGAATGTTGCCGAAGATGTCCGTTCCCAGCGTGACCGTATGCCGCAGCTGATGAATCAGCGTGATCTTATATTCCCGGCTGAAGGTGTCGAAGGACAGCTCCATGTCAAAGCCACGGTACTGACCGATGGAAATCGGCTCTGGGCTTGTCATGGACTTGCAAAGGCCGAGGATGGCATCGCCGGCGGCCTTCTTTTCTCTTACCGTGCCGCCCGGCATAAACATCGGAGAGAAGCAGTCCTCGTTGGGCTCGGTATTTCTTTTTCGCTGGTCAATATCCGCACGATAGCCCTCAATGCGCTGTTCCAACGACCGAATTCCCTGGGGGAACTCCTTCAGGATTTGATCCTCCAGCGAATAGCGTTGGCTCAGATGGTTGGCCTTGAGCAGCTTCAGACGGGACACATCAATGTCCAGATCCATCTTCTCCTTGATATGGGGATTGCCGGCGCACAGCGCCTTGATTTCCGCATAGCTCAGGGCGGTTTCGTCAATGTCCTCCGCAGAGCGCACCGGGGATTTGCTGGTCATGATCTGCCCAATGAACTTCTGCTTGGATTCCACCAACTGATACAGGTAGCTGTCGAAGGTGTTCTCCGTGACATAGGTGTAAATATCGACCTCCTTGTTTTCGTTGCCCTGGCGGATGATTCGTCCTTCCCGCTGCTGCAGGTCAGACGGTCGCCACGGACAATCCAAATGATGAAGTGCCGCAAGCTTCGTCTGCACATTGGTGCCGGCTCCCATTTTCTGCGTGGAACCGATGAGCACACGCACCTGACCGGAGCGCACCTTGCCAAACAACTCTTTCTTTTGCGCCTCTGAATTCGCCGCGTGGATATAGGCGATTTCCTCTGCCGGAATGCCCTTGGCAATCAGCTTGTTCCGGAGATCATCGTACACATTGAACTTGCCGTCGCCGTGGGGCGTAGACAGGTCGCAGAATACCATCTGTGTCGATTTCCGATCGGCGGTGCGCTGCCAAATATCAAAAACATTCTCCGCACACGCGCCCACCTTGCTTGTCTCGCTGTCGGGGAGCATATCGTTCATGAGCCGCTGATCCAAGGCAAGCTTTCTGCCGTCATTGGTGATGAGGAGCATGTTATCCACACTGGAATCCACCATCTTATTGCGGACACGCTCAGCTCGTTCCGAAAGAGAGGCCACCATTTCCTTTTGCGTTTCCGATGGCTTCAAAACAACGCTGTGGTAATGGGCCTCCGGCACGGGGAGCTTGAGCATATCCGCCGTTTGAATATCTGCGGTCTCCTTGAACATTGCCATGAGCTCCGGTAGATTATAGAACTTGGCAAACCTCGTTTTGGCGCGGTAGCCCGTGCCCTCCGGGGAGAGCTCGATGGCTGTCACCGTCTCACCGAAGGTGGAGGCCCAGGCATCGAAGTGGAGAAGGTCATTCCTGCGCAGCGCTCCGTACTGGAGATACTTCTGCATGGTGTACATCTCCACCATGCTGTTGGAGATGGGTGTGCCGGTGGCAAAAACAACGCCCCTGCCGCCGGTCAGCTCGTCCAGATACCGGCACTTCATATACAGGTCGCTGGACTTCATGGCCTCGGTTTGGCTGATGTTGCCCACATTCCGCATTTTTGTAAATGCGGCGAGGTTTTTATAGTAATGCGCCTCATCGATGAAGATACGGTCAACGCCCAGCTCTTCAAAGGTCACAACATCATCCTTGCGGGACTGGTCATTGAGCTTGTCCAGCTTCTGCTTGACCGTTTTCTTGGTTCGCTCCAGCTGCTTGATGGAGAAATTATCCCCACGGTTTTTCTTCAATTCAGAAATGCCGTCCAGCACTTCATCCAGCTGTTGCTGCAGGATGGCACGCTGTCGTTCCAGGGACATGGGGATCTTTTCAAATTGGCTGTGCCCAATGATGACCGCATCGTAGTCGCCGGTGGCAATGCGCCCGCAGAACTTCTTGCGGTTCTTGGTCTCGAAGTCCTTCTTGGTGGCGACAAGAATATTGGCGGAGGGATAGAGCTGGAGGTATTCGCTCGCCCATTGCTCTGTCAGGTGATTCGGAACCACGAACAGGCTTTTTTGACACAATCCCAGCCGCTTACTCTCCTGCGCAGCCGCTACCATCTCGAACGTCTTCCCGGCCCCCACTACATGGGCAAGTAGGGTGTTGCCGCCGTAGAGAATGTGTGCAATGGCATTGACCTGATGCGGCCTCAGCGTGATCTCCGGGTTGATCCCCACAAAGTTCAGGTGGCTGCCGTCATACTCGCGGGGGCGAATGCTGTTGAACTTCTCGTTATACAGCTTGGTCAGCTTTTCACGGCGCTCCGGATCGCTCCAAATCCAGTCTGCAAAGGCCTGCTTAATAAGCTCCTGCTTGCCCTGTGCGATGGCGGTTTCTTTCTTGTTGAGCACAGCCGTTTTCCTGCCGTTTCCGTCCTCGATGTAGTCGAAGATTCTTACATCTCGGAGGTTCAGGGTTTCCTCCATGATCTTATAGCCATTAACTCTGCCGGTGCCGTAGGTGTTGTGGGCTTTTACATTGCTGCGGTCATAGGATTTCCCCTCCACATTCCATTCGCCGGTGTACTGCGCGTAGTGAACATGGATGTTCCACTGGCAGTAGCGTGGGGTGCTGAACAGCTCAAACATGAACTCCTCGATGGTTTCCGGAGGCAGCCATGTTGCGCCAAGCCTCACGGAAATTTCACTTGCCGTCAGGTCAACCGGCTGTACCGCCTCAAGAGCACGGACATTCTCACCGTAATCCTCGGGGTAGAGCTCCGCACTCCGCTTTGCCCAACGGAGCTTTTCACGGACATTGCCGGAGAGATATTCATCGGCAGGGAGATACTTCGGCTTGCCGTCCTCTTCGCTTATGTGCATGGGGTTGAGGAAAATAACACCCTTCAAATCCTCGAACAGCTCCTGCTCGGTTTTGCCGGTGAGCTGCGACATATATGGCATGTCGATTCTCGCTTTTTCCGCAAGGGACAGAGCATAGGCCTCGGAAGCCGTGTCAACCGACTGCACCGTTACCTTCTGCTTGATGGTTCGTTTGGAGAACATATCTGCCTTGCGGAGGAAGTTGCCCTCATCGTCCAGCACCTCCAGCGAGGCAAGCAGGCAGTAGGAGCTGTCGGAATTGAAAGCCGAATTGTTGGCTCTTGCGTTGATAAGCCCATATTTTTTGCTGAAATCATCATAGAGGCGATTGAGTTTTTCCTGCTCTGCCTTGATATCGGCATCGGGATAGTCCTCCGTCTGGTACTCAATCAGCGTCCGGACACAATCACGGATGGCAATCATGCCTTTGATGCGGCTTTCGGCAGTTGCGGAAACATCCACGGGATTCATACGGCTGTTTTCACGGTAATAGATTTTGCCGTCCACCACCGTGAAGCTGAAATTGCGCACATCAGGGTCAGCGGGGATAGAAAGGTCCTCATCCTCCGCTTCAAGATCGTCGATTTCAAATTCGGTAATCTCGGCATGAATGTTCTGGATGGCATCCCGCAAGAGGTCCCCAAGCTCTGCATTTTCATAAGCAATACAGGCGGACTCCATGCCGTGAGGCCCGCTGACCATCTGCATGTCGCCCAACACCATTTCAGGGTTGTCCACAAAATAGGCGTTCATCCGGATGCCATTGGCGTCGGTGGCCAGATGCACCCAATCGGGCTCAATATCCACCAATCGGTCACGCTTTTGGAGGAAGATAATGTCCGATGTGACCTCTGTGCCGGCAGCGGCCTTGAAGGTATCATTCGGCAGCCGGATAGCGCCGAGCAAGTCGGCTCTCTGCGCGATATACTTTCGGACATTGGGATTTTCCTTATCCAGCGTACCCTTTGAGGTAATGAAGGCGATCACGCCGCCGGGTCTCACCTTATCCAAAGTGCGGGCGAAGAAATAGTCGTGAATGAGAAAGTTGTGCTTATCGTAGCGCTTGTCGGGCACCTTGAACTGCCCGAAGGGGACATTGCCGATTGCAGCGTCAAAGAAGCTGTCGGGAAGGTTTGTATTCTCGAAGCCCTGCACTGCGATGCTGTTTTTCTGATAAAGCTGCTGCGCAATTCGCCCGGAAATACTGTCAAGCTCCACGCCGTAGAATTTCGCGTCATACATGCTTTCGGGAACAAGCCCCATAAAGTTGCCGATGCCACAGGAGGGCTCCAGCACATTGCCGGTCTGAAAGTGCATATTCTCCAAGGCGCTGTACACCGCCTTGATCACTACGGGTGGTGTATAGAAGGCCGTCAGCGTGGATTCTCTCGCCGACGCATATTCCTCATCGGAAAGCACATCCTTCAGCTCGGCATAATGGGGATTGTCCTCTTTGAAGAACTCAGAGAGACCGCCCCAGCCCACATAGTCGGCAAGCACGCGCTGCTCGGTGGGTGTCGCCAATCGGCTTTCCGCATCCAGCTTATTCAGAAGCTGAATGGCACGGATATTGTGATAGAACCGTTCCAGCGGCGTGCCCACGCCGATATCATCGCTCTCGATTTGGAAGTTGGTTCGGTACTCGGTGTTGATCTCCGGATGCAGCACATGAGGCGCGATCTTGGAAGGCCTTTTCACTTGTAGAGGCGGGGCGAGCGCTTCTTCCTGGTCATCCAGCAAGGCCTCCGCATTGGGGTAGGTCACGACCTCGCCGTCTTTGACGGTGCTGATGGGCAGAGCATCCAATTCTTCGTCCGTTAGGCTCTCAATTTCGGAATCGTCTTCTGCCAAATCTTCCGTTTCTCTGAATACCCGTGTGCCGTCCGCACCAAACTCCGCCTCATATCGGTCAGTCTCTCGCGCTGCTTCCCGGTCTGCCTCTAAAGACAGAATATCCTCGTGAATCTTCAGGAGGTTTTCCGGCGTGAACTCGATATAATCGCAGTCCATCTCATAGTCATTTTCAGCTTCCATGAAGAACGGAGTATTGATGTCCGCAAGGAACTGATCCGACATTTCTTCAAGGTCATTTCGGAAGTCGGCGGCGTTTTCCGGATGGCTGGCAATGTCATACTGCTCGACAAGCTCTTCAAAAACAGAGAAATCAAGATCACCGGAAACATACTGTCCGCCTGCATCTGCATCGGGATTGAAGTAGATCCAGTGAACCTTGTTGCTGCCGGTGTCAAGGGATATTCTCGCCTTCGTATTGTCTGCGACAGGGGGTTCTTCCACGACTTGCAGCAGCCTGTCATTCAGCGGATTTTCTTTGAGCCGGTTATCGAACTCTTCACGAGTCAGCTCCTTGTTAAACAGCGGGAACTGCGTATCAAAGAGGACGACCTTCTTCTCGTCAAAAGACAGTAGCTCGTATTCCTGTGTGCCGATATAGACCGTATCACCGAGATGATAGCGGTATTCCTTCCGGGGCTCCGGGGGAGGGTTCAGCTCATCAAAGGTCGGCTCAAGCGGCTTTGCCACATCGCTGTTCAACGCTTCCAGCATGGCTTCGCATCTTGCGGTCAGGTGGGTGTTGTCCGCAATGATCGAATTCATTGCCTCGCACATCATGGGGAGGATGAAGTCACCCTCCGCTGTACGGGCGTGCATTTTCTTATCGCCCACGCTGAACGCACTCCAGCAGCTTGAGAGATAGTACAGATTCAATGCTTTGCTTTCCTCACCAAGCTGCGTCACGAAGTCATTGTAATCATAGACAATCGACCGGAACTCATCAGAGATTTCACATCGTTCCTTACGCACCTCTGCCTGCTCCCGGTAGGCGGGATAGTCGTCCTTTTCGGCCTGGCTCAGATAGCGGTCGGCACGGATCAATTCCCCGATCCGCTTCTCGACCTTATTCCACCGCAAAAGCAATTCTGCATCGGGCTGAGAGATTCTGCCTCTGCTGATTTTGATTCCCTTGGCGTCGTGGCTTTCATCGAGATTTCTGCCGGAAATTGCAGGATACGCGCCGCCGATGCCATATTCGTTTTTCAAAAAGGCGATATTGTTCTCAGAAGAATCCTGTTTGAGAAACTGCTCATAGATGCGGAATTTGCCCTGATGGATGCCGCTGCCCCGTGTCAGAATGGCGTCGATGTCCTCCTGAGAAATAGCAAAAGCGGAGGATTTTTCTTCCTCCGCTTCTGCGATAATTTCCTGCTGCTGTTCAACTGTGGGGAGCGTTACGCGTAGATCAGGTCGTTCAGAATCACTTCCTCCGCCGAGTGACGAATGGAGTTCATCATCTGCACCCACTGCATCTGATCCTCCGCTTTCAGGCGCTCCGTCACGCCCTGCTTCTCTGCCATCTGTCGGGTCAGGCGTTCCATCATCTCGTTGGCTTGCCGGTCCACTTCCTCCAGATGACTGTTCAGTGTTCCGTTCAGCAGCATCCCGGTGTAGATCCCATCCCGGTGTTTGCGGAGGAATGTCCGCCGCAGCGTTCCATACTTCCCAAGCTTCGGGCTCTCCGGCACGGTCAGATCGGGAATCAGATAATCCCCCTGCATCGTATAGGTCAGTTCCATATTCGTTGCTCCTTTCCTTGTTTTCTGTTCGGTTCTTATGATACGCAGAAGCACCCTCCTGTGCAAATGTGCGAATCTTCCGTCTTTCTTCCTTCTCCATTTCCTTGACGGTTTCGCCCATTTCCCGGATGACCATCTCAGAAATATCGCTGACTGCGGCACCGAGCACGGAGATAACCTCCACGGTGTTGAAGTCAAAGAGGTGGCTGAAATCCTCCCGGTCAAAATACTGCCTCGGCTCATACCCCGCACGGGAGAGTGCCATAAAAGCGACGCTGCTTTTCAGCGTGGTTTTCAGCCACGCTTCAAGGCTTGTGTCGTCCAGCTCCTCCAGAAAGCTGCCGGCTTTGACAGCGTTCAGCTCCATGAGATAATCTGAAAGATTATCCTCCACGGCATAACCGGAAATATCCATGAGAAGGTGCGGGAAATCTCGCGGCTCCTCCACATCGCCGAAGCTGGCCTGAAGGCTTTCCGATACCGCATATTCGTACTCCGGCTTCATCTGCCAAAGGGTGATGTTCCTTCCGGCACGGCTGTTGGTGTCGGAGATATCAAAGACATGTCTCAGCTTGTAGGGAACATCTCTGTCGATCAGCAGCGCGATGCCTTTCGTGCCCTTGTTTACCCATCTGCCGAGTTTATTCCATGTGTCGATTTCCGCACACGCCGTTGCATCTGGCTTCTGCGCATGGATGAGCAGCTGCTCCTTAAAGCTGTACTTGTAGTTGTTTGCCGCCGTAATCAGAAAATCGGTATATCGGTCGGCATTGGAGGCGATATCCCTGGCAGTCTGGGACGCCATCTCCAAAATGATTCTGTATTTGCTCGGCATGGGAACTCCCTCCTTATCTTACTTTGATCGTGACCTCAACGGTCTGCGCATTCTCTCCGAGGATCGATGCAAATAAAAGCCCGGTTCTGGCGTTGGACACCTTGGTCACCAACTCATTCAACCGGTAGACGGTGGTATTGATCTCTTTCTGGTTATCTGCGTAATAGTAGCCCGTTTCATCGCTGCAAATAGGAAAGCCATCCTGTCGCAAGGCGCTGATCTTGCGGCGAATATTTCGTCCGTCAAGCAGAAACAGCTTTTCAAGCTCCTTGCTGTGGATGGCATTTTCTTTGCCAATATGATTTTTACGGAGATACTCGCAGATGGCTTTCTTCTTATCCATAGCTTCTCCTTATCTCGCAGGTTCGTGGTCTTTTTGCTTATGAACCGCCGGTGGATTCTTCTCCATGTATTCCTTCACGGTAGTAAGCGTGCCCTCATAGTTCCAATCGTTTTCAGGATCAATGTCGCGGTAGGCGTTTCTCCCATCCGCTCGGGGCTCCAAGCGAATGGGTCTATTGGAAATCAATGTTCCCCAATGATTCACCATGATCCAGTTGGCAATCTGAACCGGCTCGCCCTGTTGGTCATCATCGTGGCGAACCTCGTACATGTACATGCCCTGTGGAACGGTATCACGGTCTACCCGCAGGCAGGTAAAAAGCATGGGATGCCCCAGAACCGTCACATCCTCAAACTTCTCTGTCATGGCATTTACCCTCATCGTGCTTCACCCCTTTCCTTCGGCTTTCTATGGGGATCATCCTCTACGAAAAGCCCCTTGGGCAGGGTATCCAGGTCGTTCAGAAACGCACGGGAAATCGTCTTGCCGTTCCGGTCTCGGTAGAGAACGACGCACAGCGGCTCTCCGTGATAGAGCGACTCCTTCAGGTCTTCCAGGAAGCGCTGCTCATCGCTGTACGCAATGCTGCTGCATACTTTTCCGTTGAAAGCCAAATAGTCCAGTCTGGCAATATAACTTTCGCTCGGCAGTGCTTGGTTCATCGTGCCTCACCTCGCTCTCTCTGCCTGGTTGGAAAGCTCCAGCCATACACCTTCCCGATCTCATCGCCAAGCCTGCGGGTGACACGGACAATGTCTGCCCTGGTGGCTGTGCCGTTGTAGATTTTTTCTTTGAGCCGGTCTTTCTGCGCCTGGGAAACATTGTCCTTATATACCCGATAGAGATAATGGTTTGTGCCGTCATGGTGGGTGTCATCGCACCGGAAATCTCCGTTTCGGTCCACATACCATGTGGTGTAGTCGTAATCAGAGTAAAGGCAGTCCCGGATATTGCCGCTGGGAATTTCTTTGTATCCCGTGCGCCTGCCATTCCAAAGCCCCAGATCGGCAACAACCAGAATGGGCTGGGAAAGTTGAATGTCCAGATTGAGTCGTTCGTCCTCAAGGTAGTGCCCGTTTTCCTCATACATCATGGCGACGCGCTCGTCATCGGAAAGCGTCGGATATTCTTCCTCCATCCAATCTTTCCACTCCTCATAGTCAAGGTCGGCATTAGACCAGATACGATAATCGTCCTTACTCATCGTGCATCACCTCTGTCCTTCGGCATCACGGGCTTTCCGTCTGCGTCATAATTTCTCGGGTCTGCGGCGGGCACCTGAAAGCCGAACATAGAGCCGGCCTTCATCGCTTCTTCCTGCGCTCGGCTGACGCCGAGCTTTGTGTTGTACTCATTCACGATGCTCCGGGCTTCGTCCTTG
>OKSC01003594.1_pt1 | contig 11299 bp, 9 predicted proteins | sample 1601161 | NCBI WGS metagenome assembly OKSC01 (sample SAMEA3541552, study PRJEB24748) | human gut metagenome | biome: human gut; feature: human-associated habitat; material: faeces | place: China | collected 2012
CCGCCACCAATCAACCGCTCATTTACCACTGACAGATTTAAGTTTCATTAATACGAGAATTTATTGGAAGACATAATGAAAGGGGAATAAACCACTATTGGGACTAACACATTCCTTGTCGAAAGCCTCAATGCTACAAAATACCCCTCAAAAAGCCGATGCTTCATGAGGGGTAAACGGTGGTAAATACATGATAGGTATCACATAAGTCGTTGGTGCTCAGAGGTGGGAGCCTCCACCACAACCTATAAATCCAAATTGTCTATATGCAGCGTATTGGCGGCTTTCTCTTTTTGTTCGTTTACGATGTGCGTATAAATCTGCGTGGTTTTGACGTTAGTATGTCCCATCAAAGACTTGATGGTATATATGTCAACGCCATTTTCCAGCAACAGCGAAGCGTAGCTATGGCGGCCACAATGGAAGGTGATGTGCTTCTTGATACCGGATGCTTCTATCCAGACTTTCAACGGGCGAGAAATCCAAGAGGCATCAGTCAATCCTTCAAAAACAAGTGCTTCATCATCGTCTGGACGTATGCCGCATAGTTGAAGTGCCTGTTGAATGACTGGCTTGTAATCGGGCCTTTTTGTCTTTTGCTGAATTACGACAGCTTGCCATGTACCCTTGCTTGTTTGCTGAATTTGTTTCCATTTCAAAGTTTGAATATCACTATGCCGCAATCCAGTGAGAATAGAGAACAAGAACGCACGTTTCAAAACATCATCTTTGCAAGGAGTACCAACCAACATTTGCACTTCATTCATAGTAAGCGCAACACGAGGTTTCTCAATATTTGTTATTCCCTTTACTTTCGCACTAATATCAACGGTCAGATATTCATCAATGAATGCCTGTTTCAATCCGGCTTTGAGTATAGAGAAATAAGTCGATGCTGTGTTTTGTGAGATAGTACCTTTCTTATTCCCTCCCATTGGAGCACGGAGAAGGAACATCTTAATATCTTCAAGCAGTTTAACGGAAATCGCCTTGAATGGAATTGGCTGCCCCTGCGAATACATTTTCAATAATTCACCTACACGCCTCCAGTTGACTATAATCGAATCGGAACTGTTGGGATGACGTGTGCTTATAATACGATTGAAATACTTGATAAAATCCTGTTCGCTCCGCTCATTCTGTGCTGCGATTTCGTTTTCCTTATCAGTGTAAAGGATGGCACTATCGTATTCGTGTTGGCGTAACTTACGAACATTGTCGGCATAGATGCAAGCCTCTTGGTCTATCGTTGAACGGCATTGGATAATCCCATTCAAATCACGCTTAGGCTTATAGTTGAATGTTCCATCCGGCAGGATACGTGCAATGGACGACTTGTCCCAAATGGGTGTGGATATAGTCCGGTTAATGGATTCTACCACACGGCTTGCCCGAGTTGAACCTCGCTTATAAACTGGGTATGATTCTATAATCAAATACCACTCTTCTTTGTAGTTCGACCTTCTGAACTTGACGGTCACTTTGGTATTAGGTAATGCTTTCTTCATCACGACTTGTATAATTTATCAATTTCAGATTTGGGAACATAAACATAGTTACCGATTTGGCGTATAGGAATAGAATGACGGCGTATGTGCTTAAATACACTGCTGTCATTGATATGGAACTTCTTTGCAATCTCTCCGATGGTGTAACAATCTTTGGGTTCAAAAGACAATGCTTCTTTTTTTCTCTTTCTACTCCCTGCCTTTGTTTTGAAGTGTTCGTCCATATATTGCCGACTAAGGCGTGTTAGACGTTGACCAAAATTGTATGACGGTATCAAGCCTTGCCGTATCATACGATAAAGAACGTCTTTACTAATGCCGTAAATCAACATAGCCTCTTTTACGGTTAGATACCCCTTGCAGGATGGTATTCGTCTAATCAGTGCTTGGCGTATCGCTTCTTTCTCTTTTGCGATTTGTCTTTTCTTATATGCTCTCTTGGAACAAGCAGGGCAACAATACTTCGACACTAATGTGGAAGGAGTAAAGATTTTACCACACTCCTCGCAACTTCTTTGAATGGTGTAATTTCCTCTTGGCATATTCTTCTCGTTTTAAATGGTTTATATCAATCTAAGTTGTACCTTATCGCCAAATAAGACGTGTCGCAAACATGTCGCAAATAAGAGATAAAAAAGCCCATAGAAAACACATAGCAACCATGAACCCCATAAACGCAAAAAGCGTGCAACTCATTGAGCTGCACGCTTTTGCTTGTTGTTTATTATCTGTATCCTTATCGGAATCATTTGACTTGAATCAAAATCCGTCAGTCCATCCTAAACAGTTCCCTTTCGGAGAAGATTTGTGGTGCTTTTATCCTAACAATTCTTTGGTCTGGAATCAGTATAAGATACAATATCCGGATTTAGATTTATTGCTGGATAAACAATTTACACTTTGCCTTTCCGGATTTTTGAGTGATACTTATGTGGGAGGCAAAAAGCAAATGGAGGGAGAGAACTTTAATTTGCTGGAGCAAATACAACAAAAAGTGTTTACAGATCAAAATGGGATTAGGCTTGCCAAATGGGGATGTTTGATAGAATGTTTAGCTCAAAAGTCTTTGATAGAGATGGATGTGGATGAACAACTTACAGATGTGGATGAATTCTTGATAGCTTTGTGGCAAGAGATGAAAGTGCCTTATATGGGTACATTTCAGTTCTTATTGTGGGTAGGAGATTATTTTCTATTTCGTTTCTATGACGAGAATTCTTTGTTTCGCTCTCGGACTTCTTGGATGTTGGAGCAAATAGTATTAGGTGTTGAACGGCTTTTCTGTCAGTTTGAGTATAGAGTGAGGTATGTTGAACCATTGTTTTTATTTCCAGTTGATGTTTGGCGAGATTTAGGTGAATGGTTACTGTGTGTGGAGAAAGTTTGTATATGTGAGTCGGTAAAAAATGTATTAGCTAAGTTATATGCTTTACCTGAAATGGAGTTTTTGTTACATTGTAATTTCCCAAAGAATACTTTGCGTTGGAAATATCGTGAAATAATATTTGTGGATAAATAATAGAGATAGTTTTATGCTATACATAAATTGAATGTTTAATTAAAATTTTGATGACAATGAAAAAGTTAGGTAAGATTAAATTGGATCAGCTTAATAAAGCTGAACTCAGTGAAAAGGAGTTGAATCGCCTTTTGGGAGGAGAAAACTGTTGTTTGTGTGCTTGCGCTGGACCGTCTGGACCGGTTGACAACTTTAATGCAAATGTTGCAGGTAGTCTGTACTCTCCATCGTGGACTGGCGGTACTCATGGATCACATAGCATGTAGGAATAGTAGTAAATAATACAAGTTTGATGTTTTTTATTCTTGCCTTGTTTATAGGAGAATAAAAATTGTATTTTGCAACTGTTTGAATTGTGAAGTAAGTAATTTGTACCGTTATTTTGGAAGTAGTGGAAGTGCATGATATGTGTGTTTTCTACTACTTTCAGAATGAGGTATATTGATGATTGTATTTATGAAAAATTGTTTTTTACTGATAGCTGTTGCTTCATTCTTATTAGGATGTAGTGGCAATAAAAAGGAGAATACTTTGCAAGATGAAGAGGGTACTCCAGTTATTAATCTATCATCAGACAATGTGTCTAAGGTTGCTTTACTACCATTGAGCGAAGCTGCTGCGAAAGTGGAGATTGTTTCGTTGGAGGTGACGGACGAATCTCTAATAGGAGAAATTACTAAAATGAAGGTGACTGATTCTGACATCTGGGTGAAACATTATAAAGACAATCATGTCCTCCGATTTTCACGTTCCGGAAAGTTCTTGAATAAGGTAGGCAAAGTTGGACAAGGACCGGAAGAATATATCAGAATGGCTGATTTCTTCGTGGACGAGAACACCAAAGAAGTATATATCCAGACGACAATAGTTGGAGTTAAAGTCTATGATTATGAAGGCAATTATAAGCGGACAGCTGCAAAAACATCTCCGGATGATGTATTTATGACAATGTATTTCCAATTTGCATTGTATGATAACAAGTTCTTTATAGCTCAAAATCTGGCATTTATCAATAAACCGACACCAAAAGATTCGGTATGGTCTTTTGCATGGGTTGATAGTACTTACCAGAAAAAAAAGATATTCAAAAATCCGGCACATATCGGGCGTGAAGAGGAAATTATGAAGAACGGAATTAATTTCCAGCAGTTTGTTAACTATTGGTTAGAACCTTTTACCAGTATAGATACCTATGGCAATCAGTTGACCTTGAAATATCCGGATACCGATACGATTTATCGTTATGACAGCCCTGCGAATGAGTTGGTACCTCAATATATCATTTCAACCCATGAAGAAAAAGGTGATTATGGGGCGACTCATGTTTGGTTTAGGGAAAGAAGCGCTTTCGATTATTTTTCCATATATTCTTATTATCCGAGTAAGGATAATATCTATCTGTTGTGCAGTAAGGGGGAAACCATTTATACTTATTGTTATGGCAAACAGACTGGAAAAGTGAAAGTAAAAGAGCGAAAATCCGAGATTACGGAACGAATGCTGGGTAATCACACCCTTCGTAGGCTGGAAGGTGCTAAGTACTTTATCTTGGATAATGATTTGTGTGGAGGGTCGTTCCATGTAGATTATCGTTCACAAGGAAAGTATTGGATAGATGTACTTATTCCGAACAGTGAAGACAACTGGATAGATATAGACGAGATGAGAACTTCTGACGTAAAGGATGAATCTCTAAAAGCAAAATTCATCCATACTTTGGAGAATGTAGAGGAAGAGAGTAATCCGATATTGGTAATTGCTACATTAAAATAGTAAATGATGGATAAGTCTTTTTTGATAACTACTGGGAATCAGCATCAATATGTATATTCGGATGCTTTGTGCTATTTTCTTTATGTGCCGGAAGAAATGGCAACTGTAATGGAACATATGGATGCATCACTTGTTGATAGAACAAATTATTACGAACGTAAACTGAAATTTCTGAAAGAACATTGTTTTTTTGAAAAGAGAGGGGTAACATTTCAAACAGATTATAGTGAAGAATTGGTAAAACGAAACCTTGCAGGGTTGCGGCAATTATTGATTGAAGTAACTGATAGGTGTAATTTGGAATGTAAGTATTGTGGTTATGGTGAATTTTATTCTAATTATGACCGGCGAGAAACAGGTGACCAGGCTTTTGAAAACGTAAAACTATTGGTAGATTATTTGACTAAACTATGGTGTTCTGATTATAATGTTTCTCATAAAAATGAGATTACAATTGGATTTTATGGCGGAGAACCTCTGCTGAATATGAAACTGGTGAAGGAAACAATTGCCTATATTGAGAGTTTGAATTTGCCTTCTTTGATTTTTAATTACAATACAACCACGAATGCTATGCTACTGGACCGGTATATGGACTATTTGGTGGAAAAGAATTTTAGTATTCTGATTAGTTTGGACGGGAATGAGGTGCAATCTGCTTATCGGGTAGATAAGCATGGAAATTCGTCTTTCTCACGTGTAGTCAGAAACGTAAAGAAACTGCAAGAAACCTATCCGGATTATTTTGAAAAGAAAGTAAATTTCAACTCTGTATTGCATAACTTGAATTCTGTTGCAGAATGTTATTATTCCATCAAAGAACTGTTTGGGAAGAATCCTCGTATGGCGCAGCTAAATACTACTGGGCTTATTCCGGAACGTGTTGAAGAGTTTTCTAAAATGTTTAATGATAGAGTGAGGAGCTTTGATGAAGCAGTGCAACACGAGGATTTGAAGTATACTTTCATTAAGGATGGCAGCCGTTCCGTGAGCTATCATTCGATGTTGATGCGATATGGTGGTAATCGTTATGCTACTTATTTGGATTTGTTTGATACGGGGTGGGAAGACCGATACATTCCCACAGGCACTTGTCGCCCTTTTGAACGCAAATTATTTTTGACAGTTCGTGGAAAAATTCTTCCATGCGAAAAGATTGGACAAGAACATGCTATTGGATATCTGAAGGATGGAAAACTGAATTTGGACTGTGCAGCTGTAGCTAAATATTATAGTTCGATGTACGAAAAGGTAGTAAAAAGCTGTCGACACTGTTATTTAAAAAGGAGCTGCGGTCAGTGCTTGTTTTTGTTGAAGGAAAAGAATGGGCAATTGATATGTCCCGGCATACAAACGGATGCTAAGTTGAAAGAGGAGTTTGGGATTTTTTTAACGTATGCTGAGAATTATCCGAATCATTATGAGGAGTTGTTATCTTCTATTGTAGTCGATTAATTGAAAAAGGAGTAAATGCAATGAATTATTTATTTTATTTGGAGCCTTATGCGTTTTTGTTGCGTAGTAATGACAAAACAGTAGTTTATAATACTCTGAATGCAACTTATTTGATTTGTCCTGATTATCCGATTGTACAGTTGATTATTGAACAGTGGCAAAATCCGACGAATGGGTATAGTGTTTTGTTGGATAAGGAAATGATGGAAAACGAAGTTGTAAGACATTTTGTTGAGGCTGTAAGAGAATTGTTTTCGGGTGATTGTATAGAATATGACGGGAAATTTCCTAAGCCTTATATCTTTCAGCCAACTTTGTTCTTGAATTCAGATATACGTGTCAAAGATGAGGAAAAAAAAGCCTCTTTGGGAAATCGTGTTATGGAAAACCTTAATGAAGTAAATCTGTATTTACCGGCAACGTGTGAGTTGGAGTGTCCGGCTTGTACTTCTTACTTCCATCAAATAAATCACTGTACTGTTCACTCCGGTGATGGACTGAAAACAGACGATTATCGTCGATTAATACGCCAATTCTTGATGAATGGCATTAAACGGATTAATATATTTGCAGGAGGAAATCCGAATAAAAATAGCTATGTTAGGCAATTGCTTCCTGACATGGAAAAATCAAAGGTAGATGTGCATTTGTATTTGGATAATACATTCTTGTGTAGTGAATATGAAGAATTGGTGCAACAGACCAAATGTGTTTTAGAAGTTTTAGTCCATGCTGAAGGTTTTGGTAATCAGCTGACTGAAGATATGCAGAAGTTCCCGTACGATAGAGTGAAGTGGAATTTGATAGTATCCAATGAATCTGATATGGAACGTATAGAAAAAATGGAGATACCTGCAGAAACGGTAGTTCAAATAAAACCTTTTTATACAGCGGAAAATAAAGATTTCTTTAGAGAGTATGTCTACTTGGATATGCAAGATATATTGGCTGCCCCTATTGATAGAAAAACGATATTTAGGCATCGGACTTTGAATGATAATTTTTTCGGTAAGTTAACAATTTATCCTTCGGGAGAAGTCTATGCCAATGTGAATTGCAGTGTATTAGGAAATATACAAGATTCATCTTTAAAGGAACTTCTCTATAAAGAAATAACAGAAGGAAATGCTTGGCTTAGAATTAGAGGCAATGAAAAACCTTGTAACCAATGTGTTAATAGGGATTTATGTCCCTCTATCTCTAATTATGAGCTGGTGATAGGAAAAAACAATTTATGTAATATACCAATTGAATAAGTGGACGTATTCCCATATTATCGTCAGCTTGATGCCATGGATTGTGGTCCTACTTGCCTACGTATGATAGCTAAGTTTTATGGTAAGAGCTATTCTTTGCAGACTTTGCGTGCCCGTTCTTTTATTTCTCACAATGGTGTTTCCATGTTAGGCATCAGCGATGCTGCTGAGTCTATTGGTTTCAGAACGTCCGGAGTTCGTGTCTCTTTTGAACAATTGGCGGAAGATGTTCCTCTGCCTTGCATTTTGCATTGGAATCAGAGTCATTTTGTGGTTTGCTATGATGTTAAGAAAAAGAAAGGGCAATACACGTTTAGGATAGCAGACCCTGCAACTCAGTTGGTTACGTATAATGAACTGGAATTGAAGCGATGCTGGTTAGCTACCAAATCGGACGGAGAAGAGAAGGGGACTGCGCTTGCACTGGAACCCACTCCTGACTTTTATAATGGTGAGGGAGAACCGGAACTGAAAGAAAGAGGGTTGCGTTTTTTCTTCCGTTATCTGACTCCCTATAGGAAAGAGTTGTTTCAGCTGATATTGGGCATGTTGGTGGTGAGCTTACTTCAGCTTATCCTACCTTTTCTTACGCAAGCCTTGGTGGATGTGGGTATCAGTGACGGAAATTTGAGCTTTATTACCTTAGTGCTGGTTGCGCAGATTATAATCTCGGTATCACAACTATCGGTAGAGTTTATCCGTAGCTGGATATTGTTGCATGTGAATACGCGTATATCCATCTCCCTTATTTCGGACTTTTTGGCAAAGTTGATGAAGTTGCCGCTTCATTTTTTTGATACGAAGATGGTGGGAGACATTATACAGCGCATTGGTGACCATGACCGTATAAAGAATTTTCTGACAGGTTCTTCTATTAGTACGCTCTTTTCTTTTGTCAGTTTTTTCATCTTTGCTATTGTACTTGCTTACTACAATTTGGTGGTATTGGGAATCTTTCTTTTAGGTAACAGCTTGTATATTGCCTGGATACTTGCTTTTATGAAATATCGCCGTGAATTGGATATCCGTCGGTTTGCACAAGCAGCCGGAGAGCAGAGTAACCTTGTGCAGATGGTGACCGCTATGCAGGAAATAAAGTTGAATAACTGCGAGACACAGAAGCGCTGGCAGTGGGAGCGTATTCAGGTGAAACTATTTAAAATCAGTGTAAAAGGGTTGACGCTAGGGCAGGTACAGCAAGTAGGTTCTGTGTTTTTCAATCAGACCACGAATATTATAATTTCGTTTATTGCGGCAAAGGCGGTGGTGGAAGGGGAGATGACACTGGGTATGATGATGTCTCTGACTTATATCATCGGTCAGCTCAGTGCGCCGGTCTCTTCTTTTATAGGATTTGCGCAGCAGTTTCAGGACGCCAAGATAAGTCTGGAACGGCTGAATGAGGTACATGGGAAGCCGGACGAGGAGCAGGATATTGCTTCAAAATTGTCTGTTTTGCCTGAGAAGCGGGAGCTGAGAATGGAAAATGTGTGCTTCAGTTACGATGGAGCGGATAGAGACTATGTGCTGGATAATGTCTCTTTGGTGATTCCCGAACATAAAGTGACAGCTATTGTAGGTGCGAGCGGGAGTGGAAAGACTACTCTGGTGAAACTGATGCTTGGTTTCTATTCGCCCAATAAGGGGGCTGTGAAGGTGGGTGATGCTTCGTTGGAGAACATAAATCCTCATTTGTGGCGTGCCAAGACGGGAGCCGTGATGCAAGATGGTTTTATCTTTTCGGAAACCATTGCGCAGAATATTGTTGTGGGAGAGGAGCAGGTTGATGTGGAGCGGCTACGTCACGCCGTGACGGTGGCCAATATCCGTGATTTTATAGATTCTCTTCCATTGGGATATAACACCAAAATCGGTATGGAGGGGAATGGTATCAGCCAAGGGCAGAAACAACGTTTGCTGATAGCACGTGCTGTGTATAAAAATCCGGAATTTCTTTTCTTCGACGAAGCCACCAATGCCTTGGATGCAAATAATGAAAAAGAGATTATGGAACATCTGCATGAATTCTATAAAGGAAAAACCGTGGTGGTAGTGGCGCATAGGCTTAGCACGGTGAAGGATGCCGATAAGATTGTGGTACTGGATAAGGGATGCATTGTGGAGGAAGGTACCCATCGGGAACTGACGGAGCGGAAAGGACTATATTACCGGCTGGTTAAGAACCAGTTGGAATTGGGTAGTTAATGAATGGAGGAAGAAAAGAAATATAAAGATATAGAACTCCGCAGTGAAGAAGTGCAGGAGGTGATGAACCATATCTCTCCCTGGGTAGTGAGGTGTGGAATCACTGTCTTGGCGTTGATTTTGCTGATGATACTGGTTGGTTGTTGGATATTCAGGTATCCGGACACCTTGGCGGCAGAGGTGACTCTGGCTACGGAAGAGCCTCCCGCCTTTGTGCTGTCACATGCTACGGGGAAGCTGGATACACTTTATGTGAAGAATGGGAGTCTGGTGAGTACGGATGCGGATTTAGGAGTGATTGGCAATGCTGCGTCTTCTGAAGATGTGCGTTTTCTTAAGGAGAGGATGAAAGCCTGGGAAGCGCAAGATTATGACTGGCGGGAAGGGGTGGAGTTTTTTGCCGGTAGGCGCTGGCAGTTGGGGGAACTGCAATCGGCTTTTGCAGCTTTCATTACTTCACTTACAGAATATGCACGTTTTATGGAGTTGGACTATTACGCTCGGAAACTTCGTTTTCAGGAAAAACAACTGGGTGGACAACGCTCCTATCTTCGGTTGGCAGAGCGGGAGTATGAGTTGATTGATAAGGATATAAAGCTTGCCGAAAGTATGTATACCCGTGATTCTATTCTATATGTGCGTAAGGCTATGATTGCTGCGGAATTTGAGGAGTCTGGAAGCAGATATTTGCAAAGTTTGCGTTCTAAAGAAGAGGTACGTATGAGTTTGCTTCAGGCAGAAATGCAGTTGGTACAACATGAGGAAAATATGTTGGATATACGTAAGCAAGCATACGATGAGGAACAGAGTCGCCGGACTGATTTAAAGAATGCCATAGAGCAGTTAGCCGCGCAATTGAGTGCATGGGAGCACTCTTATTTATTGAAAAGTCCGGTCAGGGGGAAGGTTACTTTTATGACGGTTTGGAGTCGTAACCAGAATGTGAAAGCCGGTGAAACGGTTTTCACGATTCAGCCATCCGACAGTTCAAGGGTGTTAGGTAAGGCTCTACTTCCTTTGCAGGGTTCGGGTAAGGTACATGTGGGACAGCGGGTGCATATACGTCTGAATAATTATCCCGACCAGGAGTTTGGCTATGTAAAAGGGCAGGTCGCAAGTATCTCTCCTGCTCCAACGGAAGAGGGAATGTATATAGTGGAAATAACTTTGCCTGACGGCATGCAGACCAACTACGGCAAACAGCTGCCTGTTTCGCGTGAGTTGAAAGGTACGGCAGACATTATCCTTGCTGACAAGAATGTACTGGAAAGGTTGTTGGCTCCGTTGAGGAAAGTGGTGGAATATGAAAAATGAAAAATAGTTCTATGTAAATTTCGTAATTCATTTGTTTTTAGTATGTTTGTGCTATTCGTATATATAGTATGAAATACTAAGGAAGAGAATGTTCTTAATGAAAGTATGAAAAGAAGAGTTAAAGCATTGACTGTTGTTTTGGCAATATGTCTTATAACTGTTTTTATTCGATGTCAGTCGAATGAAACTCCTATTCAGCAACTTATAGTTGTTGTGAATGGGGATTCTATTGAGATGGTTTTTGTGAAAGGAGGTACATTTATGATGGG
>OKSC01003597.1_pt1 | contig 11286 bp, 10 predicted proteins | sample 1601161 | NCBI WGS metagenome assembly OKSC01 (sample SAMEA3541552, study PRJEB24748) | human gut metagenome | biome: human gut; feature: human-associated habitat; material: faeces | place: China | collected 2012
CAGGTTTACTATCTTTTATAATATTATTAACCTCATCGCGCACCTTATCTGACTTAACAAGAAATGCAGACACATACTTACTCATCCATCTGTACATATGTGGATAGAATAATTTACCTATGGTAGAAATGCCATCATAAATCACAGGATTATTTACTGTTACAAAGAGTTTGCCATATTTTTTCTTTCGCCAAGCCAATGTGCCTAAAATACCACCACTTAATATAAAGGTATTTGTAATATCAGGCTTAACATTTTCCATCACATCAGATATACAACGGACACCGCTCTTTAATGAATCTAAGGGAAAAGTTCTATCTTTATAATCTCTCAGCTCGTCAAGTAACCATCCATTTGGAGCTGCAATATACATATCATGTCCTAATCCCAAAAGACTCTTAAACATCTCCCGTATATGCTTTTGTGCACCACCATTAATGGAACTACTTGTTATAAATAGTATTCTCATGTATATCATTATTTCTTAAACAACCCGAGCAACCAAGCTAAATTCAAGGTAAAGAAATAACAGGTAAATTCTGAAAGCTTGCCAATAAATCCACCCATTTGCTTATTCCTTGCTACATAAAGGTGATGATATAATAATATATATATATAACCAACGATTTGTATGAGTGTGAAAAACATGAATAGCCGGGAATTAATAGCCAACATCACACTACAAAACAAAACCATCATCAAGTTAAATGGTACCAACCATTTCAAAACTCTATGTGACCAAAATACAAAACTACCCTTACGTGGCAAAAGCAATTTCCAGAAACAGACGATAGATCTATATGCACTAGAACCATCTAAAACATGTATATGAAAAAGATTTTTATTATCCCACTGCGCTACTTCATAAGCAACAGCATTCGGTTGGAAAACAACATCGTACCCCATCTCTGTTACAAACGTAGGAATAAAGAAATCCAACTTAACACCTATTGGTATTTTTTCAGGTATTAACTGCTTCCTAACGGCATATACAGCTGGATTAGCACCAGATAGAGTACCAATATTGGACTCAAGAAGCTTTATTTGATTTTCATACTTCCAAATAAGTCCATCCGTCGATTGTCCATTTTTATCAGTCTGTTTACGTAACATCCCACAAACACAACCTATTTTGTTATCCGATAAAGGTGAAATAAGTCTTGAAACAGTATCATATTTATACAGTGAAGAAGAGTCAGTTATAACAATGATTTCACCTTTAACGTTACGAAACAAGCCACAAGCAGATTCATAGTTATCAGCAATCAAGATCTCTTCAACAGCAGGGTATTCAGATACAGCAATATTTTCAACCTTATGCGAAATCGAATCTCCTCTATTTCTTACAATCACGATACTTACATTCGGCTGATAAGAGCTATCCTCCCTGAGGATCTTATTAGGGAAAAGCTTCAGAACATAAGGATAGACTATATAAGTGTATATAGGTATCAAAATAGATATTCCAAGAAAAATATAAAGTAGTATCATACATAAATTACTTCTTGAAGAGGTGTTTACGAAACGTGCCAAATGCTTTCAGAGTGCGTTTAAAATCACCCCAGTTAGTAAGACATTGCCCAGCTTTCATTAATATGTAACTCGGCCGAAGATAGAATTCACGACGTGCATAATTACAGAATTCTACAAGTTCTTGGTTTGATACCTCAGGAGTAGAAAGAACGCAATTGTGCATCCCATCAGGTTTAATCCACTCATCATAACTGTTAGCCTTAATGTAGTTATTTTTTTTAGCCCATTCGTAAGCTTCTGTTCCAGGATAAAGCATAAGTGGGAAAAATTGAACAGTATCCATAGTCAGGCTCTTTGCAAAATTGAGAGTTTCCTGCATAGTTACTTTTGTCTCTCCAGGATTACCTACCATAAAGCAACCATGCACTCGCATTTTTGCTTTCTTGGCTGCTGCATTAAATTTACGAGACATCTCAAGAGTAATACCCTTATGCATACCATCAAGTACTTTCTGACTACCACTCTCATAACCTACAACAACCAAACGACAACCAGCTTTACGCATCAATACCATAGTCTCATACTGGAGAGTGACGCGACATTGAACTACCCACTTCAGATTAATTCTTTTTTCAATCATAAGTTTGCAGAACTCCTTGACATTCTCCTGATCAACGGCAAAATTATCATCATCAATTAAAATCTCAGTTACCTCTGGAAAATTCTTAGTGATATAAACCACCTCGTCAAAGAGGTTCTTAGCAGAACGTTTCCGATACCCCTTACCAAACATGACTTGAGAATACATACAATAGAAACACTTAGATGGACATCCTCGACTTGAGAAAATACTGATGGTTGGGAAGTTTACATGAGCATAGAAGTAATCCTTATAGTTAAGGTATTTCTTATATACCTCACTAACAAATGGAAGTTCATCCAAATTCCGAATATACTCACGATTAGGAGTTTCCTTCAATTCGCCATTTTCACAATAGCTGACACCCTTTACATCAGCAAGGCTCATCTTACCCTCAATAACTTGTGCAATCTCAGGAAGTGTGTAATCATACTCATGACGTGCAATGAAATCTACATAATTTGCACATTTCGGAAGTATCTCTTTAACTGTAGCAGATACATGAGTACCCACAAGACAGGTTTTCACATTCGGAAGCACCTCTTTGATAGTCTTGGTATAAGCTAAGTCACTATTAATACTTGCAGTAGAAGTATCTATTACAATAAAGTCAGGATCAAATACCTTAATTTCTTCAAGACACGCCTCTTTACTAATACAACGCGCAGGTCCATCAATCAGCATAAGATCATATCCTTTTTTATCGAGCACCCCAGCTGCATAAGACAACCAGAGAGGGAAATATATGGTCGCGCTCTTAGTTACCGCTGGACTACGTGAACTTTTAGAGTACTTATTCAGAAAAGGTGGGTTCAAAAGAAGAATCTTCATAACAAATTTAATTTAAACTATTAGTAATATTATTGATTATTTTTATTTAAAGTAACGTAAAATAGCATTTGTGGCGTACCATATATAATAGTAGACACTCTTTATTACATTGAACTGAAAATAGTCACGATAGGTTTCCCATTGCTGTTTTGCAGACTTACTCTTGTTTCTAGTTAATGATAGATTGCCAACTCTGTACAAAGACAAAACTTCCGGATATCTATAAGCCGTATAACCCTTTTCCAGAATGTGATACCATGTGCAATTATCCTCAGTATGCTTAAGATTTGGCATACGGAACTCACCTGCTTGTTTCTTATCAACCATCACTGTCAGGCAGCCTATTGTAGTATTCTTTAAAATATCATTAGCAGTCATCTTATCGGGACAATAAATCACTTTTCCTAACGCCCCGTCTACAGAATGAAATTGCTGAAAGTCCGTATATGTTAGTATATAATTGTTCTTCTGCATAAAAACAAGCTGCTTTTCCAATTTGGTTGGTTTCCACAAATCATCACTATCAAGAAACGCTATATATTCACCTTTTGCGTTTTCAAGGCCTAAATTACGAGCTTTCGCAACTCCACCATTGGAGATAGCTTTGATTAACCTTATTCGATCATCAAATTCAGCAAACGATGACACAACATCTATCGTATTATCTGTGGAGCAATCATCCACTATAATGAGCTCCCAGTCTTTAAAAGTTTGCGCTTGTATACTTCTAATAGTCTCACCAATATACATTTCAGTATTAACATTTTAATTTTATAGAAACAGTATGTGTATACATATACAGTCGGTTACTTATATGCATCCTGATAAAGATGTGCTCTTCAGTAATGTCAGTTTCTCTATGGGGAAAGGTGAGAAAGTAGCGCTTATCGGGAATAACGGATCAGGAAAATCAACCTTGATGCAGCTGATAACAAAAGAATTATCACCTTCGGAAGGTGAAGTGATTTGTTTGGAACCACCTTATTATATTCCCCAACACTTCGGACAATTTAATCATTTGACGATAGCCGGGGCTTTGCGAATTGAAGGAAATATACAAGCACTTCATGCCATTTTGCAGGGAGATGTTTCTGTGGAGCATTTTACGGTATTGGATGATGATTGGGATATAGAAGAAAAGGCGGTTGCCGCTTTACATGAATGGGGATTGCCGGGAGTGCCTCTCTCCCATCCCATGCATTTGTTAAGTGGAGGAGAAAAGACGAAGGTTTTTTTGGCAGGAATTGCTTTACATTCACCGTCTTTTATTCTGATGGATGAGCCGACTAACCATTTGGATGATGTGAGCCGTGGAAAATTATATCGCTTTATCACTTCCACTTCGTCCGGTATGTTGGTGGTCAGCCATGACCGGATATTGCTTAATCTGCTTTCTTCCACTTACGAACTCACGTCGAAAGGAGTAATTTATTATGCGGGGAATTATGACTTTTACAAAGAGCAGAAGGAGTTGGCCGTTCAAGCATTGCAAGCCCGGTTGGAAGAGAATGGGAAGCAGTTACAGAAGGCACGCAGACAGGCACGTGAAGTGATGGAGCGTCAACAGAAGCACGATGTGCGTGGAAAGAAGCAGAATATAAAAAGTGGAGTTGGCAAGATGGCTATGAATACTTTTAAAGATCAGGCAGAAAAAAGTTCTGTACGCTTGAACAATGTTCATACCGATAAAATACATTCATTAGCAAAGAGTGTTACTGATATTCGGAGTGAATTACCGGACATGAAGACAATGAGGCTGGATTTTAATTCTTCTTCCTTGCATATTGGCAAGGTACTGGTTACTGCCAAGAACCTGAATTATGCCTATCAGTCTGAAGAATTGTGGAAATCTCCTCTTAGTTTTGTGATACAAAGTGGGGATCGTATTCATCTGAAAGGGGCTAACGGTAGTGGAAAGACTACTTTATTGAAATTGCTGACCGGTACCCTCTCTCCTACTGCAGGTGAACTGACGAGAATGGATGGGCTGACATGTGTTTATCTTGACCAGGAATATTCTATTATTCATGATGACTTATCAGTTTTTGAACAGCTTTTTTCCTTTAACAATAAACTTTATGACCATGAGCTTAAAACCATTCTTAACCGCTTTCTTTTTCCTGTGTCCGGTTGGGATAAGAAATGTAGTTGTCTGAGTGGCGGTGAAAAGATGAGACTTTCTCTCTGCTGTCTGATGGTGAGTGCGCAAACTCCCGATCTGTTTATAGTGGACGAACCGACCAATAACATCGATATTATGAATATGGAGATATTGACTGATACTTTGAAGGAGTATCGGGGAACATTATTGGTTGTGAGCCATGATGCCTGTTTTGTGCAGCAAATTAATATAGAGAAGACGATAACGTTAAATATGTGATGAAGACTGCAAGAATTCAAATTTACGGAAAATCAGATAAATATGCCTGTATTTATGGCATTGTTCGGAAATAAATGTTATTTTTGCCCATGTGAAAGAAAAACACAAAACAACATGAAAACTCTCCTGCATATCGTAGTATATATTTTTATCCTTATGGGATTATCCGGTTGTAATAGCGATGTCTTCGTTGAAGATTTTCAGCCTTCTGTTTCTGATGTGACTTTAGAAGGAAACGGTGATTCGGTGACTATTCGTTTTAAGTCTTCCAATTGGGATCTGCTGAGAGTGTATGATTATTATGATAACTCTTCATTATATTATTCGGTTTATGATAAAGATGGTAATATAGTTTCGCAGAATCAGTCACCTGTTTTGGAAGGATTGGGCAAAATAGTCTGTGATGATATCATTTATAAAGATAAGATGGTTGATTTTGCCATTGAGCGTACTCATCCTAGGGAGGTGAAGATAACAGTAAACGAAAATATGTATTCTTCTCTTTTTCAGTTTTGCGTTACGGTAAGTAACGAATATGAAACGAAAAAAATATATGTATCCATAACACCTTCCGACAGATATATATTTGACCGTATCACTTATTCGCTTGATGCCTATAGTTATACGGATAAACAAATAGAAGAGCGCAAGAGCATAGTGGTTAATAACAGGGGAGATGAGTCAATCGTAACCAACTATATCTTCCCTTTCAAAGATGAGCATCGGCAGATACAATTCACCAGTAATAATCCCGAGGCTTTTAATTTGTTGGCAGATAGTAAGCCGGAGGTTGAGATTCCCGGCATTGTAGATGGCCATCTGGTGATGAACGGAGAACTGGCGCGATATGCTTCTGATATGCAACAATTGCCTTTGCCTTTTCCTGATACGGAAAAGGAGGCGGTCACTACTCCGCCCAAAACTTCGCAGCGTATCACCCTGTTGCTGGAATATGAATGGTTTGAGACTAATTTTACTCTTTATGCCGTTCATCCCAAAACAAAAAAAGAGAAAGTCATTACCGGTACTTTGCAAAGCAAGATGCCCAAAGGATATTTCATAAAGAGTGAGAAGCTCAATAATTAGAACAATGAAAACGAAATTACTCTTATTATATATTGCCGGCCTTTTGGCTGTTTGCCCGGTGGGTGGAAATTTGATGGCTCAGACGGCTACGCAACCGGATGTATTAAAGAATGACACAGTAAGCCATAAGTTGATTCATAGACTCGGCTTAGATGTACGTCCCAGTTATGTGACCCCTACCAATGATTTCTTTGATGGTGACAATATGCATCAACAACGAATCAGGCAGGCTCTTTCTGTACACCTGAAGTATGCTTTTCAATTCGATAAGAATTCATCTTTAGGTCGGTTGTATCCTCATGCTTATCAGGGTATTGGAGTTTCTTACAATACATTCTTCTGCCCTTCCGAACTGGGTAATCCCATAGCGGTATATGCTTTTCAAGGGTCACGCATAGCGCAGTTGTCACCCCGTTTGTCATTTGATTATGAATGGAATTTCGGTGCTTCTTTCGGATGGAAGAAATATGATAGGACATATAATCCGCAGAATGAGGTTATCGGGTCTAAAATCAATGCTTACATCAATTTGGGCTTTTTCCTGAATTGGCAGCTTAATTCGCAATGGAGTCTGACCGCCGGTATGGATTTTACTCATTATTCCAATGGAAATACACATTATCCCAATTCAGGTGTCAATCCCATTGGTGGAAGAGTAGGTATTGTGCGTACTTTTGGAGACAGGGCTACAACTGTACAAGGTTTTAAATCGCTGTCCATCAAACCTTATATCAGTTATGACTTGGTGGTGTATGGTGCTACTCGTAAAAGAGGATTCGTGGATGGCTATGACGTTTGTTTGGTACCCGGCTCTTTTGGTATTGTTGGGTTGAACTTTAATCCGATGTACAATTTCAACAAGTATTTTAGGGCCGGTGTGTCTGTGGATGCTCAATATGACGAGAGTGCTAATATCAAAGATTATCGAGTAGAAGAAAGTTCGTCAAGTGATGTGAAGTTCCATCGTCCTCCTTTTCACAAGCAGTTTGCTGTAGGTCTTTCTGTCCGTGGGGAGCTGGTTATGCCTATTTTTTCTATCAATGCCGGTATCGGACGGAATCTGATATGCAGTGGTGATGATACGGAGGGATTTTATCAAATTCTGGCACTTAAGACTTCTATTACACCGCGTTTGTTTTTGCATGTCGGCTATCAGTTGAGTAAATTTAAGAACCCCAACAACCTGATGCTGGGGTTTGGATACCGTTTTTACAAGAAAAGGTAGAAGAGATTACAAGCGGTTCAATACATCATCGGCAGCACTCTGTCCCTTATATTTCTTTGAATAGTTGTTGAAACGGTAAACCACACTTAAAGAAACATGTCGCTGGTCCTGGTCTTCATTTTGCCAGAAGTAGATGTTATTTATACGTCCGTCATATAGGCTCATGCGTCTGTTCAGCAAATGTTTGCCTGCCAGTTTTACTTGTAGCTTTTCATTCAGGAATGTCTTGCTGAGGCTGATATTCAAATAGTTTTTTTGGCTACAATCGTGAAACATTGTAGATAAATTATTATATTTGTCGTAATATCCTGTTTTTCTGTTGGTTGTCCACATGCACTCCTAAAACGTATTTGCTTATGAAAAGAATCTTTGTATTATATGTTGTTTTAAGTATTTGTGCGGCTGCTTTTTCTCAAATAAAGTTTCCGGAAATAAAATGGAAGAGTGATAGTTTGATTTTTATAAGGGAAAAAGAGGCATTGCGCTACGGTGTTGAAACATTTGGCGATGGCCTTTATGTGGATTCGCTCATTCATTATCTGGATACAATATGTCATGTGGAACCCCAAGTAGATAATTCTGTTTCTGATTCTATTTTTCAGGCAGTTTGGAATAATGATACACTCACTTATCGGGTACGTTCGAAGATATATCGGGGTTATGATTATGATAGTAAATCGAAAAAGAAATTACGCAATTTAGTGGTAGAGAGTAGAATATATCCTTTTGCCCGTTTCTCTGCCTGTATTGAGAAATTGGATGAGGCTATGATTGAAGTGTTGAAAGATTCCATGTTGCGCATGGAATGCCCCCTTCCTATGCTGAAGAATAACTATCAAACTTGTATTTTTTATGCGTTGGATGCTTTATTTCAAACGTATGGTATTTATACCGAGCCGGTGATTACTCGTAATACTACGTATAGGCGTGAAGAGGAATTGAATGCTTTTTTTGATTACTTTTTAACCTCCACAGCTTCTTATCCGTGTCGTTATAAGGAAATAAAAAATGTTACTTTTCCCGATAACTGTATCTTAGCCTTTTATAATGGTTATAATCATATCATCCATGCCGTGTTTTATCGGGATGGGCTGTTCTATACAAAGAATGGCTTATTCTCTCCCATGGTACTTTCTACTTTGCATCCTGTGCTGAAATCCTACAGTCGTTGGGATACCTCACTGAAAGGATTGAGTAAAGTAGGTAAGCAGTTGAAAAGTGATAAAATAGTTGTATATACCTTGAACAAGAATTTATTCAGAGTAAATAAGTAGTTCTTTTCACAAACCTACAATTACTTTATCATTCTTATCCGTATTTATAGTTTGTAAATTCTGTCATAATATTTAGAAAGACAGGTAGGCCGGGTATGTCATTTACTTTAAAAGGTAGAAGAGTTGCGTGTTTGTATAATAATTGCTGAATTACCCTAGAGTAAATAGGCAATTACTGTATAGTAATTGTTTCATTACCCTAGGGTAGTTTGAAAATTATTCGGACTGCTTTTTTGTAAAAGCAAATGGTTATTACTTGTATTCTGCCCAGTCAATCAGGCGCATATCACCTTTCTTTGCCAATGTATCGTGCATTGCCAATGCAGCCGAAATGCAATGAGGGGTCTGCCCCTTTGAAGCCATCTTTACATAATCCCATAGGATATTCTTGTAATCCGGGTGAACGCAATTGTCGATGATACAGTTGGCACGTTCGATCGGAGATTTACCGCGCAGGTCGGCTACACCGTATTCGGTGATGATAATCTTCACAGAGTGTTCGCTGTGATCCAGGTGAGATACCATCGGAACGAAAGCGCTGATCTTTCCCTCTTTTGCAGTAGAAGGAGTAGTGAAGATAGACAACATCGCTGAACGGGTAAAGTCACCCGAACCACCGATACCGTTCATCATTCTTGTTCCTGATACATGAGTAGAGTTGATATTTCCGAAGATGTCAGCTTCCAATGCTGTGTTTATAGCGATCAGGCCTAAGCGGCGGGCTACTTCCGGATTGTTGGAAATTTCCTGCGGACGAAGAAGGATCTTATCCTTGAAGAAATCAAGATTTGCATAGATTTCGCGAATTACTTCATTACTTACAGATAATGAGCAACCACTGGCAAATTTAACGCGGCCTTCTTTCATCAGGCTGATTACCGCATCCTGGATAACTTCAGTATATACATTGAACGCAGGAATATTCTTGTTGGCTCCCATACAGCCCAAAACAGCGTTGGCAACATTACCTACACCACTCTGTAACGGAACGAATTCTTTCGGCAGACGGCCGGCTTCGATTTCACTTACCAGGAAGTCGGCAACATTTTTACCGATTGCCATTGTGACATCGTCCAGCGGAGAGAATTTACCACCTTCGTTCGGCTCTTCTGTTTTAACGATACCGACGATCTTAGCCGGATCAACCTTCACATAAGGAGTACCGATACGGTCGGAAGGAGTATAAACTGGGATTTCACGACGGTAAGGAGGATCAGCCGGTTCATAAATATCATGCATACCGCGTATTTCTTTCGGGTGGCGGCTGTTCAATTCAATGATGATGCGGTCAGCCATCCGGCAGATAGTCGGAAGGATACCGACACCGCTCGTCGGAACGATTTCACCGTCTTCGGTTACATCAGCAGCTTCAACGATGGCAACGTCGATTTTTCCCAGGAAGCCGTAACGCAGGTCTTGTGCAAGTTCAGACAGGTGCATATCGAAATATTGTGCCCCGTGAGAATTCAGTAAAGCGCGCAGATCCTTATTTGACTGGTATGGAGTACGGAATTTGATAGCATTGGCACGAGCCAGTTCACCGTCCAGCTTGTCTCCGGTAGAAGCACCGGTAAACATACCGATCTGGAAAGGATTGCCTTTTTCATGTTCCTCCATTGCTTTTTTAGCAATGGCTCCCGGAACAACTTTCGGACATCCGGCAGGGGTAAAACCACTGAATCCTACGTTATCGTCGTGATGTACGAACGAAGCAGCTTCTTCAGCTGTAATGAATTTTAAAGCCATGATATTATACTGTTTTTATATTAGATAAATACTTGTTAGTCAGCTAAACGGCTGCAAAGGTATTAAAAAAGAATGTAGATTAATACTTGCGGTTGAGTATTTCTGAATAAATAACTGCTTTTCTTAACTCTTCGGCATTATTAAACTCAATATCTTCCAGCATGGAGTGTTCCTCTTCGGCAGGGAAGTTCATAGGTTGGGATGAACTGACTTTTGACTTTTGGATTTCCTGCTCGGTGGATAAAAATGGTTTTGAGGCAGGTGTCTTTTTTTTCTTTTTATGGATCGGTGCAGTTGGTGCTTCCGGCTTTTGAGGGGTAGTTGCCTCCTCCAGAATTTCCCAAAAACCTTTTCCCGAAGAGGTATTTTCCTCCGGGTATGAGTCGTGACCGGGCTGTCCGAGGACTTGTGTCGGGCGCTTTTTTTTGTTTTTTGAACTGAATAAACCGCTTATTGCTGCAACTATCAGAAAAACAATATAGATCCAATCGCCTACGTTATCCATAACTTTGATTATTTTTGCACTCCAAATGTACGAAGAATTATTGAATAGTGAAAGAGGTAAGAATTATAAAGGGTATAAAAGTAAATAAGGGTAACTTCACAGCCACCCTTATTCGATTTAACCAAA
>OKSC01003598.1_pt1 | contig 11285 bp, 7 predicted proteins | sample 1601161 | NCBI WGS metagenome assembly OKSC01 (sample SAMEA3541552, study PRJEB24748) | human gut metagenome | biome: human gut; feature: human-associated habitat; material: faeces | place: China | collected 2012
TAACGTCGTCGGCGCGGCCCACGAACCAGAGGTAGCCGTCTTCGTCCTTCCAGGCAACGTCGCCGGTGTAATAGATGTTGTCGTGCCATGCTTCGCGGGTGCGGTTGGCATCGCGGTAATATTCCTTGAACAGACCGAGCGGCTTGCCTTTGTCGGTACGGATTACAATCTGTCCTTGTTCACCGGCCTCTACCGAACGGCCGTCATGGTCTATCAGGTCTACGTCGTATTGGGGATTGGGCAATCCCATACTGCCCGGCTTGGGCTGCATCCACGGCATGGTGGCTACGGTAAGGGTGGTTTCGGTCTGTCCGAAACCTTCCATGAGGCTGATGCCTGTCAGTTTCTTGAATGTATCGAATACGGCGGGGTTCAACGCTTCTCCGGCAATGGTGCAATACTGCAATGAAGAGAGGTCGTACTTCGTCAGGTCTTCGTGAATCAGGAACCGGAAGATGGTAGGCGGTGCGCAAAGCGAGGTGACGTGATAGTCCTGTATCTTTGTCAGAATATCGGCAGGAGTGAATTTCTCGTGGTCGTATACAAAGATGTTGGCTCCGGCTATCCATTGTCCGTACAGCTTGCCCCATACGGCTTTACCCCAGCCCGTATCGGCAATGGTGAGGTGCAGACTGTTTTCGTGCAGGTTGTGCCAGAAACTTCCGGTAACGATGTGCCCCAACGGATACGTGAAGTCGTGCGCCACCATTTTGGGTTCGCCGGTAGTGCCGCTGGTGAAGTACATCAAAGAAATATCGTCGTTGCTGTTGGGATGCTCCGGCCGTGCAAAAGGGGCGGCATCGGCAATGCCTTTGTGGAAATCCTCAAAACCTTCGGCTATCTCCGGGCCTACGCTGACCAGCTTCTTCACACTCGGAGAGTCGGGCATGGCAGCCGTGATGTGGTCGGTAATGACGCTTTCGCCGGCACAGACAATCATCTTGATGTCTGCGGCATTGCAGCGGTATACAATATCTTTCTTGGTAAGCAGGTGTGTGGCAGGGATAACGACGGCCCCCAGCTTATGCAGTGCGATGATGCTGAACCAGAACTCATAGCGGCGTTTCAGAATGAGCATTACCATATCGCCGTGGCCGATGCCGAGGCTCTGGAAATAGGAAGCCGTCATGTCCGTATAGCGTTTCATGTCGGCAAATGAGAACTGGATGTGCTCGCCCTTGTCATTGGTCCAGAGCAGTGCGGGCTTGTCGGGATGTTCGGCCGCCCAGGCATCCACTACGTCATAACCGAAATTGAAATTCTCCGGTACGTTAATCTTTAAATTCTTGATAAAGTCCTCTTGAGATGTAAAGGACGTTTGCGATAAAAATCTTTCTACCATAACTTTTGGAATTTCTTCATTCTCCGTTCTTCTATGTGTTGTTACATGATTACGGCAAGGAAACGTACTTTCTTTCCGTCCAGCGCTTTCATGCCGTGAGGCAGTTTGGAGTTGAAATACAAACTGTCTCCTTCGTTTAAAATCAAGTCTTTGCCGTCGATGCTCAGCATCATGCGGCCTTCCAGTACAAGGTTGAATTCCTGTCCGGAGTGACTGTTGTAGTGTATCGGCTCGTTATCCGGCTTGGGTTCGACGGTGACGATGAACGGGTCGGCGTTGCGGTTCATGAAGCCGGCAGCCAGTGACTGGTATTTATAGGCTTTTGTACGCTCGATGCTGGTTCCCTTGCCGGCACGGGTAAGGAAGTAGCTGCTCATCTTCGGCTCTTCGCCGAACATCAGGGCATCCAGTGCGATGCCGTAACGGCGGGCTATCTTTTGCAGCATGCTTACGGAGATGTCGAATTCTCCCGTTTCGGCAAGACGGTACTCTTCTGCCGGGATGTCGCAATCGCGGGCGATGTCTTCGGCATTCAATTCCAATACGTCGCGCAGTCCGCGCAGGCGTTCGGCTATTTGTTTAATCTGTTCGTCCATGTGGTTTTTATTAAGTGGATTAGTACGGTTATTTACTTGCTTTGATGGCATTGATAATGGCGGAAGAGAATCCCTGATGCTCCAGTTCGTTGATACCCTTGATTGTAATTCCGCCGGGAGTGCATACCTTGTCAATCTCTATGGCGGGATGCGTGTCGTTGTTCAGAATCAGTTCGGCGGCGCCTTTTACCGACTGGGCTATCATGCGCATGCCGTCCTTGGGGTAAACGCCCAGTTCTATTCCGGCCTGCATGGCTGCCTGGATATACTTCAGTACATAAGCGATGCCGCAGGAAGTCATGGCGGTGGTTGCCGCTATCTTATCTTCGGGAATCAGCATGGCAAGTCCCATCTGGTTGAAGATGTCGAGCAAAAGCTGTTCCTGTTCCTTGCTGGCGTTACGGCTTGCAATGAGCGTCATGCTTTCCATTTCGCTGATGGCGGTGTTGGGGATGAGGCGGAACATGGTCATCTCCTTGTCTGCCACGTAGTGTGCCAGTTCTTCGAAAGGGATGCCGGCAGCTACGGAGATAAGTATCTGTTTGCTTTTCAACTTGAGTTCGCTTACCACCGGTTTTATCAGCCACGGTTTGACGGCGAGTATGATGAGCTCGGCGTCGGTAACGGCTTCCTGATTGTCGCGTGTGGTTTGCAAAGCGGGGAACTCAGCCTTTAACGCATCCAGTTTGCCTTGCGTGGGATTAGAAACAATGATGTCGCTGGCGGGGATGATGGTTCCTTTTGCCAGACCGCGGGCGATGGAGCCGCCCATATTTCCTGCACCGATAATTGCTGTTTTCATATCATCTTGTCATTTAAAAAGTTGTCTTCGGGCAAAGGTAAAGATTTTAATGAAAAAACGACCGAAACAGGAAGGTATTCTTCTTTCGGTCGTATCTTTTGCCGGCTGATTATCCGTTGTCAAAGTACTTTCTTAAAACGTTCCAGGAAGAGGTTTGCTTCGTCCATGCCGAGACACAGGGGCGGCAACAGGCGGAGTACGTTCGTGCCGCTGACACCGGTAAAGACATGCTGTTCTTTCAGTAACCTCAAACGCAGTTCTTTGACAGGCTCTTCAAATTCGAGGCCAATCATCAGTCCGCGTCCGCGCACTTCCTTGATTTGCGGGAATTTCTTCAGCTCTTCCATCAGGTATGCGCCTACTTGGGCGGCATTGTCTACAAGAGCTTCCTGCTCGATGACATCCAGTACGGCAAGCGCAGCGCTGCAAGCCAGATGATTTCCGCCGAAAGTGGTTCCGAGCTGGCCGTAAACGGGAGTAAACATCGGACTGATAAGTACGCCCGCCATCGGGAATCCGTTGCCTATGCCTTTGGCTACGGTGATGATGTCGGCTTTGATACCGTTGTACTGATGGGCGAAGAACTTGCCGCTACGTCCGTAACCGCTTTGGATTTCGTCCAGAATCAGTACCGTATTGTGCTCTGTACAGGCCTTGCGCAAGGCTTGCATAAACTCATCGGTGGGCAACTGTATGCCGCCCACTCCCTGAATGCCTTCGATGATTACAGCGCATACATCGCCTTTCGCCAGTTCGGCTTTCATCGCCTCTGTATCATTCAGCGGGAGATAGGTAACGTGTCCGCAGTTGTTGATGGGAGCAATGATTTTGGGATTGTCGGTTGCCTCTACCGCCAATGAAGTACGTCCGTGAAAAGCTTTCGAGAAGGATACCACGCGGGTCCGTCCGTTATGGAACGAAGCGAGCTTCAACGCGTTTTCGTTGGCTTCGGCTCCGCTGTTGATAAGGAAAAGGGAATAATCATCGTATCCGCAGACCTTTCCCAACCGTTCTGCCAGTTGCTGTTGCAGTTCGTTGATAACGGAGTTGGAATAGAATCCAAGCGTGGCTACTTGCTTGCCGAGCATCTCTACATAGTGCGGATGTGCATGTCCGATAGAGATTACTGCATGACCGCCATAGAGGTCGAGGTACTCCGTACCTTTATCGTCCCATACATGGCAGCCTTTTCCTTTGACAATATTGATGTCAAAAAGGGGATATACATCGAATAGTTTCATTCTTTCAGTAACTGATTACAAATTAAAGATACTTTAGAAAGCACTGGGTTTCAGTCTCAAACCGACAGTCTCTTCCAGATTGAACATCAGGTTCATGTTATGTACGGCTTGTCCGCTGGCTCCTTTCAGCAGGTTGTCTATGCAGGAGATGATAAGGAGCTTGTCGCCGTGCTTTTCCAAATGGATAAGGCATTTGTTGGTGTTGACAACCTGCTTCAAATCGATGTTCTTGTCGACGATATGCGTGAAAGAGTCTTTGGCATAATACTCTTCATACATGCGGACAATCTCTTCCAACGCCACTTTGGTCTTTATCACGATAGTGGTAAAGATGCCGCGGGGAAAATCACCGCGATAAGGGATGAAATCAATGTCCGAATCGAAACTGTTCTGGAGCTGTTTGAGCGATTGCTTGATTTCGGGCACGTGCTGGTGCTCGAAAGCCTTGTACACACTCAGGTTGTTGTTGCGCCAGCTGAAGTGGCTCGTAGCTCCCGGCTTGACGCCCGCACCGGTGCTGCCGGTGATGGCATTCACCATAATATCGCCGTTCAGCATCAGATGTTTGGCAAGCGGAAGCAGGCCCAACTGGATGCAGGTGGCGAAGCAGCCGGGGTTGGCAACATGCTTTGCCGTGCAGGTGGCACGGCGGTTCAGCTCGGGAAGGCCGTAGATGAAGTCATGGTCGTCGCTCTTGATGCGATAGTCCATGGAGAGGTCGATTATCTTCAGGTCTTCCGGTACGTTGTGGCTTTCCATGAATTTTCTGGTGTCGCCATGCGCCGTGCAGAAGAAAAGCACATCGATTTCGTCCAACGGAAGTTCGTCGGTAAACGTTAAATCCGTCTCTCCGTACAGCCCTTCGTGTACGTCGGTTATTTTGTTGCCGGCATTGCTCGAGCTGTTTACGAATACGATTTCCGCTTCGGGATGGTTCAGTAACAGGCGTATCAGCTCGCCTGCCGTGTATCCGGCTCCGCCGATGATTCCTACTTTAATCATGTTGATAATATCTATTGGGTTCTTCTGGTATTATAACTAATAGTATGATATATATAAGTGTACCTGCAAACGCAGTGAAGATCGTAGCAAAAACGTAGATGATGCGTACCAGTGACACGTCGAGTCCGAAAAAGTTTGCCAGTCCTGCACATACGCCGGAAAGCATTCTTCCGTTTCGGGGGCGCGTTAATTTTTGCTTCCGGTTCATCATTTAGATTTCTTCGTCTTTGTGGTTTGAGTAATAGGCACGCAGTGCGGTAGAAGTCACCTTGATGAAACCTTTGGCGTCTTCCGCAGTCCAGCCTTTTTGCATTTCACCGTATTCGCCGAATTTGTTCTTTACAAGGTCGTCGTCACTTTCCACGCCTACGGTAGAGAAACAGAGCGGATGAAGTTCGAGAATCGCAGTACCGTTTACATTGCGTTGCGAGGACTCCAGCATGGCTTCGATGTCGCGCATTACCGGTTCCAGGTACTGGCTTTCGTGCAGGAACATACCGTACCAGTTGGCTACCTGGTCTTTCCAGTATTGCTGCCATTTGCTTAATGTGTATTTCTCAAGGAACTTGTGTGCGCCGATAATCAGCATGGGAGCGGCTGCCTCGAAACCTACGCGGCCCTTGATGCCGATAATCGTATCGCCTACGTGCATATCACGGCCGATGCCGTAAGCCGCACCGATTTCCTCTACTTTCTGGATGGCCTTGATAGGGTCGTCGAATTTTTCATCGTTGACCGCTTTAAGCTCACCCTTCTCGAAGGTCAGGCGCAACTGTTCGCTGCCTTCTTTGGTGCAATGTTTCAGATAGGCGCTTTCGGGAAGTCCCTGTGCGGAGTCCAGAATCTCACCGCCGCAAATGGAAGTACCCCACAGACCTACGTTATAGGAATATTTCAGTTTGGCGAAGTCGGCTGCAAAGCCGTGCTTGTTCAGATAATCTATCTCTTCCTGGCGGCTCAAAGCCATGTCGCGTGTCAGCGTGATAATTTCCACGCCCGGAGCCATGACAAGGAAAGTCATGTCGAAACGAATCTGGTCGTTACCCGCACCGGTCGAACCATGTGCAATGGCGTCTGCGCCGATTTCGTTGGCGTAGCGTGCAATGGCCAGCGCCTGGAATATACGTTCGGAGCTTACGGAAATAGGATAAGTACCGTTACGCAATACGTTGCCGAATACCATGTATTTCAAGCTCTTTTCGTAATATTCCTGCGTTACGTCCAAAGTAATATATTTTACAGCACCCAGTTTGTAGGCGTTCTCTTCGTTTGTCTTCAGCTGTTCGGGGCTGAAACCGCCGGTATTGGCACAAGCCGCATATACCTCGTATCCTTTCTCTTTGGCCAGATACATAACTGTGAATGAGGTGTCCAGACCACCGCTGAATGCAACTACTACTTTTTTCTTCTTTTCCATAATACTTATGAATTTTGAATGTTGAATTATAAATTGGGAATCAGGCTTGTAAACGAGTCCGTGTGTTCCCATTCATAATTCAAAATCTATAATTAATTATATTTTATCTTCCTCGTGTAACTTCGGGTCGTAAAGCATTGCCGTGCAAATGCAGAACTTCCGGTTTTTGGCTACCAGTATGTCATGGTTGATACAGCCCTCGCAGCCTTTCCAGAAAGCCTCGTCGTCTGTCAGTTCATTGAAAGTAACAGGTACGTAGCCCAGTTCGGTATTCATTTTCATAACGGCCGCTCCGCTGGTCAGACTGAATATCTTGGCTTTGGGCCACCGCAGGCGTGCCAGGCGGAAAGAAGCGGTCTTGATACGTTTTGCCAGTCCCAAGCCGCGGTAATCGGGATGTACGATGAGGCCCGATGTTGCCACATACTGCTTGTTTCCCCAGCTTTCTATGTAGGTGAAACCTGCAAATTCGTCTCCACATAAAGCTATGATAGCTTTTCCTTCTTTCATTTTAGTCGCCACATATTCGTGTGTGCGTTCTGCGATGCCCGTTCCGCGCACCTTGGCAGCTTCTCGGATGGTATCCAAAATCTTATCCACGTAAACTTCATGTGAGGCGTCGGCCACCATCACATCAATCTGTTTCGAATCCATTTCTTTTATTTCGTTATATATTCGTTGTAATATAGTTGTACAGGTTTACTTTATGTTAGGAATGATTTGTGACAGAAACACGCGTATCTCTTCGTGGGATGCAGCCTCGTGCAGAACCATCATGATCGTATCGTCGCCGGCAATGGTGCCCAGTACGGCGGGACATTCGCGGTTGTCGATGTCATAAGCCATGCTGCTGGCATAGCCGGGCCGGGTGCGGATGACGGCAATGTTCTTGGAGAAATGGAGGGAAATGAAGCCGCTGGTCATCAGCATTTCGCTTGCACTCTGGTCGTTGCTGCGCTTGTACATGATGTTGTTGGGAAGAACATATACATATTTCCCGTTCATGTTGGCCGCTTTGGCTACTTTCAACTGTTTCAAGTCGCGTGATAAGGTGGCTTGTGTCAGCTCAAAGCCCTCTTTGCCCAAAGCCTGCAACAGCTCTTCCTGAGAACTGATGTCTTTGCTTGAGATAATCATCTTGATGGCATCTAACCGATTGGCTTTCTTTTTCATGTTTCTGTATAATTATTCTTAGGTTGGTGCAAAAGTAGGGAATATTTTGGAAAGAATATACAGAAATGGGATTTTTTTATTCTTTAATATGCAAAAAACGTAAAAAAGACGGTATATGTATGCAGGTTTGGAATATAATTAAAGGCCTTTTATCGGAAATCTTTTAATTATATCTTTGCAACAACTTCAGACAGGTAGCCTGAAAAACTCAGTGTGGGGTAAGTGTAGGCTGTCTGCATGCGGTTTGTTCCTGACTGCCGCAAGAGAAACGGCAAGTATAACCGTGTCTTGGGCGGGGTGGAGTAGGTGATAAACGACAAAAACAATAAGAGAACTGCCAAAAGGCTCAGAGTCCGTTTGCCGTGAAGCTCTTATTTTTGCAATACAGAATAAAGTTCATTTCTTAATTCTATTAAAACTATCAAAGGCACATGAAAAAACTACTTGGATTAATTTCCTTTCTTTTAGTATTGGCAGGTTCCGTTTCTGCCAAAGTGGTACTTCCGGCTATCTTTTCCGACAATATGGTATTGCAGCAAAACGCGCAAGTCAATCTGTGGGGAAAGGCAACGCCCGGTGAACGGGTTTCGGTAAAAGCGTCATGGACGGATAAAACCGTGACAACCAAGGCTGCGGCTGACGGCAAATGGACTGTGAAGCTGAAAACGCCTGCGGCTGCAAAAGGGCAGTCTGTTACGGTGAGCGGTGAGAATACGATTACTATTAATAATGTACTGGTAGGTGAAGTATGGCTCTGTACCGGACAATCCAATATGGAATATCCGGTTTGCAAGCATCCCGATAAAAAATGGATGACCGGTATGATAACGGAAGCCGAGGAGATGAAGGACGCGGATTATCCGGAACTTCGTCTGTTCCGGGTGGAACATCAGTTGGCTCCCGACGGTGAAATGGATGACTGTCAAGGCCGGTGGCTGGTGTGCACGCCGAAAAACCTGTATGACTTCTCGGCTGTGGGATTCGTTTTCGGACGCCGGTTGCATAAGGAATTGAATGTGCCGGTAGGTATGATACGGTCTACATGGGGAGGTACGCATGCGGAATCGTGGACGAAAATGAGTGTTATGAAGAACAATCCGCTCTATGCAGATGTACTTGAAGATTTTGCTTTGAAGAATGTGAAGCAGGAGAAGGGATATTGCAAGGTCCCCGCTACGCTTTGGAACGGTATGATTCATCCTATTCTGGGATATACGGTGAAAGGAAATATCTGGTATCAGGGAGAATCGAATGCCATTCGTCATGAAAAATATCAGCAGGTATTCACCAATATGATTAACAGTTGGCGGAAAGAATGGAAGCAACCCGACATGCCGTTCTATTTCATGCAGATTGCTCCGCATAAAGGACAGCCGGCCGGTATTCGTGAAGCACAGCTCAAGACATGGCAAAGCGGGCTGAAGAATGTGGGCATGGCGGTTGTTACGGATGCGGCGGATTCTACGGATATTCATCCGCGTAATAAGCGCGTGGCGGGTGAACGCATGGCTTTGTGGGCGCTTGCCAAACAATATGGGAAGGATGTGGCATACTCCGGCCCGCTCTTCAAAACGATGAAAGTCAGCGGCAATAAGGCTGTATTGAGTTTTGAATATGCCGAAGACGGTTTGATGACACCTGAGAATGCTCCGGTCAAGGGCTTTCTGGTTGCGGGAGCCGACCGGCGTTTCTATCCGGCGGTGGCTGTGATAAAAGGCAGCCGGCTGGAAGTTTCCGCTCCGCAGGTGGCGGAGCCGGTTGCCGTACGTTACGGCTTTTGTAATTTCTTCCGTGTAAATCTTTATAATAAGTCGGGTTTGCCCGCAGTGCCTTTCCGTACGGATACATGGGAACAAGGCTCGTATGCACGTTGGTTTGCCGACTCCGAGATGATGCGTTTTCCGCAGGCTTACCGGTTGGATCACGGCAAGCGCCTGTTCTTCGGTTATGCCCAGGGAGTGGGTTGCTGCGCCATGTTGCAGATGTGGAAGGCAACGGGCGAACGTCGTTACTATGATTATGTGAAGCAATGGGCCGACTCTCTGATTAATGAAAAGGGAGAAATCCATCTGTATGATAAGTCCACTTATAACCTGGATTTCATTAACTCCGGAAAGGTGCTGTTTGACCTTTACCGTGAAACCGGCGACCAACGATATAAAGCGGCAATGGATATTCTTATCAAACAGTTGAAGAACCAGCCCCGTACTTTGGAAGGCGGATTCTGGCATAAACTGATTTATCAGCATCAGATGTGGCTGGACGGACTGTATATGGCTTCTCCGTTTATGGCGCAGTATGGTGCGGAATTCAATAAACCGGAATGGATTGATGAGGCGGTGAAACAGTTCCGTCTCTGCCATAAACATACCTATGATGCCAAGACAGGACTGTATCATCATGCGTGGGACGAAAGCAAGAGCCAGCGTTGGGCGAACCCGGAAACCGGACATTCTCCCAACTTCTGGGGGCGCAGTATAGGCTGGTGGTTTATGGCGCTGGTAGATGCTTTGGACTATATACCCGAAAATCATCCGGGACGTGCCGACATGATTGGCTATATCCGCGGATTGGCGGAGACATTGCCGAAATATCAGGATAAGGCGGGACTTTGGTATCAGGTTATTGACCAGCCTAAACGCAAGGGTAATTTCCCTGAGGCATCTGTGACTACCCAATGTATGTATGCTTATGCCAAAGCAGTGAATAAAGGATATATCGATGCCAGATACCGCGCTGTAGCGGAAAAGGCTCTGCAGGGCTTGAAAGATAAATTGCTGGTGGAGAAACAGGACGGAACGCTGACTCTAACCCGTTGTTGCCAGGTTGGCGGTTTGGGCGGTCATCCGTATCGCGACGGAAGTTTTGAATATTATATAGGTGAAAAGATGAGGGATAATGACGCCAAAGCAACGGGACCGTTCATTATGGGATGTCTGGAACTGGAGAAAATAAAATAGGTATGAATCGATTGTTTTGTATTGCCATGTTTGCATTTTGTGCAGGTTTTTTGTCTGCACAAGATGTTTCGTGGCCGGAGATTGGTTTGGATGCCAAACCGGCTGCACGCTGGTGGTGGATGGGAAGTGCGGTGGATAAGGAAAACCTGACCCGTAATCTGGAAGCATATGCTGCGGCGGGAATGGGTACGATGGAGATTACTCCGATTTATGGCGTACAGGGAAATGATGCGAAGGATATTCCGTTTCTCTCCCCCCGATGGATGCAGATGCTGCAATATACGGAAAGTGAAGCGTCCCGTCTGGGCATGCAGATTGATATGAACACCGGTACCGGCTGGCCTTTCGGAGGCCCTGAAGTGGGGATAGAGGATGCCGCCTGCAAACTGTTTGTTGCGGAATATCGGTTAGAAGGCGGGAATACGCTTGATAAGAGAATTGAGGTTGCCGATAAAAAACAAAAGCCTTATGCCAAACTGGAGCGTCTGATGGCCTTTTCCGATATGGGGAAGTGTCTGGATTTGACGGATAAGGTAAAAGACGGAATGTTATGCTGGAAAGCTCCGAAAGGTAGCTGGCGTTTGATTGCCGCCTTTTGCGGCAAGACTTTGCAGAAGGTAAAGCGTGCGGCACCCGGCGGTGAGGGGTATGTGATGAATCATTTCTCGGCCCGTGCCGTGAAAAACTATCTCGGACGCTTTGAACACGCTTTTGACGGAAAGTTCAAGGATACGGCAGGTGGTGCTACAGCT
>OKSC01003599.1_pt1 | contig 11284 bp, 8 predicted proteins | sample 1601161 | NCBI WGS metagenome assembly OKSC01 (sample SAMEA3541552, study PRJEB24748) | human gut metagenome | biome: human gut; feature: human-associated habitat; material: faeces | place: China | collected 2012
TTATCGGCGGTACCTCTGCCGAAAAGAACTTGCTGACTGTGAAACTGGCTTCCACTCACTTCTACGATAACCTGCCTACTACCGGCAATGAATTCGGCCGTGCATTCCGTGATGTAGAGCTGGAGAAAGAAGTGCTGAAAGAAGCTCACAGAATTGGTCTTGGTGCACAGTTCGGAGGTAAGTATCTGGCTCATGATATACGTATTATCCGTCTGCCGCGTCACGGTGCTTCCTGTCCGGTAGGCTTGGGCGTTTCCTGCTCTGCCGACCGTAACATCAAGTGTAAAATCAACAAGGACGGTATCTGGATTGAAAAGCTTGACAGCAATCCGGGTGAACTGATTCCTGCCGAACTCCGTAAAGCCGGTGAGGGTGATGTGGTAAAGATTGATTTGAACCAACCGATGGAAAATATCCTGAAAGAGTTGACTAAGTATCCGGTTTCCACCCGTCTGTCTCTGAACGGCACTATCATCGTAGGCCGTGACATTGCTCATGCCAAGCTGAAAGAACGTTTGGACCGCGGTGAGGATTTGCCGCAGTATATCAAAGACCATCCTATCTACTATGCCGGTCCTGCCAAAACTCCGCAGGGAATGGCTTGCGGTTCGATGGGCCCGACAACAGCCGGACGTATGGACCCGTACGTAGACCTCTTCCAGAGTCACGGCGGAAGCATGATTATGCTTGCCAAAGGTAACCGCAGCCAGCAGGTTACGGATGCCTGCAAGAAGTACGGCGGTTTCTATCTCGGCTCTATCGGCGGTCCTGCCGCTATCTTGGCGCAAAACAATATCAAGAGCATCGAATGTGTGGAATATCCCGAACTCGGTATGGAAGCTATCTGGAAGATTGAAGTAGAAGACTTCCCGGCATTTATCCTGGTAGATGATAAAGGCAATGATTTCTTTAAGCAACTGAAACCATGGAATTGTAGTAAGTAAGCATTCTCTTTCTATAGATTAAGTAAAAGCTGTCCCGAAGAAGTTTATTAACTCCTTGGGGCAGCTTTCTCTGTTTATTCTCATCTTGGTGAGTATCTATTCTCTATTAAGTGAGAAAAAGAAGATGCGAGCACCTGTCCGAAACTATCATTTATTGTGTTTCTTTTTCCACTGCTCGTATTTCTTGAATACTTTCAGCCCGTCACTATTATACCAACTGTATCCGTTACGGCGCTCATATCCGATTTCGGAAATGTCGAACTTCTTCACCCCATCACGATCGCTAACGAACGGACGGTTGTCTTCTAAAGTATAGAAGCGTGCCCATAGGGGAGGACAATCTGTGCATGGAACCATACGGAAGTCTTTTTTGCCTTCATCATTCGTGAAGAACTCTTTCTTCATTCCTTCAATCTTTGATGCTTTGAACCATTCGATAGCGTTCTCTATACATTCGATAATCTCTTTTGAAGGATCAGGCAGAGACATTAACAGAATGACGATGTTGTCCGATTCGGCGCCACTCAATGAGGGAAGTTCATAAGCACGTGCTTTGGCGGGGGCAAGGGTGTGTTCATCATGTTGCGCACACCATACAGTCGGTTTTCCATTCAGTACTACCTGAGTTTTTAAAATACATTCTACACCTTTGTCGAAAGCGGCACGGGCACGGTCACAGATACTGTCAGGAACATAGGTGTAGGGCTCTTTCTTTTCATATACTTCACGCAGCAATTCCATGACATTTACCATCGCGTTGTCATTGTAGGTGATATGTGTATAGTAACCTTTAGGGCGGGGCCAGAATTGTGGCCAACCACCATTGGGATATTGTGCTTTGAGAATGTAGCGAATACCATCAAGTGCCCCGTCTTTGTATTTCTCAATGTGGGTGGCCAGGTACAAGCGTGAGAGATATTGTATCTCTGTGCTTGTAGCATCATTATCTATGGTACTTTCGTTTACTTCGTCTTTAGAGGCAAGTACATCTTCTAACTCCTGTTGAGTCAGTTCGGCAGGCATATAAATGTTTTTGGGCCAACCTCCGGTAGTTTGCTGGTAAAGTAAAACGTTGTCGCCAATGCGGATGGCTTCGTCGGTTTTAAAGAATTCGTCGTTGAGTTTGGGGGCCATCTTTACCCAAGTCTTGTACGGCATTTTTTCTTTGTAGTTTACGGTTTCTTGTGCAAATAGGTTTGTCAGGCAGATCAGAGCCAGGCAACACAGGCAAATCTTTTTCATGATCATTGTTTTTTATAGTTCTATGATGGCAAAAGTAGAGGAAAAAAACTTGCCTGATGGGGAATAATTGTTCTATTCCAGGTATTTTGTTACCTTTCCACTGATTTGCAACAAGGAAATCTCACAAACTTTCGTATTGTATTCCGCAGAAAGGATTCTTTCCTCCGCATCCAGAAGGCTCTTTTGTGCTTCACGCATCTCGATACCGGAAAGGTTTCCCAACATATAGCGTTCCATGGCAATCTCGTGATTCTCCTTAGCGGCTACAAGGTTCTGACGTTCCAGGTTTAGCATTTGCAGGTTATTCTGGTAGGCTTGCCACAAATTACTCAGGTCGGCACGCAATGCTTGTTCCAGTTGCTCCCGTTCCAGTCGGGCATTCTGAATGGCAATACGCGCATTGTTACGTTCACGGCGGCGATTCCCATCGAACAGGTTGAAGCCGATAGTCAGACCAAAGTTTGCTCCGAGATTACCACGCTGGATATTGGTAGCAACATCATATTTATTGAAAGTATAGCCATAGCCCCCGTTCAGCTTCAGATAAGGGTAGTCGCGGGAGCAAACCTTCTTGTAATCCAGTTGTGCAAGTGTATTGTTTTGATGGGCTCTCAGCAGGGAGGCATTCGTTTGCAGGGTAGCATTCCAAAGCTCTTCGAAGTTCAGACTGCTGTCTACGTTGATGAGGCTATCTTGGACAACAATCGGTTGGTCCACATCTTCATTTGCCATCAGTTCGTTCAGTTGGATACGGGAGGTATGCAATAACTCTTGCTGCTTCATGTACTGGGCACTGTCGGCATTGAAGTCCACTTTTGCCTGTTGGTAATCCAGACGGGAGAAGTTACCGATGTGATAACGCTCCTCTACGATACGTAAGCGTTCTTTGGATAGAGATACGGCGTAGCGAAAATTATTCAGGCGGATTTTATGTTGCAGGTAGTTGTAATATTCCGCTGCAATATTGGCTATCAAATCTTCTACGGCAATACGGGTGTTTGTTTCACCTTGTCGCTCCAGTTCTTTCAATCGTTGGTAGTTGGCGGTGATGTTGAAACCGTCAAAGATAGTCCAATTCAGATTGAGACCTACATTCATGGCCTGGTCGAATACACCATTCTCTTTGAGGTGTTCTCCGGTGGCACGCACTTTACTGTCAGTGTTATCAACAGTTCCTTTATAACTTGCTGACAGGTCAAGTGTCGGCAGGTAGCCGGCGTTACCCAATGTTGCATTGTTCTTGGAAACTTGTTCCTCATTACGGGTAATGCGCAACGAGTAATTGTTTTGAAGTCCGTATTCCAGACAGGATTTCAGTGTATAAGATTGAGGCATCTGCGCCTGCAAAGCAAGCGAGGTGCAACCAACCGTTATGAGGGATAAAATCGTACGTTTCATGATTTCTTTAACTTACTGCGGTTAGTGGATATATAGCTATATATGGCAGGTACGATGTACATGGTCAGGAATGTGGATACCAACATACCTCCCACTACGGCCGTACCCATGGCAATACGCTGATTACAACCTTCACCCGAAGCGAATGCCAGCGGTATCAGTCCCAGAATGGTAGAGGCACTGGTCATCAGGATAGGGCGCAGACGTTGTAGTGATGCATCTTTGATGGCTTCCATCTTGTCTTCTCCGGCTTCTTGCTTCTGATTGGCAAATTCTACAATGAGGATACCGTTTTTCGCTACCAGACCAATCAGCATAATGATGCCGATCTGGCTGAAGATATTCATAGTAATATCGCCGAAATACATGAATACCAGGGCACCTGCAATGGCCAGAGGTACGGTAAGCATGATAATCAGCGGATCCTTGAAACTCTCGAACTGAGCTGCCAGAATCAGGTAAATCAGCAAGATGGCCAGTACGAAGGCAAACATCAGACTGGAAGAACTTTCCCGGTATTCTTTAGAGTCTCCGGTTAATGCGGTACGGAATGTATCGTCCAGTGTTTCCTTGGCTATTTTATCCATTTCATCCAATCCCTGTCCGATAGTCTTTCCATCGGCAAGTCCGGCGGAAATGGTGGCGGAAACGAAACGATTGTAACGGTATAACTGCGGTGGGGCAATACCACCAGTCAGTTCAATCAAATTGTCCAACTGAACCATCTCTCCTTTGTCACTACGGATATAGATACCTTTCAGGTCGGCAGGTTTATTACGCTGCTGACGGTTGATCTCTCCTAATATCTCATATTGTTTTCCGTTCATATAGAAGTAACCCATACGCTGGCCGCTCAATCCGTATTGTAAGGTTTGTGCAATGTTGCGTGTACTTACTCCCATGATACTTGCTTTATCACGGTTGATGTTGATACGTGCTTCGGGTTTGCTGAATTTCAGGTTTACATCAGCCATCTGGAATACCGGATTTTCATAAACTTTTGCCATGAATTTGGGTAATACCTCTTGCAACTTTTCGATATTGGTGGCTTGTAGTACGTATTGTACAGGCATGCCACCACGACGTCCGCCGAATGAAGAAGATTGTTGTACAAAAGACCGTGCCTTTGTTTTCTTTTGAACCGCCCGGGAAATCTGTTCCGCTACTTCCATCTGTGTGTAATCACGATCCTTCATATCTTTCAATGTGATACGCACATTACCGCTACCGCTTGATACACGCGCGGTAACAGACTCTGCATCCGGAAGTATGGAGTCTACCAGTTGATTGATGTCTTCTGTGTAATCCCGTATATATTCATACGTCACACCCTCAGCTCCACGGGTGTTAATGCTGATTTGCGAACGGTCTTCAAGGGGGGCCATTTCAGCAGGGATAGCATTCCAAAGGAATACAATGATAAATAAAGTACCTAATACAAGAGGCATAGCCAGCCAGCGTTTGCGTAAGAAGATTTCCAATGACCGGCTATATATGCGGTTCATTCCTTCAAAGAACGGTTCGGTTTTTATATAGAACCAGTTTTTCTTTTCTTGTTTCACCAGCAATTTGGTGGCAAGCATAGGTGTGAAAGTCAACGCAGCAAACGAAGAGATGATTACCGAACCGGATACCACGATACTGAATTCACGGAAAAGCCGTCCTGTCATACCATCCATAAATACAATGGGGAAGAATACGGCCACCAATGTAATAGTGGTAGAAATTACGGCGAAGAAAATTTCTTTAGCACCTTCGATACCGGCTTCTTTTGGGGGCATTCCACGTTCAATGCGGACATAGATATTCTCCGTCATAACGATAGCATCATCCACTACAAGCCCCACTGCTAATACTACTGCCAACATGGAAAGCACATTGATGGAGAATCCTGCCAGGTACATCACGAAAAATGCACCGATAAGCGAAACCGGAATTACGATACAAGGTACCAGTGTAACGCGCCAGTCACGCAGGAAGAGGAAAATAATAATGATAACGAGGATAAATGCCACATATACGGTTTCCTTTACTTCGTCAATGGAAGCACGGATAAACTTGGTGTTGTCAAAACCGTAAGAATATTGCACGTCTTCAGGAAGGTCTTTCTTCATCTGTTTCATGCGTTCGTAGACGGCATCGGCAATTTTAATATGATTGGCACCCGGCTGCGGAATCACAACGATACCCACCATAGGCACTCCATTCATCTTCATGTAACTTTTTATATCCGCCGGACCTAATTCTGCCCGTCCGATATCGCTGAAACGGATAATACGGTTATTATCTTCCCGCAGGATCAAGTTGTTAAACTCTTCTGCCGTATGCATCAGTCCTAACGTACGGATGGTAAGTTCCACCGTATTACCTTCAATACTTCCGGATGGGAGTTCTACATTTTCTTTATCTACTGCATTTTTAACGTCGATAGGGGTAATGCCATAACCTGACATCTTGATCGGATCTAACCACAAACGCATGGAATAACGCTTTTCTCCCCAAATACTAACGCTACTGACGTCTGCAATAGTCTGCAATTGTTCTTTTACGGTGAGGTCGGCAATTTCACTCAATTCCAACAGAGAACGTTTATCACTTTGCAATGCTACCATCAGGATAGGCATGGCATCTGCATCTGCTTTTGATACAGTAGGCGGGTCACAGTCACGGGGCAAGTAGCGTTGAGCACGTGAAACTTTATCACGCACGTCGTTTGCAGCAGTTTCCAAGTCGACGGAAAGCTCGAATTCTACCGTAATACGGGATGAACCCTGCTGGCTGACGCTGGACAAGGAACGGATACCCGGAATACCATTGATATTTTGTTCCAGTGGTTCGGTAATCTGGTTTTCAATAACATCGGCATTTGCACCCGGGTAGGAGCAAGATACCGAAATGATAGGATTGTCCACGGACGGATATTCTCGGACGCCGAGGTAGCTGTACCCGATAATCCCGAAAAGCAGGATAATAAGGGTGAGCACTGTGGAAAGAACCGGGCGCCGTATACTGAGTTCAGATATATTCATAAGGCATCCGGTTTAATAAATGTTATCCAAAGTTACAGGTAATCCGGTACGGAGTTGCAAGGTTCCTGAGATTATAATAGTATCCCCTTCCTGCAAACCTTGTAATACTTGAGTCTCGGCTTCCGTGCGTATGCCGGTTTGTATTTCTACAGGCTGGGCTTTCCCCGATTTATAAAGAAATATCTTATCCTTACCCATCTCCGGAACAATCGCTTCGGATGGAACGGCAAGGGCATCCTGAATCTCGTTTTTGCTTAAACGGATGTCTGCATAGCGTCCCGGCATCACATAACCGTTGGCATTTGGATAGAGGGCACGTAAAGTCAACGTATGGGTGTTTTGATCCATTCTGGATTCCCGGGCATAAACTTTTGCGTGGAAAGTCTCGAGCTTACCTTCAAGTCCGAAATTCACTCCTGCACCGATTTTTACATCGTTGGCGTAACGTTCGGGGACGGAGAATTCTACCTTCAGTGGAGATATTTTGGTTAGTTTGGCTACAATAGTAGTAGGAGAGGCATAAGTTCCTACACTGACTTGGCGCAAACCAATCACACCGTCGAATGGTGCACGAAGCTCGGTTTGTGCAATGTTTGCCTCTATCAGATCTATGTCTGCATTCAGGGTTGCCAGTTCAGTTTTTACCTGTTCATAGGCTTCTTTACTGACTGCATCTCTTTCCAACAGAGCATTTTGGCGGAATACACGGTCTTCTGCTAATTTCAGTTGGGCTACAAGACGTTGCAACTGTGCTTGCAAAGGACGGTCGTTTACTTTAGCCAGTAATTGTCCTTTTTTTACCTGGCTTCCCTCCTCGAAATTAATTTCAATAATTTTACCGGAAGTTTCGAAAGAAAGATCTACCTCTTCATCAGGCAATAAGCTACCACTGATTTTTATTTCATCTTTCAGCAGTTGAGGTTTTATGATCTTTGCATTTACATTCAGTATTCTCTTATTATTGCGGTTAGTGCTCATCACTTTGTCTGCAGCCGCCAATTCTTTGTTCTCCTTAGGGAGTTGAGAATAAATACCCCCGCCTATTAGTCCGGCACCAATAAAAATGATGATGCCCCATTTAACTTTTTTATTCATGTATCAGTATTAGTATTACGTCAGATTATGTCAGCATGAATTTGGACATCTTGAGAACAGGAAGGTTTAATACGAGAAGCGTTAAAAAAAGTGATAAAGTGATGATGATTTTAATATGCTGCCCTGTATTTTCCTTCCTCCTTGTCTTCCAGCATGTTGAGGTAAGAGCTATAGCGTGACTCGCTGATATAATGTTCTTTTACAGCTTCCCGTACGGCGCAGCCTGGTTCCTGACGGTGAGTGCAGTTGCCATAACGGCAGTCTGCAGAGAATTTGAATATCTCTGGGAAATAGTGCCCTATCTCTTCCTCTTCCATATCGAATGTGCCAAAACCTTTGATTCCCGGTGTATCGATAATATATCCGTCTCCCGGAACGGGAAACATTTCAGAGAAGGTGGTGGTGTGCATACCTTTATTATGATAGATGGAAATTTCACCGGTTTTTACCTCTTGGTCAGGCAGTATCGCATTGATAAGGGTTGACTTTCCTACACCGGAATGTCCGGAGAAAAGTGTTACCCGACCTTTCAATTCTTCCTGAATTTGTTCTATACCCTCACCTGTTTTGGCCGAAACTTTAAAACAGGGATAGCCGATGGTAGTATAGAGATTGATAAGTCCGTCCAGATAGTGAAGCTCATCCTCATCATAAGCATCTGTTTTATTAAAGATTATCTTAACGGGTACGCGGTATGCCTCAGCAGAAGCCAGAAAGCGGTCGATGAAAGTAGTGGAGGTTTCCGGATAATTCACCGTTACCACCAGCATACACTGGTCGAGGTTGGCGGCAAGGATGTGAGACTGTTTGGACAGGTTGGACGAACGCCGGATAATATAGTTCTTTCGGTCTTCAATTTCGTTGATGAATGCCGTTCCTTCCTGATTCAATATGATTTGCACATGGTCGCCTACTGCCACCGGATTGGTGCTACGGATACCTTTTAGGCGGAAGTTGCCTTTAATTTTGCATTCAACGTATGTCCCCTCGTCGGTCTTTACCAGATACCAACTTCCTGTATTTTTAATTACCAGTCCCCTCAAAATAGTTGAAAGTTGAGAGTTGGGAGTTGAAAGTTGAAAGTAAGGAGTCGTTGGAGAACGGTCGGTGCCGCACGGTAACTCTCGGCTTTCAATTTTCAACTCTCAACTATATTTATACTGTCATAATCTCTTTATCCTTTGCTGCCAGCATATCGTCAATCTGCTTGATATACTTGTCGTGAATCTTTTGCAGCTTTTCTTCACCGCCTTTTTGGGCGTCTTCCGCCAATCCTTCTTTCACTGATTTCTTAAAGGCGTCGATGGCATCGCGGCGTGCGTTGCGTACACTCACTTTGGCGGTTTCGCTTTCGTTCTTACACTGTTTGGCAAGTTGTTTACGGCGCTCTTCCGTCAACGGGGGAATGCCGATGCGGATAATTTCGCCGTTGTTTTCGGGCATGATGCCGAGGTCGGAGTCGATGATTGCCTTTTCAATGATGCGGAACATGCTCTTGTCCCACGGCTTGATGGCGATACTGCGGGCATCCGGAGTGGTTACGGCTGCTACGTTGTTGATGGGAACCATGCTTCCGTAAGAATCGACACGGATTCCGTCCAGCAAACGAACATCGGCTTTTCCGGCACGGATGTGGGCCAATGATTCTTCCAGATACATTACGGCCATATCCATTTTCTCTTGTGCTTCGTCTAAGATGTCTTTTACGTCTTTCATATTTCTATTGTTTGAAGTAGCTTTTAGTTTGAAACTTTGCAAATATAATTGTTTCACGACAGATTACACAGATTTACACAGATTATTTTATCCGATAATCTGTGTAAATCTAAATCCGTATCCATTAATGTAAACCGGCGGATGTACGCCGAGGAATGTCAGTTATGTACCAGCGTCCCTATTTCTTCGCCCTGCATCACTTTCTTCAGATTACCTACGGTGTCCATGTCGAAGACGATGATGGGCAGGTTGTTTTCCTTGCACATGCAGGTAGCCGTAAGGTCCATGACTTTCAGGCCGCGTTTCAGCACTTCGTCGTAAGTGATGTCGTGGAATTTCGTTGCCGTAGGGTCTTTCTCCGGGTCGGCGGTGTAGATGCCGTCAACGCGTGTGCCTTTCAGCATGACGTCTGCTTCTATTTCGATGCCACGGAGAGAAGAACCGGTATCAGTAGTAAAGAAGGGGTTTCCGGTTCCGGCAGACATGATTACGATTTCTCCGGCTTCCATATATTCAATGGCTTTCCACTTGCTGTAGAATTCGCCTATCGGTTCCATACGGATAGCTGTCAGTACACGGGCTTTCACACCGGCTGCCACCAATGCCGAACTAAGGGCAAGGCTGTTCATTACGGTAGCTAACATCCCCATCTGGTCTCCTTTTACGCGGTCGTATCCTTTACCTGCACCGGTCAATCCACGAAAGAAGTTACCACCGCCGATTACGATTCCTATCTGTACTCCTTGTTCATGAATTTCTTTGATTTGGGCTGCATACTCTGCCAGTCTTTTCTCGTCGATACCGCTTTTCTTTTCTCCCATCAAGCTTTCACCACTGAGCTTTAATAGGATTCTCTTGTATTTTGTCATAAGATATATATTATTTAGTTTGTGCAAATATAAGGAATATAAATGAATATCATATTGTTTGGCTTACAGGATGTGAGAAATATGTAATCGGGGACTGTTTGTAATTTACGGAAAAGAGGGGTTGTCTGCCCGGCTTCGGATTGAGATAATTGTAATAGCATTTGGGACAATGCTGCAAAGCGGTATAAGGGATATTGCCTTTCTTTGGAGGTCAAAAAAATAATTATTATGAAGAATAGTATTAAATTGCTTTTAACGGGAGTGGTTTCTGCATTATGTGCAGGGATTCTCCGAGCCCAGGACAGTTGGCAGTCGCAACTCTTAAAGGTGGCCGGTGACGGAGCACTGACTTATATTCAAAATGCCGACGGATTTGTTTTGCCTGATTTCAGTCAGGCTGGATATAGGAATGGAGAACCGGTACCGATAATAGATATGCCGGACCGGACGGAAACGATCAGTCCGCTGCCGGATGTTGCTGCGGATAATACGGCGCACATTCAGGCTGCCATCAATAAGGTAAGTGCTCGTACTAATATTACTACGGAAAAAGTGATGCCGGGTGATTATAGTTTCAGTGTGGCAGATGCGGGTGCCTACAAAGTGGGGTATCTTATTTGCGTGAAGTATCCCACGACGACGGCTTGGCTGGAGGCTGTGTGGCATGGTGGGAACTCCAAACGGAATACGGATGAATCGATGAAGTGGAAAACGAGTGATGTAGACATGTCTTATCACCGATATATCAAGAAGATAGAAGGAATGTCGTTACATTGGATGCGCCGTTGTACTACACGCTCGATAAGACTTATGCACAAGCCTATATAAGATAAATAATATTACGACTATCCGTCATAATATCGGTATCGAGAATTTACACATCTCTTTCGAGCGTACTCCAGCCAGTTCGAAAGCGAACGTCGATCAGAATTGTATCTATATGAGTTCATTGGAGAATAGCTGGGTGAAAGGGGGGGCTATGACCGGGTTT
>OKSC01003608.1_pt1 | contig 11252 bp, 10 predicted proteins | sample 1601161 | NCBI WGS metagenome assembly OKSC01 (sample SAMEA3541552, study PRJEB24748) | human gut metagenome | biome: human gut; feature: human-associated habitat; material: faeces | place: China | collected 2012
CATGCAGAAGGTGATGATCAGGGTGATGGCGGTGAACCAGCCGATGTTCACAAAGGCCGCCAGTGCCGCGGGAGCGTTTGCCGGCGGACTCAACGTGATGTTCCCCGCCAGGATGTTCGGAGTGCCCTACACCATCACGGAATGGAATTTCGTTGATCCCAACCCCTATAATGTCGAAGGCGCATTTCTGACCGGAGCATATGGCGCACTCCAGAATTATGCGGGCTTCTGCCGCTTTGAATGGGGAATCGTGGCGGATCGCAGCAAAATGGGCGGATTCGGGTTCTGCAACGATCCCCTGCAGCTGCTGGCAATGCGAGCCGGAAGCTGTTTTTTCCTGCGCGGGGACGTGCGTTCCGCGACAACGGCAATCCCGATGCAGGTACCCAAAGTGCTGCCCGAAAATCCCGGCTGGCGGAGATTCCCCGAAGTCATGCAGCGGCTCGGGCTGCTGGTGAAAACCGGCATGCTGGTTCAAGGGAGTCCCATTCCGGCGGGAACCCGTGCATTCATCGCCCCCGAATCCATGCCGGATATCGATGGGAAACCGGTATTTTCCGGACATTTTGCTTCAGATGTGTTGACGGCTATGGCGGCAGGCAATATTATCCCTGCACGGCTCATTGATTTGAAAAAAGGCCGGTTCACCTCGGAAACCGGCGAGATTGAGCTGGTTTCCACGCAAAGAAGCCTCAAGGTTGCAACCGGCAGGAGTGAAGCGGTTCTCGGTGATGCCGGAACGGAATTCCACGGCAAATTTGCCCGGGTGAAAATTCAGGAGGCATTCGGCGCCGTACTGATTGCCGCCCGGGACAACAGGCCGCTGACGGAAAGCCGCCGGATCTTCATCTGTCACCTGACCGACCTGAAGGGCGACGGGATGCGCTTTCTTGACCGCGGCATGTCCATTGTCGATGACTGGGGGACGGATACCATGCTGATGAGACGCGGCAGTGCCGAGATCACGCTGAAAGGCGGAGCCGGAATGAAGCTCTACGCCTGCACCACCGCCGGGAAGCGTCTCTTCCCGGTTTCGACGACCCCCGGCGGCGACGGCGGAATCTCGTTCCTCGCCAGAAATTTCGTTGGCGATCAGGCCGTCTGCGTTTACGAACTGACTGCGGAATAAAACAACTGAAAAGGAAATCGTTTATGAAGCCGATGGATGACGACATTCACTCCCGGCAGCGAACCGGATGGAAGGTGCTTGCTTCCAATTCGGCCTTCTTTTCGAAGCTGGGTTTCACCTACGATCCGCCGCGTTTTGATGCAAACGGCGAACTGATCCGTTTCTACGACACCGAAAGGATGCTCCGCTACCACCGCGAGATGTTCGCCCGCGGTGTGAAGCTCCACTCTTCGCTGTTATTTTCCGGCTGGATCGGTGACGGAAAATTCGATTATGCCGAAACCGACCGGGTGCTGTCCGCAATTGCCTCGCTGGGGCCGGGAGTGCGCTATCTGCCCCGCGTCAAGTTCAATGCTCCGCTGGACTGGGGGAAAAACCACCCGGAGGAGCTCTGTGTCTACTTCGACGGTCCCCGGGACCGGGAAGGGATCCGGAATCTCGCCGGAGGTCTGCGTCAGGATATTCTGGGCTACGACGGCGACGGCTACTACGCCATCAATTACCGCGATGACCGCCCCAACCGCAATGGTCTCATTGCCAATCAGAGTTTTTCCTCCGAAGTCTGGCGGCGGGATGCGGTTGACGCCCTGATCCGGCTGATCCGCCACGTTCAGGCAACGCCGTGGCACGATATGATTATCGGCTGGCACATCGCTTACGGCAACTGCGGCGAAACCGCGTTGTGGGGCGGCTTCAATCAGCCGGTGATGAGAACGGGCGACTTCGGGATCTCCCATCGCAAAGCATTTTTCGACTGGGGGATGAAGTGTTACGGATCGCTGAAAAAAATGCGCGAAACCTGGCTGCTGCCGGAATTGACCCGGGAGAACATCGAACCGCCGCCGCCGTCCCTGCGGCAGGGCGGCACCCGGAATGCCGAAGAATTTTTCCGAACCTCTCCCGCGGCTCAAATCTGCATCGACTATGACCGTTTTCTTTGCGAAAAAGATGCGGAATCCCTTGAAATTCTCTGCCGGGCAGCCAAAACAGCCGATGACAGGCCGGCGGGAGGTTTTTATGGATATTACCTGACGCTGCCCCGGGCGGCCTATGCCGGTCACTGCGCCTATGACAGGGTTTTGAATTCTCCGTGGATTGATTTTCTCTGTGCTCCGGCCGGATATTACCGCCGGGGGGTCGGGGAACCCGGCGGCGAACAGGTTTGCGCCCAGTCGATCACCCGCCGCAAGCTCTTTCTGGACGAACTGGATCTGCGTACCCATCTGGCGCAGGAAAAACCCCGTGCCGCCAACTGGCCGGAAACCCGCTATCTATTGTGGCGCGAATTCGCCCGATGCCTGATGTATGACAATAATTTCTGGTGGATGGATCTGGGCGGCGGCTGGTTCGATTCCCCGGAGATCGCGGCGGAAATCGGCAAGCTCGAAAAACTGGCGCGCCGCCTGCGGAAACGTTCTGTGCCGCATTTCCCGGCACAGGTGCTGATACTGTCCAGCGACGAGGCGTTTCTGTATCATCGTCCCAGTTTCGATCTGCACCGCGATCTGATGCAGGAAACGCCGGCCGAGCTTCAACTGTGCGCGGTGACAATCGACCATTACCGCACTTCCGATCTGAACTCCTTGCCGCTGGACCGCTATCGTCTTGTGATCATTCTGAATTCCTTTGAACCGGATTCCGATGCGGCGGCAATATTGACAAAAGGAGTTGCTGCGGAAACACCGATTCTCTGGATGTACGCTTCAGGCCGGGTTCACGGCGACGATCCGTCCGGCTTGCCTTTGAAGGCCTTTATGCCGCCGCCAGAGTTCGGAATCAAATTCGGGAATTTGCCGGAGCGGCGGTTTCTGAGCGAAGAACATGAATATCCGATGTTCGGCATAGATGTCTCCGATTCCGAAGATATTACAGTTCTGGCACGCTACTCGGACGGAACTCCCGCCGCAGCCGAATGCCGGCGGAATGGACGCCTGACGCTCCGGGTTGCAGTACCGCTTCTTAGCAAGTTCGAGTTCCGGGAGATTCTCCGCCGCGCCGGAATCCAACCGTACCGGGAGGGCTTTGCCGCCTGTTACGGAAATGACCGGTTCCATGGAATCTTTGAAGACGGAGGCTCGTCATTCGAATTTTACGAAAAATTGCCTGGAAATCAAAGCCGGCATCTGGCTTGACGGAGCTTCCCACAAATTTGCAGACAAATGTTCGACTGGAACAAACTCCAGGTCGGGCGCTCTTCCGGATTTCATCGGCCGTGCCGCGCGGTACGAAGCCGGATATTCTCCGTTCCAGCCGGACAGATTCGGAGCCGGATTTTCATTCCGCCGGCCTCCCAGTCTCCCGGCGCAATGAAATCGATGTAAGACAGTCTCCCGTCACCGATCCATGCCGCAGAATCGTCGTTCCCGGTTCCCCGCGAAACCATCTCTCGAAATCAATACTCTTATTATTCGCATAAACCATCTGTTTTCACTTCACTTTTGCGGTAATCGTCCGGAGCACCCGAAAATAAACTTAATGAATAGATAATTTTATTGATCTTCGACATTCCCTCTCCGGACAGAACGGAATTCCGGGCCGTTTTTCAAAACAGCCGCTTCGAAAATTTTTGAAAACACGGGAGCCGCGAAGCATGAAACATGATGGACGTTTGCGGTTTCCGGTACATCGGACCGCCGCCGCCGGAAAAGCCCGCGGCCGGAATTCCTCAGCCGGAACGATCCGAGCGCACGAAAGTGCCTTCCCGCCGTTTATTATTATAAGTCCAAACAGATTCACTCGATAAAATTATTGTCACATTTTCATAATTGTCCGGTTTTTCGACTTGTATTTGCGAATTGTATTCATTATATTGTCCTCGGTATCCGATAACGATTAAAACAGGGAAAACAGAAATGGGTGCAATATATAATAATAAGGACAAGTTCAGCTATTCCCTTTTGCGGGACTATCATTCGCTCCTGGAACTGCGGCTGCTGGAACTTGCCAACGCGCGTTTCGTATGGAAGGGAAAGAACTCTTTTTCGTTCAACCGCTGCTTCCTGATGCTCGAAGGCGGCGGCCGCATGATCAACCATACCGCGAACCAGGAATACGAGCTGCGGCCCGGCTATGCGTATTTCATTCCGCCCAGGGTGGAGCTCTCTTATGATTTCCAGCCCGGCATCAGTCTGCTGAGTTTGCATTTCCAGCTTTATATCCTGCCGGGCGTCGACGTCTTCGACGGTGAAACCCGCTGCCAGGAGCTGACGCTTGATCCGGACCGGCTGAAGGAGTTCGCCTGCGTCATGGCGAAATCGCCGGACTGGGACGCATTCTGCCGGTTCGAATCCCTGATCTGGAAGCTGCTCTCCGGCATCAGGGAACCCGATTCGAAACGGCTTGAAAAGCTGACCAGCCTGCATGAAAAATACGGCAAGGTTCTGCAGTACATTCACAACAACATCAGCGCCGACATGGGGGTGGAGGAGATCGCGCGGGAAGCGGGCGTCAAGCGGGACACCTTCTCGCGCCATTTCTCCAACGACTTCGAGGTTCCGCTCAAAACCTTCATCATGAACGAGCTGGTCGCCATCTCGGAGCGTTATCTGCTGCACAGCGAACTGCCGGTGCGCGAGATCGCTTCGGAGCTGAAATTCAGCAGCGAATTCTATTTCTCGACCTTCTTCAAACGGCTGAAGGGCGTCTCCCCGACCCAGTTCCGCGCGATGCGCCGGAAAATCTGACCGGAAAGTCAGGTCCCACGGAAAAAACAGCGCCTCCCGCTTCAAATGAAACGGGAGGCGCCGTCGTGTCGATTTCTCAGAAATGGTCGGCGATATAATCGACCGCATTGCGGAAAAACACCACGCCTTCGCCTTCGCGCGGCAGCTTGCCCGCCGCCTTGTCGAACGTCCAGGTCGGGGAGTTGTAGGGCGACAGAAACGCCTCCGGATGCGGCATCAGGCCGAAAACGCGGCCGGTCGGATCGCAGATGCCGGCGATGGAATTCAGCGAGCCGTTCGGATTCGCGGGGAATTCGGTCGCCGGCGTGCCGTCCTGATTCACATAACGCACCGCGGCCAGGTGACGCGCCTCGATCTCCCCGAGAACCGCGTCGTCAACGACGAACTTGCCCTCTCCATGGCGCAGCGGCAGGCGGATCTTGTCGATCCCCTTCGTGAACACGCAGGGCGATGCCGGGTCGGCCTTCAGGATGCACCAGTCGTCGCGGAAGACCCCCGAATCATTGTGGGCCAGCGCCGCGGTCTGCGTGAAATAGTCGCCGTCGAGCGCCGGGACCATGCCGAGGCGGGTCAATGTCTGGAAACCGTTGCAGACGCCCATCACCAGTTTGCCGTCCGCAATGAACTTCTCGAGCTGGTCGCGCAGTCTGAACTTGACGCGGTTCGCAAAGATCGTCCCGGAGCCGAGGTGATCGCCGAACGCGAAGCCGCCGATGAAGATCAGGAACTGATATTCGCCGAGCGTATGTTTCCCGGCGATCAGGTCGTTGAGGTGAACCAGTTCGGGAGTCGCGCCGACCAGCCTGCACGCCGCGGCGGTCTCACGCTCGCAGTTCAGCCCGAATCCGGTGATGATCAATACTTTGACATCAGATCTTTTCATGTATGATACCCTGAATTTTAGGTGTGGTAATCCGCGTTGATTTTGACATACTCGTAGGAGATGTCGTTGGTCCAGACCCAGTAGCTTTCGTCACCGTCGTGCAGGTCGACCGAGACGGTGAATTCCCGTTTCCGGACGATATCGACGAGATCCGATTCGGGAGTGCCGGCGTCTCCGCCCTCCCGCACGACCGGAACGCCGTCGTAAAAGACATCGACCTTCTCCGGCTTGAACTTCGCGCCGGAATAGCCGAGTGCCGCGACAACGCGGCCCCAGTTCGGGTCGCCGCCGAACCAGGCGGTCTTGCAGAGCAGCGAATTCGCGACCGACTCCGCGCAGAGTTTCGCATCTTCCGTGCTGCGCGCGTTGAACACCTCGACGTGAACGAACTTCGTCACCCCCTCGCCGTCCATGACCATCTCGCGGGCGAGCTGCTGCATGACGGCGAGCAGCGCCTCGCGGAAGGTCGCGGCCTGCGGCGTATCCGGCCGGATTTCGACGCCGGAGAGGCCGTTCGCCATGGCGATGACCGTGTCGTTCGTACTCATGTCGCCGTCGATGGTGATCCGGTTGAACGACTGCGCGACGTTCTCCTCGATCATGTCGGAAAGCAGCGCATTCGAAATCTTCACGTCGGTCGTGATGTAGCAGAGCATCGTCGCGTGCGGAACTTTCAGCGACGGGTCGATCATGCCGGCCCCCTTGGTCATCGCACCGATGCTGCAGACGACGCCGTCAAGTTCGAGCTCGACCGCGATCGACTTCGGCACGGTGTCGGTGGTCATGATCGCCTGCGCGGCGAGCTCGCCGCCCTCCTCCGAAAGCGACGCGACCGCAAGCTCGATCCCCTTCTTGACCGTATCCATCGGCAGCTGGGTGCCGATCCGGCCGGTGGAGGAGACCACCACCTCGTTCGAGTTGATGCCGAGTTTGTTGGCGGCCAGCACGCAGGTGGCTTCGGCATTCGAAATGCCGGTGTCCCCGGTGCAGGCGTTTGCGTTGCCGGAGTTGATGACCGCCGCGCGGATCGTGTCGCAGAACAGCACGCGCTTGCGGCAGACCTGAACCGGAGCGGCCGCAAAAGTGCAGCTCGTGAAAGCTCCGGCGAAGTTGGCCGGCACGTCGCTGACGAGCATCGCGAAATCGGGAGCGCCGCTCCGCTTGAAGCCGGCCGTGACGCCGGCGGCCCGGAAACCGCGCGGAGTCGTAACCGACCCGTTGGCAAGACGTTTGAAACTACTCATCGATTTTATCTCCGTAGGTTGCTTTGACATTGATCGCGATGCCGCCGCGCGGACGGAACCGGCCGATGACCTCGGCCCGGCGCGGCGAACAGGTTTTCACCACGGCGTCGAGAATCGTGTTGACCGACTCCTCGTGGAAGGTATTCGTATTGCGGAACGAATACAAGTAGAGTTTCAGCGATTTGCTCTCGATGCACTTTTTGTCCGGCACGTACCGCACGATGATGTGCCCGAAGTCCGGCTGGCCGGTCACCGGGCAGAGCGAGGTGTATTCCGGGCAGTCGAACTCGATGACGTAGTCGCGGTCGGCGTAGACGTTCTCAAACGCCTCAAGCCGCGCGGCGTCGGGGGAGTTCGGATAGTTGCGTTCCGAGACCGACAGCAGCGTCAGGTCACGAAACCGTTCCCGGTTCTTTTCGGAGTTCATATCGGTCCTGTTTTGTAATAAGTTCAAGTTTCTGGATATTTTCCCTATAAAATAGCATCTTTTCGGAGTATTTTCGATATTAAACTGAAAAAATGAGATTTTTTTTCTTGAATTTTGTGGAATCAGTCATTATATTGCACTCAGGATTGGGAAGAATAAGGTTATCGTGACAGACGATTTATGTCCGTAAATTAAACTTGTGAGGGATGAACCAAAATGAAATTCGGTAAGACAATTCTGGCGTCGGCGATTTTTGCTGTGATGGTGATCGGTGCGTCGACCTCCCAGGCGGCTGACGATCCGTGGATCATGAAACCGGTCGAAAAGCTCGGCCGCGGCATCGCCAACGTTGCATTCGGTCCCCTCGAAATCCTGATGAAAGGTTATGACGTCACGCAGGAAATGGGCGGCATCGCCGGCCTGACCTACGGCCCGCTGAAGGGCGTCAGCTATACGATCGCCCGTGAAATCGTCGGCGTGGTCGATATCGTGACCTTCCCGTTCCCGCTGCCCGGCTGCCCGGACGACCCGAACGACGCCGGCTGGGGCTACGGACCGATCATGCGCCCGGCATGGGTGGTCGACATCCAGCACAACTGGGGCGACTTCGTCTACGATTCGAACGCGATCGTCTCCAGCGACTACTGAGTCTGTCGCCGGTATTTGATTCCGCTTCCGGAAGCTTTCGGGTTTCCGGAAGTTTTTTTATGCCCCGTCCGCCGGGAGTCCGACGCACCCGGCTTGAAAGAGCAGTCATGTTGTGATATATTATTGATTTTATGAATCATGGAAGCGACGGGGCGGAGCCCTCATCAACAACGGACTGTGAATTATGAGCTTTTCCTGCGGATTCGTCGGGCTGCCGAATGTCGGAAAGTCCACTTTGTTCAATGCATTGTGCAAGGGGGGCGCCGAAGCGGCCAACTTCCCGTTCTGCACGATCGAGCCGAATACCGGCATCGTGCCGGTGCCGGATGAACGGCTCCAGGTCCTTTCGGATCTCGAAAAATCGGGGCGCATCGTCCCCTCCACGCTGAAATTCATCGACATCGCCGGACTGGTCAAAGGGGCGAGCCAGGGCCAGGGGCTCGGCAACCAGTTTCTCGGGCATATCCGCAGCGTCGACGCGATCGCCCATGTCGTGCGGCTCTTCGAGGACGGCGACGTCGTGCATGTCGACGGCAGGATCGACCCGGTGAACGATCTCGACGTGATCCTGACCGAGCTCATGCTCGCCGACCTCGAGTCGCTTGAGAAACGGCGCGACAAGGCGCACAAGCTCGCGCGGGCGAACGATCCCGACGCCAGGCTCGAATACGAGCTCATCAAGTCGCTGGCCGGGCAGCTCGGCGACGGCAGGATTCCGGAATACGACAAAAACAATCCGAAACTGGTTGAATGGGTGAAGGGCTACGGACTCCTGTCGATGATGCCGGCTTTCGTCTGCGCCAACACCGACGAAGAGAATTTCCGCAACTTCGGCACCTCGGAAAAGGCCAAAGCCCTGGTCGAATTCGCCGCGAAGCACGGCATGGAGGTCGTTCCGGTCTGCGCGAAGCTCGAGGAGGAGCTCGGCCAGCTTGAGGAAGAAGAAGCCGCCATGTTCATGGAGGAGCTCGGAATCAAAGAGACCGGTCTCGCCCGGGTGATCCGCACCGGCTACCGGCTGCTCGATTACATCACCTTCTTCACGGCCGGGCCGATGGAGTCGCGCGCCTGGACGGTCACCCGCGGCACGCCCGCGCCGCAGGCGGCCGGGAAAATCCATACCGACCTCTGCCGCGGCTTCATCCGCATGGAGACGGTTTCGTACGAGGATCTGGTCGCCGCCGGCGGATGGGCGAAAGCGCAGGCGGCCGGAAAGCTCCGGATCGAAGGGAAAGAGTACCTGATTCAGGACGGCGACGTCATCCACGTCCGTTTTTCGGTCTGAGCCATTGAATTCATATGTGAAAATGCTTTAGCGGGAATAGTTTTTCCTGTTTCATCATTGAAAAATGATAAAAAAGGTGTATGTTATGATTCCCCGGGGAATGACAACGGTTGCATTCCGGAAAAGGGGCAGAGCACGATTATAACATTTCAGCGATAAGAGGTTCAAGCATGGCGAAAAAGAAAACCGAGCTTGCCTTCGAAGGCAAGGATAAGGAATATTACGAGGCCCTGATGCATGCCCGTGATATCGTGACCAAACAGATGCAATACCATGCCGAAGACGCGCTGGACTGCACCAACGCCGACAAGCGCGGCGTGACCACTCACATGGCCGACGTCTCCAGCGACAACTCGCGGCATGAAATGGAGCTGCGGATGCTGACCGAAGAGGGCAATGTGCTCCAGCTGATCGAAGACGCGCTTCAGCGCCTGGCCGACGGCGAATACGGCCGCTGCCAGGAGTGCGGGGAGATGATCTCCGAAGGGCGTCTCAAGATCCGTCCGTACGCGGTCTTCTGCGTAAAGTGCAAATCCCGGCACGAACAGATGAGGTAGCGTGTGACGGAGCGGTGTTCCGGAACAATGGAGCCGAACTCCCGGCGCGAGCGCACGGTGCTGGGCTGGGCGCTGGGAGTCTCCCTCGCGGCGCTGCTGCTCGACCAATGGACCAAAATCGTCGTCGAGCGGCAGTTTGTCCTCGGAGAGAGCCGGCCGGTCTGGGAGCCGTTCTTTTCGCTGACCTTCGTCCGCAACGAGGGAGCCGCCTGGAGTATTCTGAGCGGCCACGGCTGGTTCCTGCTGCTGGTCGCCGGAGTGGTGACGCTCGGCGTCATCTGGTATTTCCGCCGGCTGGCCGAAGGGTACGCCGAGCGTTATTTCGCGCTGCTGCTCGTACTCGGCGGGGTGGTCGGCAATTCGATCGACCGCATCTGGCGCGGCGCGGTCGTCGATTTCTTCGACTTTCACTGGTATGACAAATTCCGCTGGCCCGTATTCAATGTGGCCGATATCGCGATCTGCATCGGAGTCGGGCTTTTCGTCCTCTCGACCCTGCTGCGGCCGTCGGGAAAGAAAGAGGAGCCGGAGTCCGGCGCTTGAATTCCGGCCCGCCGAATGATATTTTACTCCTGTTCCGAACCAAACGCGAACAGGAGTTTTTTTATGAAGATCATTCGAATCGATACCATGCGGAAGCTCGAACAGCAGGCCATCGCGTCCGGCGTGCCGGGCTACGAACTGATGCGCCGCGCCGGAGAGGGGGCCGCCCGGGAGATCCGCGCCTTCGCCCGCGGCCGTGAATTCGGCCGGGCGGTCGTTCTGGCCGGCCGCGGCAACAACGGCGGAGACGCGCTGGTCGTCGCCGCCCGGCTCGGGCTGCCGGTGATAATCTATGCGACCGGTCCGCTGAATGAACTGCGCGGCGAAGCCGCCGAAGCCGCGCGCGACCTGCCCGAAAACATCGAGGTCCGGGTATGCGACGGCCTGACCGGGCGGGATTTCCGCCGGGACGACCTGATTATCGACGGGCTGCTCGGCACAGGATTTACCGGCGAACTGCGCCCCCGGTTCCGAAACTGGATCGAGACGGCCAACCGTTCCGGCTGCCCGATCGCGGCGCTGGATCTCCCCTCCGGGATCAACGGCGATACAGGCAAGGCCGACTCCGGGCTCGCAATCCGGGCGGAGCTGACCGTCACCTTCGGCTGCCCGAAATGCGGCCTTTTCCGAGCGGACGGTCCGGCGGCTTCCGGGCGGCTGCGGCTGGTCGATATCGGGGTGCCGGAGCCGGAGGAGTCCGAGGGCGAGGCGTTCTTCGCCGCCGACGCGGAGGAACTGCTGCACCGGCCGGCCTACGACACCTACAAGAACCTGCGCGGCCGTCTGCTGATCGCGGCGCCCCCACTGTGACAAGATCATCACAGATTATACCGGCAACGTCGTCTGCGTGCTG
>OKSC01003617.1_pt1 | contig 11236 bp, 10 predicted proteins | sample 1601161 | NCBI WGS metagenome assembly OKSC01 (sample SAMEA3541552, study PRJEB24748) | human gut metagenome | biome: human gut; feature: human-associated habitat; material: faeces | place: China | collected 2012
TTGGAACCATATAAACAACTGTACTACAATATTTTAATTTATAGAACTCCTCTTAGCAACTTGCTCTTTTGTATAAACCGGATATTGCGGATATTTATCGGCATATTCCAAGAAGATTTCCTTTAGGTAATCAAAATATTTTTTGTCTTTTGTAGCTAAATATAAATAACCGCAATCGACAATAAAATATTGCATATTATGCTGATAGATATTGCGCCAGCAAGCATCGAAAAAGTCACTTTTATAAGATTTTCCGCAATCGGGACAATAGTGGTCATGAGGCTTGTCAAGCTCGAATTTAAACAGCTTTTTATGTACAGGGCAAATATAGTTCTGACTACGCCCAGTCGATTTATCGGGAATGTCAAAACCGTAACGGACACGTTCATCGACTCTTTCTTTCAACATACCGACAATTTTAGTACCCCATTCGGTTTTAGCAGAGGCTTCTACATTCCTCAAATCTTCATCCGTAAAAAAACGATAAGTTTTTTCGCAAGAGCGGTTATTTACTCCTTCTGTTAAAGTATTCGCTTCATTATTTGCTCTGAGTTGCGAAGCACTTATAAAAGCAATAAAAACAAGCGATACCGTCAGTAACATCTTTCTCATGTTATTTCGATTTACTTTTAGTTAAACATTAAATTCTTACTGATTGTCAATACGCATAATACGACATTTTTGCAACAAGCCTTTTTGTTTTACAAAGAGATAAAAGAAGCATTAATTTTTTCAAGTTATTCGTATTAGCAAATAATTAAAAAAATATTAAATGCAAATTAAGAGCATATCCTCCCCTATCTTACATTAAAATAATCTTGTTTATTCAACAAATTGAGAATTTACTCTTACAAAGTAAAAAAACGGTATCCTACAAAATCGATTTAAGCAAACATGCCCAGTTACCTGTCTCGGGAGCAAAAGACAATTTCCGGATATTTTTGTTCAAAAGGGAACAGGCCGAAAGAAAACGCAAAGAGAACCGAATAATTTTTCGCTATCGGGAAATTCAAACAGGCTATAAAACTATTTTTTTTGATTTTAACAAACTGAAAAGTAAAGATAAAAAAAATGGTTGTCATCCCGACAACCAATCTTCGTTAACCTTAAATCTAATACCATGAAAAACACATTGCAAATATATGGCATATTTCTATTTACGCAAACAAATAAACAAAAAATCGACATACAATTAACTATATTTAATTATTATAGTAAATAATCGAAATATCAGAAACACAATTTCACAATTAACCTATTCTCAAATCTATATTTCATACTTTTGTATAGACATATTACCTAAAAATATTACTTTTGTGAAAAACAAATAGCATGTCAATGAAAGTCATAGATTTAATAAAAAACAGTCCTACGACCGCATTTTCTTTTGAAGTGCTTCCCCCTCTGAAGGGGAACAGTATCGAAAAAGTTTTCAATACGATAGATACATTACGGGAATTCGATCCCAAATACATCAATATCACGACCCATCGAAGCGAATTTTTATATAAAGACATGGAAGGGGGATTATATAAACGTGTGACTGTCCGCACCCGACCCGGAACTGTTGCAGTGGCTGCCGCTATTCAGAATAAATATCAAATTCCCGCTGTTCCCCATATAATATGCAGCGGATTTACTCAAAGTGAAACGGAATACGCCTTGATAGACCTGAGTTTTCTGGGAATATGCGACTTGCTGATTTTGCGAGGAGATAAAGCAAAACATGAAAACAGATTTATTCCGACTCCCGAAGGGCATGCGCACGCTATCGATCTGCAAGCCCAAGTAAACCGGTTTAATGAAGGATACTTTCTGGACGGAAGCAAAATGTCCCTCATAAATACTCCGTTTTCTTATGGTGTAGCAGGATACCCGGAAAAGCATGATGAAGCTCCCAATCCCGATTCAGACCTCTTCTGGCTTAAAGAAAAAGTAAAAGCAGGAGCAGAATATATCGTAACGCAAATGTTTTTTGATAATGAAAAATACTTTTCTTTTGTCGACCGTTGCAAGAGCGAAGGTATCGATGTACCCATTATTCCGGGCATCAAACCCATAAACTTCCGCAATCAACTTACGGTTCTACCCAAGGTTTTCCACGTCGATCTTCCTGAGGCACTGGCCTCTGAATTAAGAAAATGCAAAACCGATGAAGAGGCTAAAGAGGTTGGTGTAGAATGGTGTATATTACAAGCTAAGGAACTAAAAGAAAAAGGTGTACCAAGCATCCACTTTTACTCGATGATGGCTACCGAAAGTATAAAACGTGTAGCACGGCAAGTATATTAAAACAATAAGAAGGAGGTAATTATCGTGTTTTTCAAAGATATTATCGGACAAGATGAGGTAAAGAAAAGATTGATACATTCTGTAAAATCCGGACAAATAGCTCATGCCCAACTGTTTTGCGGGCCTGAGGGAATCGGGAAATTACCTTTGGCTCTTGCTTATGCCCGATATATACAATGCACGAACAAGGGTGAAGATGATGCTTGTGGTGTGTGTCCGTCATGCAAACAATTCAGTTCGGTCATGCATCCCGACATTCACTTTGTATTTCCGATTTATAAGAATGAAAAAAAGAAAAAACGTTTGTGCGACGACTATATAGATGAATGGCGCAAATGTCTCTCCGAGAATCAGTATCTTTCATTGGAACAGTGGCTTTCTTATATCGATGCGGAAAATTCCCAAGTAAGCATCTATGCTGACGAAAGCCGTGAAATTATTCGGAAAATAAGTCTCAAAACTTATGAATCGGATTATAAAATCATGATTATCTGGTTACCCGAATTAATGAATCCCGTGTGTGCCAACAAATTGCTGAAAATACTGGAAGAACCTTACGAAAAGACCGTTTTTTTGTTGGTCAGCAATCAACCCGATAAAATATTGGGTACTATACTCTCCCGTTCACAACGCATTAATATGCGGGTCGTTTCATCCGAAAAAATATCGGAAGCCTTGCAAAGGCGATACTCCTTAGGACAACAAGATGCCGATGCTGTGGCACACATCGCAAACGGAAATTTCATTAAAGCCTTGGAAACGATACAGCTCTCAGAAGAAAACCAATATTTCTTCGACCTTTTCGTGCGCCTCATGCGCCTGGCCTACGGCAGAAAAATAAAAGATTTAAAGGCATGGAGTGAAGAGGCTGCCGATATGGGAAGAGAAAAAGAAAAACGTTTTCTGGCTTATACTCAACGTATGTTACGAGAAAATTATATTTATAATCTTCATATCCCCGAAATCAGCTATTTAAATAGTAGGGAAGAACAATTTTCAACACGTTTCGCACCGTTCATACACGAACGTAATATTATTTCATTGATGAATGAACTGAGCAGGGCGGAATCGGACATATCGCAAAATGCAAACGGAAAGATCGTATTTTTTGATTTGGCAATAAAAATGATTATGTTGCTGAAAAGTTAAAAATTAAAACTCTGTTCGCTACTATTATCAAAAAGCATATCTTTGTAGTCCGTAAAAATCAATAATATTTTACGGTACACAAATCTACGGGGCTGACCGGTTTTGACAGCGGGTAGAAATAGTGTGTAAGCATGCAGAGCGTGGATGGCTTGCTCTATAATCTCAGACATCAAAAATTTAACTGGCGAAAATAACTACGCTCTTGCTGCTTAATCGAAGTATAGTAGATTAGCTTAATCCCGACACAAGGTGTTGGGACGGGACATCACTCGGAAGCTGTTGCTCCGAAGCATTCCGGTCAAGTGGTGCAGTCAAATCGGGGATAGTTCGTGTCAGCCTCGTGGCTCGGATGAAACTTTAGAGGATAAGGCAACGGTTGATGGCTTTGGTTCTGCCGTTGCACGAAAAATCAGGCAAAGATAAGCATGTAGAAAGCTTATGATTTCCTCGTTTGGACGAGGGTTCGATTCCCTCCAGCTCCACAAATTGAAAAGTAAAGCCGCTGAAAAACAGCGGCTTTACTTTTTGTGTATTATGAAACGTTCTCTTTTCAAAAAACGTTTTATAATATTTCAATCTCTTCTTTAGATAATCCGGTAGCTTGTGAAATGACCTCAATAGCCACACCTAATTTTTTCAAATTACGGGCACTTTCTTTTACTCCTTCTTTATGACCTTTTGCCAATCCTTTATTCAACCCCTCTTCAATACCTTCGGCTCTACCTTCAGCTCTGCCCTCGGCCCTACCTTCGGCTTTGCCTTCAGCTCTTCCTTCTTCACGTTCGGTATTGATATTGTCACGAAGGATTACAATATTATCCAAGTGGCGGTAATACGCAGCAAGCTCATCCTTGGTCATGCTGTCCAGTTTCAACCTCTCACGGGCCTCTTCCAGACCGGGAGCTGTAGCTGTAGAAGGTATCTCCCCGGTATTCAGATAATAAATCCATTCTTCCAAAGGACTCCTGGCTACCTGATTGAAATCGTTTACTTTCAGGATATAATATTCGGGATATAACTGGCTGACCGTATCCACCTTGAATGTTTGCTTTTGGAAGGGGGTGAGTTCAAGAAGGTCATTGGTGTGGATACCTCTGAACTCCGTCTTTCCATGATAAACGAAATCGGTTCCATGTCCCAAAGAGAAATAGACGATATTAACGCTATAGACCTTGCGGACCTTGTCATAGCTTTCTCCTCTATTGATATACTCGGTCACCAATTTGGAAGTGCCGAACAGCATACGCTGGAAGTAGGCGTATTCATTATTGTTCTGTACCTCTATCAATACCAGCTCACCTTTGGAATTCTCGGCAAGCATGTCGACGCGGTTATACTTGTCATACTCGTCCTCCTGATTGCTTTCGCTCTCAAGAAGCCGCCGGATAATGATCTTTTCACCCAATAACGTAGTGAGCAGACCTTCCAGGACACTGAAATTAGCCTTGTTCCTGAGCAGGCGCTTCATCGCCCAGTCAAAACGGATTATCTGATTTTCGTTGCTATTTGTCATTATTTAATATATTGATTCTTACAAAGATAGGCAAAATACTTTAGATTACAAAAGAATGCAGGGAGATAATATAATCTTCATAAGCGACAGGTATACTGTTTTCTTCACTGCGTCTTGAAATTTTGTTTCTGCTTATCTTTTGCCGCACATTCCGGACAAAGCCCTTTCAGTACATAATTGATGCTGTTCAGCGTAAACCCTTCCGGTACTTGTACTACCGGTGTAGGGATATTCTGGAAGCAGAATGTCTTGTTGCAACTCTCGCAATGAAAATGAGTGTGCAGGTCGTTGACTTCGCAAGAGCAGCTTGCACTGCATACCGCATATTTGAAAGAACCTGTCCCGTCATCGATGCTGTGTATCAGGTGGTGAGAAAGGAAAAGGGTGATGGTGCGGAAGATAGAGGATTTGTCAACCGTATCCAGCATATTTTCCAAATCGAGTAAAGAGACGGAGCGTCCTGCCTTGAGCATGGCTTGCAATACTAATATGCGTATGGCGGTGGGCTGTATCTCTCTCTTTGCCAACAAGACTAAATAATCCTTTTCTTTCATATGCTTTTCCCTTTCTATTTTATCAGTTTCTGTACGCGGATGGCATTTACTATGGCGATAAGAGCCACGCCGACATCTGCAAAGACAGCTTCCCACAGGGTAGCCAGTCCGCCGGCACCTAAAGCCAGTACCAATAGTTTAACTCCGAAAGCCAGCGAAATGTTCTGCCATACAATCCGGCGTGTCTGCTTGCCGGCACAAATGGCTGTAGCTACTTTTGAGGGCTGGTCGGTTTGTATTACGACATCGGCAGTCTCGATGGCGGCGTCGCTGCCCAGTCCGCCCATTGCGATGCCTACATGGCTGAGGGCAAGGACGGGAGCGTCGTTGATGCCGTCGCCTACAAAGGCTATCCGGTTGGCAGTGTTTCGTTTCAGTTCCTCTATGTGCTCTACTTTACCGTCGGGCAGTAGGTCGCCATACGCTCGCGCTACCCCTAACTTCTCTGCAAAGTTAGTGACAATTGCCTGCTTGTCTCCCGATAATATCTGAATATTATTGATATTTAAAGCTTTCAGCTCTTCTATGGCTGTACAGGCATCGTCTTTCAGTGTATCGGATAGCAGCAGATAACCTGCATAGGCTGAATCTATGGCGCAGACTACCACCGTATCGGCGATTTCGGATAATTCCTGCGGGTATTCCACCTTATATTCGGACAGTAAGCAGGTGTTTCCAGCCAAGACACGCTGTCCGTCTATCCTTGCTTCGAGTCCGTGGCCTGCAATTTCTGTAACTTCTGTTGCCGGAGACAAGAGTATATGCCTTTGCTTTGCATACCCGGTGATAGCTTTGGCTATGGGGTGTGTACTGTTTTGTTCCGCAGAAGCTATGATTTGAAGCAGCTTCTCTTCGGATATGCCTTGCGGGGTATGGCAAGACTGTACTTCAAACGTTCCTTTGGTCAGCGTGCCCGTCTTGTCGAAGACCACCGTATTGATTCTGGCAATGGCATCTAAGTAATTGCCGCCTTTAAACAGTATTCCCAGACGGGATGCGGCACCGATGCCGCCGAAATATCCCAAAGGAATGCTTACTACCAGGGCGCAGGGGCATGAGATGACCAGAAATACAAGTGCCCGATACATCCAGTCGTTAAAGATAAACGAAAACTGCGCGTTTGCCAATGAATAGAGGAAAGGGAGCAGCACGATCAATGCCGCCAGTCCGGTTACAATCGGCGTATAGACGCGGGCGAACTTGCGTATGAACAGTTCGGCCGGTGCTTTACGTTCGGACGCATTCTGTACCAGTTCCAGTATACGTGAGAGCGCGCTCTTCTCAAAAGGCCGTGTTACTTCCACCCTGATAACCTTATCCGTGGAAATCATTCCGGCAAGGACTTCCCCGCCTTTACGGATGGTGCGCGGTATGCTTTCGCCTGTGAGTGCGGAAGTGTTGAAGGCGGCAGCTTCATCCAGCATTTTTCCATCCAGCGGAACACGTTCTCCGGTTTTTACTTCGATGATGTCGCCCGTCTGTACGTGGCGGGGAGATGTGACAACGGTCTCATTACCTTTGATGACCGTTGCCGTTTCCGGACGTACGTCAATCAGTGCGCTGATATTCCGCTTTGCCTTGCTCACCGCCCTTTCCTGAAATAGCTCTCCCAGTGAGTAGAACAGCATTACGGCTACGCCTTCCGGATACTCCTTGATATAGAAAGCTCCTAATGTAGCGATGGACATCAGTGTGAATTCATTGAAAATGTCCTTTTGCAGGATGCTTTCCCACGCCTCTTTCAGTACGGGCAGGCCTACAGGCAGGTATGCCGCCAGGTACCAGGCAAACATAACAGTATCATCTGCAAAGAATTCCATACCTGTAGCTTTCAGGATGATTCCGCTGAAAAGCAGAGCAGCCGAAAGCAGGATTCTCCCGTAGTCCTTTAAGAAACCGGTGTGTTCCGGTTGTTTGTCTGGCTGTGCGTTACCGTGTGCACAACAACATGTACAATTATTATTTCCCATATTATCTCTTGTTTTTGATGCAAAGGTAGATAATAGGGAATGCAACCAGGTTGCAAAGTCGCTCTGTTGCGGGCAATGCTCAGATTTCCAGCATCTTTTTTTCTCTTTCCAAATCTTTTTCGTTGAACAAAGGAGAAGGAACGGAGCAGGTTTTGATATAATCGCCCGGCTGGCAGGTATAGTTATAATAAGGTATCTGTTCTTCCGTCAGCTCTTCTTTGGGGATGATAGTGCCTTTCAGTTCCAGGAAGTCGTCCATGCCGGTGCTGTCCGAGTGTTTGATGAACAGTATTCTTCGGGCTATCGGGTTGCGGTTGTAGTCGAGACAGAGGTAGAGCCCTTTGAGCATATGCGGAAAATCGTACATAGGCAGTTGCAGGTAGATTGTGAACAGTGCCATTTGCGGTGACTCCCGTTCATTGAATATGATGTAGGAGTTCTGGTGGTTGCTGAAAATACCTGTTCCGAAATGGGTGGTATTGTAGGCGCTCATGTGTACGACTTTCACATAGCCGTTGTTTTCGGATGTTGTAATAAGATAAGGCTCTACTTTCAGGGCATTGGTCGAAGAGGAAAGGCTGTAACTGATGTATATGCCGCTGTAGTTATATGCGTCTTGTACGGAACGGAGCATCTCTTCCGACAGCATGTCCAGAAACGGATTCTCTTTCTGTCCGGTGGCAACCGCAGGCTCCAGTGCATACAACTGTTCTTTTAACTCTTTCAGATTGCCGAGAAGGCGTTTTTTCGATACATTGTTCACTTGCGACAGGGCGTAGTCCGACGCTTCTTCTTCATTATTCCCTTTTTTAATGCATCCGATATAGGTAGGCAATACGCTTGAGTAGAGCGAGGACAGTACACTTGCCGCCATATTGGTATGGTCGGCTATCTCTTTCATTTTTACACCTTTGTTGCGCAGGTATTCAATGCGTCTGTATATTTCAGGCAGTTCGTTCATCTCGTTGTGGTATAATGGCTCTTTATTCAAAATGTCTGCAAAGAAAGCCGTGGGATGTTATGCTTTCATTACATTAATATTGCATTAATGTTACATTATAAAATGTTGATTTCATGAATATTATTAATAATGGGAATTCATTTTTGCTGTTAAAATACCGCCTTACTTTTGCTGCCGGAATCAAAAACAAGATAGATGTCATGAATGCGATAATCGGTAAAAAAGAACTCACAGTTTCCAATAAGAATTTATCTGATGCCTTATTCATTCTTTGGGCGGGTGGAGCTGCTTTGCTCTCTTATTCTTTGGTGTATGCATTGCGTAAACCATTTACAGCGGCTACGTTTGACGGACTCGATTTTTTCGGTATGGACTATAAGACTGCAACCAGCATTGTACAGATATCCGGCTATTTTATTTCCAAGCTGATAGGTATCAAGGTCATTTCCGAGTTGAAGAAGGAAAACCGCTTAAAGTTCATTATCCTGTCAGTGGCGGTTGCCGAACTTTCCCTTGTACTTTTCGGAGCGCTTCCGCAACCGTTCAATGTATTTGCCCTGTTTTTTAACGGGCTTTCCTTAGGGTGTATGTGGGGAGTGATTTTCAGTTTTCTGGAAGGGCGTCGTGTCACGGATTTACTGGCAAGTCTTATGGGGTTGAGCATCGCTATCAGTTCGGGGACCGCAAAGTCGATTGGACTTTTTGTGATGGATAATTTGCATATCAGTGAATTCTGGATGCCCGCTTTCATCGGTGCATTTGCTTTTCCGCTGTTGTCATTTCTGGGATGGCTGATGACACGGATGCCGCAACCCACGCAAGCAGATAAAGAACTGCGCACGGAAAGGGTTGCCCTGGACAGTAAGGCACGTTTAAGTCTGTTCAAGAACTTTATGCCTGTGCTGGTAATGTTATTCTTTGCCAATCTGTTCGTTACGGTATTACAGGATATCAAGGAAGATTTTCTGGTGAAGATACTCGATGTCGATGCGGCGGGACTCTCGTCATGGGCGTTTGCCAAGGTGGATGCAACGGTTACATTGATAATTCTGTGTATGTTCGGGCTGATGTCCGCAGTACGGAGCAACATAAAGGTGTTGTGTATGCTGTTGGGGCTGGTCACTTGCGGTACGGCTACGTTGAGTTTTCTGGCTTTCAATTATTCTGCCTTGCAATTGCAGCCCATGACATGGCTGTTCCTTCAAAGCTTGTCGCTCTACACGGTCTACCTTAGTTTCCAGACACTCTTTTTCGAGCGTTTCATCGCTTGTTTCAAGATAAAAGGGAATGTGGGCTTTTTCATTATAACACTGGACTTCATCGGTTATACGGGTACAGTGGTGGTGCTGATATTCAAGGAGTTCTTTAATCCTGCTGTCAACTGGCTGGACTTTTACAATCTGATGTCCGGTTATGTGGGTATAGCATGCAGTGTAGCTTTTATAGGTTCGGCAGTTTATCTGATACAGCGTTATCGTCGTGAGAAATATGCGGAAGTTTCCGGTGAAGAACTCGATACTCCCCACCCGGCGGGTGGTTTATCCGGTAAGCGTGTTGCATTGGAACTTCTTCCGGATATGGCAAAATAAACGGATAGGGAAATAACTCAAAGATAGTGATTATGAAGAAAATTGAATGTATTATTATGGATTGGGCAGGTACGGCAGTCGATTACGGCTGTTTCGCTCCGGTTGCCGCTTTCATTGAGAGTTTTAATGTGATAGGCACTCCGGTAACGGCTGCTGAAACGCGTGCTCACATGGGACTGACCAAAGTAGAGGAAATACGCGCCTTGTTCAATATAGACCGCGTAAGAAACGAGTTTCAGGAGAAATACGGACGTCCGTATGCTGAGGAAGATATATTGGCGCGCTATGCAGACTTTCAGCGTGTGTTGTTTGCCTCTCTGGAAGATTATACAACACCTATTCCCGGTGTGGTTGAAACGATATCGGGATTGCGTGTGCAAGGAATTAAGATAGGCTCCACTACCGGCTATACCCGTGCGATGATGGATGTAGTGTTGCCGGCTGCCGCAGCCCGCGGATATGTGGTTGATAATTGTGTCACGTCCGACGGACTTCCTACCGGTCGCCCCGCTCCTTATATGATTTATAAGAATATGACGGAACTTGCCGTTCCCTCGGTGGACTGTGTTGTGAAGGTAGGCGACACGATTGCCGACATCAAAGAAGGAGTGAATGCCAAAGTGTGGACGGTGGGCGTAGTGCTTGGCAGTAACGAACTGGGTCTTACCCTGGATGAAGTGAATGCTTTGCCTGCTACCGAACTGGAGCTCCGCAAACAGGATGTCCGCAACCGTATGCTGGCTGCCGGAGCCCATTATACAGTAGACTCCATTGAAGAACTTCCTGCCGTAATAGATAATATTAATAACTTTAAACTATCAAGAATATGAAACCTTACATTTTATTGACTCCCGGACCTCTTACTACTTCCGAAACCGTAAAAGAAGCCATGCTCACCGATTGGTGTACATGGGATGCGGATTATAATGTGCATATCGTAGAGGAAATACGCAAATCCCTCGTTGCACTCGCTACAAAGCAAACCGATGAATATACGTCCGTTCTTCTGCAAGGCAGTGGAACCTATTGTGTGGAAGCCGTTATAGGAAGTACCGTTAAGCCGGGTGACAAACTGCTGATTTTGAGCAATGGAGCTTATGGTGACCGTATGGGAAATATCGCTGAGTATCACGGTATCAACTATGATATGCTGGCCTTTGACGAAACGGAGCATATATGATGTGATGAATGCCGACCAGTATAGCAAC
>OKSC01003622.1_pt1 | contig 11222 bp, 7 predicted proteins | sample 1601161 | NCBI WGS metagenome assembly OKSC01 (sample SAMEA3541552, study PRJEB24748) | human gut metagenome | biome: human gut; feature: human-associated habitat; material: faeces | place: China | collected 2012
CTACAACGTTACGCGTGTTCCATGGATGTAAAGTTAGGCCACAACTCCCCAGGGATAAGTTTAGAATTGATAGTGATAATTACTTTCTCTTTACCGATGAATCTGGATCCCCAAAGATGTGTTATCGTATTTTGATCCGATTTCTCGGTTTTCCACAAGATAATTTCAATTTGCGCAAAGTGATATGGTAGAAAATTACGGTAGATATGGGTATTTGACCGCTGATAATTCAGTATATACATTTCAGGTAGGTGGAGATTCTATCCAAGATATATTGGGTGGAATTGATGAACGTATATTCCGTCCTTCATTGCGAGATGGGCATCTGGTCCAAGTTGGTAAATATCGGGTTCTAACGAGAGGACACAATGATACTCAGATTGAAGAGATATCAAGAGATATTAAGAGTAATAGGTTGATGCCTGAAGTGATTGAAAAACAGATCAAGATTATGTTTGGTCTGGGAGTTCATGTGTATAAGGTTGAATTCGATGATAATGGCCATTTAATTCGGAAATGGGTAAATTGTCCGGAAATAATGGCTTGGTTAAAATCATGGGAGGATAACGGAGTTACAGATGACTATAATGATTTTGCTTTATCGTGTGTGAGACGGTATTATTATTTTGAGGATTACTTTGTTAAATGGCATTTCTTTAGAGGAAAGTCCATTGGTAAAATGCCAGTAGCAGCATTAGAATTGGTAGATAACTCCCGTGTCCGTCTTGCAACCGAAAAAGAATTAAGTCCATTCGGTAATTTTGAATATGATGATTTTACGCATGTTATGGTCGGAGATTGGCGGTACCGGGGAGAATTTAAGGTTTACCCTAAATTCAAAGTGCGAGATATTGCCAAATATAGTGTAGCCATATCGCACCATGCCAATGATGATATTGATAGCATATATGGGCGAAGTAAGTCGTATGATGGTATTCGGGAATGGCTGAGGGCAGCGAATGAAAATCCGAAATTCATACGTTCGTTTTTGCGGAATGCCATGGCAGCGAAGATGCACATCATTATCCCTAATGATTGGGTAGAATCTAAAAAAAGCCAAATTAAAAGCTTGTGTGAGTACAACCGGAATCTACAGAAATCAAATAAGGAATGTGTCAAGTTTAATGGTATTGAAATAGGATCAGAATACAATGATGCTATTTTAATGCGCTACATAAATGTTGAACTTGAACGCCTTACATCATATTTGAGTGGTTCTGGAAATCAAGGTAAATTATTCTCTACGTTTTCTTTTCAAGATAAAAACGGTCAAGAAGTGCGATGGAAAATCGAACAAGTAGATTTAAAGTATAAAGAGTACATCGAATCCTTACTCGCATTTGACAGACGTGCAGATGAAGTATTGCTCAGCGCAAAAGGTATTGATCCGTCAATTTCCAACGTGAGTAAAGAAGGGGTAATTTCAAAATCCGGTAGTGATGCCCTATATAATTACATGACTTGCTTCATTTCTATTCGACTCGCACGCGTATTTGTCAGCAGTCGCCCAAACTCACCCTTACGGGTTCAAACATGGGCTTGGTGCTGACAGCTAGTGCAAACCTCACAACGAAAACTTCACTGATGTCTTATGTATATATCCATACCAGCAGAGCCAAAATATCACAACTATAAATAACACAAGAATCATCAACAACCTCTTGTTTACTCACACATCGGGAAACGGACAATAAATCGGGTGCCGATCTCCGGACGGGATACGACCTGGATCGTGCCGGAGTGAGCATCGACGATCCATTTGGCTATGGAAAGTCCCAGGCCGGAACCGCCGGTCTCGCTGTTTCTCGCTTCGTCCGATCGGTAGAATCGTTCAAAGATATGAACGACATCTGACGACTCCATTCCGATGCCCTCATCCTGAATCATATAACTGACATAACCGGATTCCAGCATAACTCCTAATGTAATATCCGCACCATCCGAAGAATACTTTGCCGCATTCTGTACAAAGATCCGGATGGACTGTTTGATCATGGCTATATCACCTGTCATATATGCAGGATCTGTTCCACGAAACAGATAGCGGTGCTTCTCATCGATCATCTGGGATTCCTCCCAGACCTCACTGACCATCTGATTCAGATCCAGTTTCACTTTATTCAGAGTATTTCTTCCGCTGTCACCCCGCGCAAGGAACAGAAGCTGTTCTACCAGCTCCTTCATGTGCTGGGACTCATTCTTAAGGGCTTCGATGGATTCTGTCAGAACCTTTTCATCCTCTTTTCCCCATCGATCCAGCATATTCACGTATCCCTGGATCACAGCAATAGGTGTCCGAAGCTCATGTGATGCATCCGATACAAACCGTACCTGCCGCCTTTCGTTTTCCTTCATATTCCGAAGCAGGTTATTCAACGCGATCTCAATACTTTTCAATTCCTTGTCTCCGGTATGGACTCCCTGTTCGGCATCATCCGGAGAAATATGTGATATTGCCTGTTCCAGATGATCCATCTGATTCTGGTCAAATGTCTTTGCAGACTTCTTATCGGAACGTTTCTTCTGATCCTCCATACCATTTTGCTCAAATGACATCTTACTGATCTGTTCTGCCTTTACCGCCAGATCATTTAACGGCTTCAGCTTTCTTCTGACAACAGAAGTCCGGAATAACGCAAAGAACAACACAAATCCTTCTGCCGATAACAGTATGATTCCCGGTACAGCTACCAGATCCCTTACATCCCGGAAATCATATGCATATGATTTCCGGTCATTTCCATCGATCACATATTCCAGTGTATGCTTTTCTTGATTGACATTAAAATAATAATGCTCACCTGTTACCTGATCCGGAAGCTTTGTGGTACACCAGTACATCCAGGTTCCCATAATAAGAAAGGCAATGATAATATTGATTCCTATTACATTGCCTACTTCCTTCAGCCAGAAGCTGATATTTATTTTTCTGGCGATCGAGGTCATCCTCTTATTTTCATTCATCCGTGATACCTTTTCTTATACATTCTTTCAATCTTGCTCTTGTTTCTGCATCTACCCTTATCATCAGACCGTATACTCTATCCCGTTACACCTTCCTATGATTCCCTGATCACATAGCCTACGCCTCGTACCGTTGTGATCAGCTTGATACCGAACCGGTCATCGATCTTCGTACGCAGATACCGGATATATACATCTATGATATTTGTCTCACCGACATACTCATAACCACAGACAATATTCATCAGCTTTTCCCGATCCATGACGATATTCTTATTCTCCATCAGAGTATGCAGCAGCTCAAATTCCCGATTGGTAAGCTCCACCGGTTCTCCCGCCACCATAACCTCATGCCGGTCGGTATCCAGGCTGACCCCATGGATCTCTAGCTTATGTGTCTCCTGCCGGTCGGTGCTTTTCCGCTTCAGCGCTACACGGATACGAGCCAGAAGTTCTTCGATCGCAAATGGCTTCGTAATGTAATCATCCGCTCCCGCATCCAGCCCGGACACCTTGTCCATTACCGCATCCCTTGCAGTAAGCAGCAGGATCGGAACATTATTTCCTTCTTTACGAATACGGCGAAGGACCTCCAGACCATTTAGCCTTGGAAGCATAACATCCAGCACGATCAGGTCAGCATGTTCTGATAGTGCCAGATCCAGACCTGTCCGCCCGTCAAATGCCTTTATTACTTCATAGCCTTCATGAACCAATTCCAGCTCTACAAATCTGGCAATCTTTTCTTCATCCTCTACAATCAAAATCTTCCGGCTCATCTCTACTCCTTGTTGTGACAATTTATTTTAAGGGAGTATCTTGAGTACCTATGTCCATATTCTGATATACTATTATTCCGCAAGACGCTCTCGCTCTGTTGCTCATGTAGCGGTTCTAACCGCTCCACTCCGTGGATCGCTAAGTACCGACATTCGCAAAGGCTTGCTGCATAATAGTATATCAGAACATGGACAATGTATTTTCGTTTCATGTCCCTTAAAATAAATCTGTGTATTGTAAATTAATCTCTCACATTAGTTCTTGTTAATGTCTGTCTTAATAGTTTCTACCGTATCCGCAACCTTGTCACAAGCACTGTTCAGATCTACATTGATATTGTCGATTCCTGCAAAATGGTATCTGCATTCACAGAATAAACCGACCACTAATAACGGGATCGTGATCCAGAATGCGAAGATAATCGCAAGTATCAATACCAGAACAGGTACATTCACCATAGTGCTGCCACGTCTTTCTATGATGAACTTGGAATCAACGCTTTTCTTCAAAAGTCTTCCACACCAGGAAAAGAACTGATCCATCATCTGACCAAAGGTCTTTTTATTGCAGTCTCTAGTATATTCCTGCTGTGCCTGTTCGAATTCTGTTGATGTCTGCTGTGCCTGTTCCGTCGTGTAATCGGTTACTTCCGGTGCTTTTACCTTACCCTTCTTTTCCAGATAAATGATCGCATCCAGCACATCATAATTATTTGCTTCTAATGCCTCCTTGGCTTCCTCATAGCTGACACCTGTTTTTTCTCTTAACTTTTCTACTTTTTCTAAATTATCCATATCTTTTTCCTTCTTTCTCTATTCTCTCCTCAGCTGATGGTATTACTATACCAACCACGAATTAATCTAAAATAGGAGAAAGATTAAAATCAGATTAAAAATCTGACCATTTTATTTTAAAGCTGCTTTTTCGATGGAATAACTGTCAATCAGCTCATCCTCTGCCGTATAGATAGATACGCTTGCGGTTAACTCTTTTATACTTGCCGGATCTGTTACATCACACAGAAGCTTTCCATATGTATGCCCAAGAGCCTCTGTCATATAGGATGGTTCTTCGTCCGTTCCATTTACAAGGATAGTGTCAAATGTTGCCTGAATTAATTCATCTGTCTTATTATAGATTTCAAATGCCAGGCAAGTCTCTGCATCTTCACCCTCTCCGTCAGTCTCTATACCTGTATATGCAATGGTAATCTTATCATTATCAAACACCTGAACTGCACCATCCTTTAATGTAAAGCTCTGATCACCCGAAGCTTCTGCCTTACCAGATAAAGGAACATCCTTAACCTCATAATGTCCAACTGTTTCTCCCGCATCGTTATCAATAAAAAGTATACCATTCAATACGGAAACTGCTTTATCACACTCAATCATACACACATCTTCTTCTGTTGCATTTGCTTCCAGTTCAGGACCAAACAATGGCTGTATCGTCTCTCCGTTAATTGCTACATCCCCAAAATAAATATTAACAGGATCACCCGTCTTATTGGAAACAGTAAACATCATACCATCAGCTTCCTTGTCATATCCTGTATATGTAAGAGTCACTTTGTCATTATCTAGCACAATGACAGTTACATTCTCCTCTTCTGTTGATGATTCTGCCTTTTGTTCCTTTTTTCCACAACCACACAGACTTGCAAATACACACAAGCCAGCTGCCAGAATATAATGTCTTCTTTTCATAATAATTCATCCTCCACATTTCTATCAAAACCGGGGTACACCACTTCTATCTGATGCGCCCCGATTTTTCACATATTATTTTTTTATTTTGACCTTAGTATAACTGCTCCATGCAGAATATGTCTTTTTCGAACCTGACTTCTGATAAGAACGTATTCTGACATAATATGTCTTTCCCTTTTTCAATTTCTTAATTACTGCTTTATCGGAAGATTTAACTATATTTGTCATCTTTGTCCCTTTTGCAAAAGCCTTGCCGGTAGAATACTGAATTTGATAACCGGAAATCTTCTTCTGTTTTTTCCACGTTACTGAAAGCTTTCTTCCCTTCTGGTTCGCAATCTTTAACTTAGTTGGTGCAGTCAGACGAAGGATCTTCTTTTCTTTACTAACCGCCTTTGCCGTCTGTCCGTTCACAGATTTATAAGATTCTATTCTATAACTATAAACTGTGCCATGCTTTGACTTCACTGTTGAATCTGTATAAGTATTCTTCGAAGCGCCCTTTACTATCTTAATCTTTTTCCATGACTTGGACCCTAAGTTTTTACGATAGGCAACATAACCGGTAGCATCCGAAACCTTCTTCCATGTAAGCTTGACACCTGTTGCTTTGTTTTCCACCTTGGAAATAGTTGTCTTATTTACCGTGATTATTGCAGGTACATCACCCGGCTCCGTCTTACCGCTATCGCCCGGTTTTATCTCACTTCCGTCGCCCGGCTTCGTCTCACTTCCGTCTCCCGGCTTCGTCTCGCTTCCGTCTCCCGGCTTGGTCTCACTTCCATCATCTTTCTTTACTTCTGTTATGGTGAATGTCTTTGTTACATAACCAATATAGTTGCCGGTTCCTGTTACTGTTATAGTCGCAGTTCCTACCTCAATATTATCTGTATAATCAACTATATACTCTATAGCATTTTTTAATACTGTTCCATCTGAAAGCGTCACGGTTGCCTCTGGCCTGATCTCCTTACTTACATACTCATAGCACTCCTGTGGGATCGTGATATTTGCACCTGTAATATCTTTTCGTGCAATCTCAAACGTCTTCTCTGCCGTTCCACCATAGTCTCCTTCTCCGGATACAACTACTCGCGCCGTTCCGGCATCAATACAATCTTCATAAGAAATAGTATAATCCACATTCTCTATCAAAGTTTTTCCGGCAAATACAACTGTCGCCTTTGGTGTATTCCTCTTTCCACTATAAATATACTGATCCTTACTTAAGACTATTTCTGCATCCTTTATGTCTGCACCTATGCCAAATGAACCCTTTGCCTTACCTGTATAATTTCCCCGACCGGTTACATTTACAGTTGCAGTTCCTATGTCTGTATTATCCTCATAAGATACAGTATAGTCTGTTCCAAATATCAATCCGGTTCCATCCGAAAGTGTTACTGCCACTTCCGGTTTTATCTCTTTTCCTGTATATCCATAGCTTTTTTGTGAAGTTGTAACCGTCGCACCTGCAATATCTCTTGGTAAAATTTCAAATGTTCCTTTTAATTCACCACTATAACTGCCTGCTCCTGTTACAGTTACATTTGCTGTCCCGACATTTTTATTGTTTTCATATTTAACAGTATAACTTGATGCATTTAAATAATATTTCTTTCCCGCTATCTCTGATATGACAACTTTAACTTCCGGTTTTTTCTCTGTAGCATCATAATTATAGGAATCCGACTGAATTTCCAGTTTATATGATCCGATATCTATTGCCTCAATTATATAATTCAGATTTTTTGACCCTGCAAAGATTCCCTTGCCTGTTACCGTTGCAACAGCATTTCCCGCATTTGTATCATTAGTATATGTTATGGTATAGTCTGTATTTTGTATCAGCACCTGCCCTTTATATGTTACTGTTACGGCAGGCTTCTTACTGGAACCATCATACACATATCGATCCTGTGATAAAGATATCTGACAGTCATCCAGACTTATTGCGCCTTCCTTCCCAATTCGAAATGTAGCAGTTTCCTTACAAGATGGATTATACTTTGGATAAATGCTGATCTTCACAATACCCGGTTTAAGCATATTAACGGTTCCACTTTCATCTGTCAGATTACAGACTGTTGCGATACTTGTATCTGAAGATTCCCATACCATCTCGCTATTCTGATTGGTGGAATCAGATTCAGATGAATAGGTCTGATTTCTTAACAGGAACTTGAGCTTCGTACCTGTATCATATCTAGACTCATAATTGGTATAATAATAACCATTATCTGCAGGTCCATACCAGTAAACGGCAAAAGACTTAACAACATATTCCGTATGCGACTGACCACATTTTGAACATGTTAATACCACTGATGCATCTGATGCATTTGTATCACTCACCTGATAGCTATGCCCTAACACAACATTTTTTACTGTATAGTCTGACAGATCATTTATGTTGATCTGATAGAACTGCAATATTTCATTTTTCCATGTATACCAGACCAACTTATCTCCCGCAAGAACAGGAACGCAGTCTGACAGATCGCCGGTCCGACTATAGATAGCTCCGACCTGATTTCCGTTTCCATCGATCTTCGTGTAATATACGGAAGAACCTCTATGCCATAACAGCATATAACTGTTTGTTCCAATCTTCACAAACTGCGGTGTATCAGTCGTACCCTGACCCGCTGTATAATTCGTTATCTTGTTTACTTTCACCGCATCTGTACTCTTAGATACAACACCTACAAATATATCCTGACCTGCTGAATATTTGGCGGTACTGTCAATATCAACGCTTCCTGCCGTCAGATATGCAGTATCTGATATCTCAAATCCGCCAACCGTCGCTCCCGTATAATTATCTCCTGATTTTCCCTCAAATGCCATAATATCTGTTGCCTTGCAGGTAGAAAAAACATCGGTGAATCCATTGGAAGTAACTACAGACGGATACCTTACCAGAACGATAGATCTCGGATGTGCATCTCCATGATCAACCGCAACGATCTTACCATTCTCCATCTGAATAAACTGATTAAATGAATGACTGACATAACCAAAACTTACATTCATAACTTTTGTATATGAATCTGTGACCTTCATCGCAGATGTATCTACCTGAATCGTTACATTCGCCTGATGGTTATAACCATCTTTCTTTGACTTATACATTTCATGAGATGTACGGATCATCAGATAATCCCCATAAGCCGCCATTCTTGCAGAGCCGGCATCAAATGGGACTGTCGTATTTTCTCCATACAGTCCACAGGAAGCTACCCGGTTCCAGTCCTTTGTATATTTTGTGATACGATACACTTCTACACTATCCGACTCGTTCTTATTTGTCTGACCGGAAAGAATATAATAATTCCCATTCATCTCATAAAATCCACCAAATAAAGGAAGTTCCTGCGGAACAATCTTCCGTCCGGTGATCGTAAAAGACGAATCAAAATATTCAACGACATAACCGTTGGCATCAGCCCCAGCCTGTACCCGCATATAAGTTCCATTCTCATATGTAAGATATGATCGGATCGGCTTTGCCCACTGACTATACTCATAGTTTTGATCTTCGATATTATCTCCTGTATAAGTTGTACAAGCAACCTCTGCCGCCTGTACCTGCTGTCCTCCACCAAGGCGGCCTGTTATTCCACCGGAAAGAATTCCTGCTGCCACTGTAAATCCGGTCACTACAGCAATGATGCTTTTCTTTAACCCCTGTACACCTTTTGTCATATGCCTCTCTCCTTTATGAAACTAATTACATCCTGCTCCATTTTCTCTCAATCTATCATAGCATCTGCAATGTGCCTTATTGCACATTGTGTTTCCCTAAAAAACAAAACCGCACCCCATATATCCTATACAACCGCCAAAGCCCGATATAAACACGAAACTTGGTTCATTGATTATACACAATAAGAATATACAGTGTGCAGTCTTGTTATTTTTTATTCTTCCGTCTTCTGTTCGTCTAACACTGTAATGTCAATACCCAGCTCTTTGAGCTGAGCCTCATCCACATAATCCGGAGCATTTGTCATCAGGCAGGATGCATCCTTCACCTTAGGGAACGCGATCACATCACGGATAGAATCCTGCTTTGCCATAAGCATAACCAGACGATCCAGACCATAAGCCAGTCCTGCGTGAGGTGGTACTCCATATTTGAATGCGTCTAACAGGAAACCAAATCTTTCATACGCCTGTTCCCTTGTAAATCCAAGACATTCAAACATCTTCTCCTGAATATCATCCTGATGGATTCTGACAGATCCACCACCAATCTCGTTACCATTTAATACGATATCATAAGCCTTTGCACGAACCTTACCCGGATCTGTATCAATGATCGCCAGATCCTCTTCCATCGGCATAGTAAATGGGTGGTGCATAGCTGTGAACCGATTCTGTTCATCTGACCACTCAAGAAGTGGGAATTCCGTTATCCACACAAATTCAAATACATTCTTATCAAGCAGTCCCATCTGCTCTGCGAGATGGCAACGAAGTGCTCCAAGAGTGTCCCATACAACCTTGTTCTTATCTGCTGCAAATAACAATAAGTCTCCCGGTTCACCGGAAAGTGCTGCTACGATATTGTTCATCTCATCTTCAGTCATGAACTTTGCAAATGACGACTTGTAAGTGCCATCTTCATTAATTGCGATATATGCAAGACCCTTTGCTCCGTATGTCTTTGCAAATTCAACCAGAGCATCGATCTTCTTACGAGGCATAGCGCCCTGTCCCTTTGCATTGATACCACGGACAGATCCGCCATTTTCAAGTGCACCTGTAAATACGCCGAATCCACAGCCTTTAACAACATCGCTGATATCCTTTAATTCCATACCAAAACGAAGATCCGGCTTATCAGATCCGAAACGATTCATTGCTTCGATCCATGTCATACGACGGATTGGAAGCTGTACATCTACATCCAAAATCTCCTTGAATAACTTTGCAAGGAGTCTTTCATTTACATCAATAACATCATCCACATCTACGAAGGATAATTCCATATCCATCTGTGTGAATTCCGGCTGTCTGTCTGCACGAAGATCCTCATCACGGAAGCATCTTGCGATCTGGATATAACGATCAAATCCGGAGCACATCAGAAGCTGCTTGTACAGCTGCGGAGACTGTGGAAGGCCATAGAAGCTTCCCGGATGAACACGTGATGGTACCAGATAGTCTCTGGCTCCCTCAGGAGTACTCTTTCCAAGCATCGGTGTCTCGATCTCAAGAAATCCCTCTTCTGTAAAGAACTGTCTTGTAAGCTGGGCAACCTTGCTCTTCATCATGATATTTCTCTGAAGATCCGGTCTTCTTAAATCAAGATAACGATATTTAAGTCGGATCTCATCTTTTGTCTTGCTATTCTCCTCGATCGGGAATGGAGGAACATCTGCCTCAGCAAGAACACGGAGGGATTTTACACGAAGCTCGATCTCGCCAGTTGCAAGATTCTCGTTTACTGCTCCTCCACGTTTCTCTACGGTACCGGTTACAGCAATAACAAACTCACTACGCAGTTTACCTGCTTTTGTAAAACCTTCCTCGTCAATGCTGCCATTCTCAAAAATCAGCTGCATGATCCCGGAACGGTCACGAAGGTCTACAAATACAAGACCTCCTTTATTTCTGGCTTTTGCCACCCATCCCATTAATGTTACTTCTTTTCCGACCATCTCTGTGGTCACTTCTGCACATCGGCAGGTTCTGTGCAGTCCCTGCATGCTTTCAGCCATCTCTTTATCCTCCTCTGACTATTTTTTCATAGTCATT
>OKSC01003624.1_pt1 | contig 11213 bp, 8 predicted proteins | sample 1601161 | NCBI WGS metagenome assembly OKSC01 (sample SAMEA3541552, study PRJEB24748) | human gut metagenome | biome: human gut; feature: human-associated habitat; material: faeces | place: China | collected 2012
TTTGGGGCAGCGCGTCGTAGCCGATTTCCTTCTCGTCCTTGTCGCAGGATGCCGCCGCCAGTATCACGAGCAGCAGCAACAGTGATTTGATAATGGTCTGTCTCATGCTATTTTAAGTTTTTTAGTTGGCTTTTGATTTCTTATTACCGGTAACCTTCAGTTCCAGTCGCTCATCGTCCACCGCCACGCAGTAGTCGGCAAGGCCGTACCGCTCAAACTGTCCGGTGGTCACTTTCAGGTGTGTCACCTGTGTGCCATCCAGCTCCGCCTTGTCCGTCAGCGTGCGGAGTTCGGGGTTGATACGCAGGGCGTTCTCTGCCGATGTGCCGTAGGCATTCCACGTCTTGTCCGCCTCGTTCCAATGGAGGTGGACGGCATCCTTGTTGTCTCTTTCCGTTTCAAGTATCTTTGTTTCCATATTCGTATTCTTATATGTATTAACTTAGGGGGAACTTGCCGGTCTTTCACAAGGGCGGCAAGTTATAGGGTTATTATACATATCCCTCCCCGCTGTGCTGGGGAGAGTCTTGATGTATTTAAAGTGTATATATAATCTTGTTGGTTATTATAGCGATTTATCATCTACTTGCCTTCATGAAAACAGATTGTTCAGTCGGATAAAATTTTCTTTACTGCAAATTTCTTGTTTTAGCAACTGAGATCAGATTCCATGTTCATATTCATGACTGTTTCTTGTCATATTGACAAAGAAAAAACTCACCGCTAATTATTAAATTTGGAAAAATCTCCTTCCACTTCTACGGCTGCACGAACTCCCAAAGAGGTTCCATCAGGCCAAACATTCATTTGTAAATCGGGATGATAAGGATATTGCTGCATAGAAGCAGCATCATCGTGTTCGTATTCGGTAAGCTTTATCGCCCAATGATTTCCAGCAATTTGACCACCATTTGTCCAGTAAATGGTCTGATTAGCAGCTTCACCAAACAGGGAATTCTGTCCTGGATAATGTTCTCCTCGAACCATCTTGGAGAAAAGATAGCTTTTTCTCATCTGCGCCTTGCTCCAAAAACAATAAGGTAATGTCCATTTGCCTTTTCCATATCTTGGATGATTCTCGTCCACTTCCCAATAGGCAGCAGCAAGGGTAGCACCTGTCGACCAGTTAGCTAAATTCCCATTGTTCAAATTTTTACGAGCCACCATCATCGTAGCAGTAAGTTCTTCTTCCGGTGCTCTTGCCGCATTTGGTGGGAACATCTTACCGCGCCATATGGTGAACCATTGGTCATCACCTTTTGACGGATCGTATACCAGCTGGGTGTTGGGGTTATCCGGGTCGGACGGCATGATTACCACAAACGGATTTTCCACCTTTATCTGCACCACGAACGGGGTCTCGTCCTTCTTCGCCTTGGTGGAATTTCCCAAATTGTTCATGCACGGAGAAACGAAGTCTTTCGATTCCTCTCCCTTCAGGTCATATTCATCCGAAAAAGCTTCGTAGGTGACATTCCCATTCCCGTCTGTCAGTTCATAAGCAAGCCGAGCTTTGATGGAGGTGATGCCTGTCGGGTATCGGTAATCTATCGTGAACGGGTCACTGTTGGCACTGATGTTATGCGAAGTGTAAGGATTACCGTCCGTACCATTCGTCCCTTTAAAGAAGATCACATCTGCCGTAACCACCATATCGGTAGAGATAGTATACGTATAGGTCTTGCCCATTTCCCATTTGTCTGTTACTCCCTTCAGAGCCGCTCTCAGCGTGTAGGATTGATTGGCATACGTAAATACGATTTCTATTTTTGCACTGTTGTCATTGAAAGACTGCGGAAGCATAAAGAAGGTTTCATTGTCGGCTGTAATCGCAGTGCTGGACGTTTTATCTATCACCTTGTTCAGTGACAAGGTGAAGTCGGTAGTGCTTGCATCATCCAAACTCCAATCCAAATCGTTCAATCCGTATGAGCCTTTATTCTTGATTCCTACCAGCGAAATGGATTGGATGGTAAATTTCTGCGGCATTAAATCACCTGCCACAAACTTCACCGCCGCAAGGGCATGATTGAAAGTCAAAGGAATGGCTTCCTGTTCTGCTTGACTGGCAGCGACGGCCGTCATCACGTCCATCTGCTTCTTCACATCATCGGGCACGGTGTAATAGAGCGTGGGGATACCTTTCACATTCGCACCCGATACGGTCAAGCCCTCTGCGTTGGCGGTGTGCGGATACCAGGCATAAAAGTACAGAGACTTGACACCGGGCCAGTAGAATTTCTCTTCGGGATACCAATAGTAAGTACCGTTCTCAGGGTTGCCCTTCGTAGCCGGCACGCTATACATGAAGTCGGGCGTGCCCATAAGACTCGTATAAGCCGATACGGCAAAGGTCTCCATGATACCGTCTTTCGTCTTGTTGTCCTCGGTTACCTGCGTACCCCGTGTCATTATCCGGTTGTCACCGGGAAATCCGTCGGTCACTTCGGCGGAGAGGTAGACGGTCTTTCCGTTCACCTTGCCTTCCATCTCGACGGGTTCAAGCTCTTGCGTGGCAGGAGCGGAAACCGCACGGGTGCCGTCCGCCTTCGTCCACGCTTGCGAGCCGGGCGTGCTCACGGCGAAGCTCAAGCTGTGGTCGCCCTTGACAGGGCGTTGACCTCCGTTTTCCACCTCGTCCGTACAGGCGGAAAACACTGTCAGTGCGATGAGCGAAAGGCTCATCAGTCTGTTCCTGTAGTTCATATCTTGTCTTTTTTATTGTTCAAACTGTTATTGTTCTTGCCTGTTTCTCAATTCGATACCTTTTCGATGGAGTAGATGGTCAAGTTGGTATTCTGCATGGTACGATAGCCCGGCATCATATACACTTGGTCCATAAACGAAAAGTTAGCTTGGTTATATGACCACGAGGGCGCAGCAATACTTTCCCAAACAGACTTTTTCCCTAAGTCTTCGGTATCCGTCGTCACGTTGAAGTTGTCTTTGTTTACCACCCATGTGCTGCCTATCGGATAATAAATGTCACCCCATGTCATGAAGTTCTTTTCATTGAAAGTCAATGAGCCATCCTGACGCTCCAAAGTAATTACGGAGAATGTTACCGTCGTCGTCGAACCGTCAGCCTTGGCTCTACGGATAGCGAACTTGGTCAAACACTGGGTGGCATCATCGTCATTGAGCACCCTGGTAGCCACCAGTTCGCGGCTATACGTCACATCGGCACCTGCCACCTTGGCTATGGCCGTGGCAAAGTCGGCATTGTCGGGTATGGCCGGAATATCGGTTGTCACCAACTTTTCTCCGGTTATGGTTCCTTTGGTCACTTTGTACCAGATGTCACTTCCTGTCGGATATTCCACCATCAGACTGGAAGTCAGCGTCACCTCTTTCTCTACCGTCTTTCCCGGTTTGGAAGGGAACGTAAACGTGAGCTTCACCTTGCCCTTGCGCGTCTCAGTGTCGGTCGGTTGGATGGTTTCAAGGGTGAGTTTCGCGTTTTCATTATCGAAACTGTCCGACTGCACTCCGCTGGTGCTACCTTTCAGCGTCGGCTTGCACAAGGCCGGTGCGGCGCTGCCGGTGATGCCGTTCGGGTCGCTCAGTGTACACTCCCAGTCACAGTTGCTCTTCACATAAATCACGGCGTCGGCACCCGAAGCCACGAAGACATCCTTGTTCAATTCCAACTCGACATTCTGGTCGAGCGAGATATTATATGTAACCGTTGTTGTCAGATTCCAAACTGACGAACCATAAGCATTGGCAAGATCCTTCAGTTTGGCACCGATGGTCTGCTCCACGCCATTCATCTCCAACGTCACTTCCAAACGGGCTTCGCTGTCATCTCCAAATGTCTGCGGCATCATGAAGAAAGTCTCGCCCTTTCCCGTGAGTTCGGTCTCGGTATTCTCGGCTACCTCCTTTCCATTGGGAAAGTCCAAGGTGAAGTCTCTGGTGTCAGCATCCGGATCCCAAGGTAATATACCGCTGCCATGTGCTTGCCAGTTATGATAGCCTTTGTATTTCACTCCTTTCAGGGAGATGGACTTGACGGTGCAGGCAGGGATGTTGTTGCTCGTCTTGAACTTCACCGCCGTGAGCATATGTCTGAAAAAAATCGGCACGCTTGATGTCTCGCTCACTTCATAGCTGTTGGCCATCATAAAGTCCTCTTGGTCGGCTACCTGTTCGGGTATCTCGTAGAACAGCTTTGTATCCTTGACATTGTTGTCTTTCGGGATGGTCAGGTTCTTCGAGTTGTAAGGATACCAAGCGAAAAAAGTCAGTTTCTTGCCGGTAGGCCAGTAATACGGCGTTCCGGTAGTCCATGTGGAAGAGGCGTTGTCTTTCGCCACCTTCACGTTGTACATCACATCCAACGTCTCGGGTTCAAAAACGTTAGCATCTAAAATAGCAGCCGACACGCTAAATTCATCCACCTGTGCGCCCCCCGTCACCTGCGTACCTCGTGTCAAGGGTTGGTCGTCACCCGGGAGACCGTCAGAGACTTCGGCAGTGAGGTAGACGTTTTTTCCGTCCAGCTTGCCCTGCATCTCCACGGAATTGGTCTCGTATGATCCGGCGGCATCCGGAAGGCTGCCGTCCGCCCGTGTCCGGGCATCGGGGGATTCCGTGCCCACGGCAAAGGTGATGCGGTGGTCGTCCGTGCCCGAGTCACGTCCTCCGTTCTCCACATCGTCCGTACAGGCGGAGAACGCCGCCAATAGGATGAGCGACAAGCCCATCAGTTTGTTCTTGTAGTTCATATCTGTCATTCGTTTTTTATTCGTAATTCGTTTTCTGTCTTACTGATTCACGTCCTGATGGCGAATCACCCAGTTATTCACCGTAACCGTGAAGCGGATGGGCTGTCCCAGCACCGGTTCACCGGGATCGGGGCTGTCCGGGGGCATTACCCCTGCACCGTTACTCAAGTCGAGCGTGTAGACAAACTTGTCGCCCGGCTGCCAGAGGTTCTTCTTGCTCTCCGCGTGGCCTCCGATGGACACTGCCGCCCAGCCGTATTCACCCTCGGCGGAGGGATAGACCTGTCTACCCGCTTCAGTGGTTATCTTCAACAGCAGGGCGATATAGGAACCGTTCTTTTTGTTTTCCTTGTCGTCTTTCGTGTCCCATGCCGTAAGTTGTTGCGGAAGGAGCATCGCCGTGCCACTGTCGTCCATCAGTCCTTTCGCGTCAGACGTGAGGCGTATCGGATCTGTCAGCTCTGCGGTGGTATAGGAGGCGTAGCTTCCGTCCTTCAGTGTCCAGCTGCCGTTGGCATTTGTTTCCGAAGGGAACGTGTAGTCGCCCGTGGAATGGACGGAACCGATGCGTACCGCCTTCACGTCGTAGCGGTAGGTCGCATTGGTGTTCTTGGCACGTACCTCTACCTGCGTGAGCACGTGGCGCAACTCTATCTCCGTCTTGGCGGCATTGTTCCTATCGCCCGAGGCATAACCTGCCAGCAGGTCTTTTTGTCCGGTGATGTCCGCTGCCGGACTGAAGCCGGTCACTTTCAGTTCACCGGGCTTGTCACCCTCATAGGTGCCTCCCCAGTCCGCGGCTGCGGGACAGGCGGCCACAAAGCGCAGCTCGCTGCCGTCGTCCGGCCAATACTTCAAGGGGTCGGACGTCCAGTCGTTCTCCGTGCCCGCCTCGTGCGTGAACAGCAAGCTCCGGAACCCATACTTCTCCTCATTGTCGGCCGTGGCGAACGCCGACACGCTGAAGCCGGTGGCTTTCAGCCCGGTGAGGTCAGCGGAGAGGGCACGGGTGTTCATATCCACCGCCATACGGAAACGGATGCCTTTCCCGGAAGCCACCTGCACCGTGTCGTCGTTGGAGCACGAGGCAAGAAGCAAAGCCACTGCCGCCAATACATGAATCGCTTTATTTGCCATAGTTATTCTTTTTTTAGATTGTCTTTTCTGTGTGACCGGAAAGGGACATTCAACCCCGTCCGGCCTGGGGTGCACTTCCTGCCTTGGCTGAGTGTGCGGACAGCCACCGGGCGGAAGTGCGGTTTGATTATTGATTTTTGATTAAATGGATATCGGATTACATATTGATATCGTTATCGGTGGGATTCCAAGGAGTAACCGTAACAGTGAACTTGATCGGGTCGCCCAAGATCTTGTCTCCCTTGCCCGGATCCTTGTTACCCGGGTCAACCTCCGTACCCGGATCTACAGGGTCAACACGTCCAGCACCGTTGGTGAAGTCCAAAGTATAGACATACTTGTTGCCCTTTTTCCAAGTGAATGAAGCAGGAACGGCAGCCCAACCGTAAGTGTCGGCACCTTCAGCAGGGTAAACGTTACTGTTATCAGCCGTCTTCGTGATTCGCAACAATACGGAGATGTATGTACCCTTGTTGGCATTTTCCTTGTCGGCTTTAACGTCCCAAGCCGTGGTGGTGCCAGTATTATTTACACCAGCCTGCGGAAGCAGCATGAGGTTGTTGCTTTCGGCTTTCATGATGCTCTTGGCATCGCCATTCAAAGTTATCGGAGTGTTATACTCCACTTTGTAAACCTGGTCGTTTGCACCGTTGTTGCTCCACTTGCCGGCAACGACATCGAAGTCGGCCACTCCGTCAACGTTTGAGATACGGATACCTTTCACTTGGTATGTGTAGACTTTATTGTCGCTCTTTGCAGAGATTTGGATCTGGGAAAGGGCGTGTTCCAATACCAATGCGACACCGTTCGTTTCGTTGGCAGCCTTGGTTCCGGTCACGCCTGTAACGTATACCATGTCGGCTTGCATGTCCACATCGGCGTTAATCGCTACACCACCCACGCTGATGGTATTCTTGTCTGTAATGGTTTTCGTTCCTGTCCAGTTGTCAGAGAAAGCGGTGAAACTCAACACTTCATTTTCATCTTTTGGCCAGAATTTTGAATCGGCTGAATTAAATACACCGCCATCCTTTACATAATCAACTTCAGTATCAAAACCGTCGTACTTGTTGTTGTTCTTATCCCAAAAGGCTGTAACCTTGAGGGCACTCAGGTTGGCTGTTGTCACTTCAGAGGCACGTGTGTTTAGTCCTGTTACGGCACGAAAACTGATGCCTTTCTGCTGTGCCACTTCCACAGTCTCGTCGTTTGAACATGATGCCAGCGTCAAAGCAGCCGCTGCGCACAAATAAATCATTTTGTTCATAATTAAAAAAAATTAAAATTAAAAAAATATTTGATTGATAACCTTTTGTATAATTTTTCAGATTCATTGCAGGGGAACATCTTTCGTCTCGTCCCTCCAACCGTCCACCGTGACATCGAACTTTTCCGAGTCTTTCAGGTCCACGTTCTTGTCATCAGTGCCCCACTCGCTGACCGTCACACCGAAGCGTATCAGACCGCCCAAGACGGGTTGCGCCTTGGCAGGGTCTTTGCTTGCATCCCAGTCCGTACCCGGATCCATGGGGTCAACTTTTCCGGCACCATTGGTGAAGTCGAGCGTATAAACATACTTCTTGCCCTTTTCCCATTCAAATGATACTGGTACGGCAGCCCAAGCATAACCGCCAACCTTATCGGGATAAACAGTCGCTCCTAACTTCATCTGGATATTTACCAAAACGGATATGTAAGAACCTACGACGGCATTTTGATCTGCCGGATTTAAAGATAATGGTATCTCAAAACCACCTCCGGATTGCTTTCCGTCCCAAGCCTTCACTATATAAGGCAACGCAATGGCATTGCCTGCTTTTCCCATAATGGATTGGGCAGTTTCCGTTAAATCTATCGGTGTATCATAAGTGGTCTCATAGCACTTGAATGCCCCATTATCATGCCATTTTTCATTTTTGAAATCAAAATCACCTCCTCCCAACGCGCTGTATATGCGGATACCTTTCACCTTGTAGGCATAGTTTTTATTTTCATTTTTGGCACTGATTTGGATTTGAGCAAGCGCATGCTTCATTTCTAATGGTACGCCCACTTTTCCGTTGGCGGCTTTCGTTCCCGTCACGTTGCTGACATAGGTCATGTCTTCCTGCTTGGCAATATCATCGTTAATGGTGACATTTCTCATCCATTGCTCCGTAGAACTGGTGAAATCACGGGTACCGCTCCAGTTGCCAGAAAGCACCGTGAAAGTCAATTCACCGGTTTCTGGCCAATAATAAGGTTTGGCAGAGTTAAAGAACCCTGTACCGTCCTTTTGGTATATGATATTGTCAAGGTACAGGTTTGTTCCTTGATAAGCCGTCACGCAGAGGGTATTCAAATTACTAACGTCAGCCACCACGCCACGGGTATTCGTACCCATCATGCTGCGAAAGCTGATAGCATTCTCCTGCGCTTGTTCCACGACCTCGTCGTTGGAGCATGAAGCCAGCATCATCGCAGCAGCCGCACATATATAAATAGATTTGTTCATATACTTGTATTTTTACTTTTCTGTTCCACTTGTTCTCTGCTTAGCTCATCGGCAAGCTGATGTGAACTTCCTCCCAGTCCTTTACGGTAGGCTGCAAGCCTCCGCCGCCGGTGATGGGTTTCGGAAGCGGCAGTTTGTCGATCACGATGACGATGTGCGTCGGATCCTGTGCCGGATCATGCAGCTGGCCGGTCACGTCCGCCTCGAAGTAGTAGGTGTTGCCGTCTGACATCAGCGCGTAGATCATCAGCTTGTGCTCTCCGGCTTCCTTCGGGCAGTGTCCGAAGAAGCTCAAATCGCCCGTCAGCATAGTCTTGTCCTCGTTGGCGCATACCTCGAACGGGATGGTCACCTTCTCAGTTGTCAGCTCGTCAATTCCTGCCAGCCAGCCGCCAGCCATGCCCGTCAGCGATGCGCTAAGGGCACTTACGTGACGCAGGTTCTCCACGTTCCTGACCTCCACCGAGCAGGTGTTCACCCGTGGCTTCGGGGTCAGGACGATCCGCCTCACGCCGCTCGCCGGGCTGATGTCCAATCTCTCGGCATGGTCGCTCCACAGGGCTTCAGGCTCCAGCACGCTGCGCTCCTCTTCCGCGCCCCGTGCCAGCGGAGCCGTCTCCGACCGGGTGGTCAGTGCGCCGCGCAGTGAACGGGTGTTGCCCGTAGTCACCTCGAAGGTCTCCATGCGCTCCTTGTTTTGGATGCGGTGCGTCTCCTTGTCGCTGTTCACACAGAGGGCGTCGTACACGCCCTCCGGGACGATGATGGTGCCGCCCTCGCGCTTGGTGAACTCGTAGCGCATAGGTTCGGAGCCGTCCTCCGGATAGAGGTAGAGGCTCATCGTGGCAGGGTGCGCGTCGGGGGCTTCCGTCCAGTCGAACACAACCTCCACGTTCGCCGAGTGCGGATGGTCGTAGCACAGGTCCTTGTGCTCACAGGCCGTGAGCAGGGGAAGCAGCATTACCGCCAGACATCCTGCGACTGCCTTACGCAATTCCTTGTATATCCGTATATGTGTCATTTCGTTCCTCCTTTCTTGCTATTCTGATTGCCGTTTCCCAGCAACCAAATAAGTGAGATTTCAGCCCGGGTCGGGCCGAACCAGTGGCGCTGTTTTGTCTCTTTGTACACGTAGCAATCGTCCTCCGGCTCATATACCTTGTACTTGCCGCCACCGTAGCCGATACCGAGACCGAAGTCTATGTTCAGACGCTTGGCGACAGGCAGCGAATAACCGTATTCCAATCCGAAACCGTAGTTAAAATCGCTCAGGTAGCCCTTGCCGCCCGTTTCGAAGTCGTAGGTCAGCCCCTGCGCGTACACGCCCACATGATGTCCTTGCAAAGGCTTCTCGGCCGCCTTACTTCCGAAGTACTTGCGCACTTCCAACTCACCGCCGTAGATGCGCCAATAGCGGTGCTTTGAATCCTTGCTCCACCATGCGTACATCCAGTCACCGCCGACGCTCCAGCCACCACCGAGATAGACCTCCAGTCCCACGTTCGGAACAAGGGCTGCATCATAGAGCAGGTTCGTTTTGACCGCCATATAAAAAGGTCTCTTTTCCATTTCTTCGTTCGTGTTATCCTGCGGAATCGTCTCGTCCTCCTTGTTATAAAGCGTGGCGGTCGTTTCAAGCTCCTTCCCGGCGGTGTCCACCGTGTCATCGGGGTTCATCACATTGTCGACTGCCTGTTCGGGTGCCGGCTTCAATTCGGCCTGTGCCGATTCGGGTTTGGGCTTCACGCGCTCGATGCGTTCCATCTCGCACACCACGAGTGCACCGCTGCGTAAGCTATCGAACAGGTTCTCCTTCATGTATTGCCATGCGCGACCGCCGGCAAGGTTCATGAGCTGTCGTTTACGTCCGTCCACCACCTTGCCCTCGCGTACCACCCACTCGGGTGTGTCGCGGATGATGGCGATTGCCTTGTCACGCCAAGGCACATCGGTATGTCCGAGCTTTTCAGCCAGTTCGCTCCAGCCCTCTCCCTGCGGTTGGAGTGCAAAGATGCTGTCGGGCAGCGAAAGGTTGTCTTTTAAATAATCCCGTAAATCCTCACCGCGTTTCCGGGCGAGTTCCTTGTTGTACTTCGTGTTGCCATCAGGAGAGGCGGACGCTTGGATAAGGATGCGCCTGAGCACCACCGCCGGGTCGGCTCCCAGAGAACGGATACTGTCGCCCAGTGCCGCAAGGTGCCGGTCGTTGTCCATGTACGGAAGCTCCAGCCGTGCGCTTACCGTGCGGTAGTAGATCGTGGTGCGGAGGCTGTCCGACACGATACCCGCTTGCGCCTTTCCGGCGAGCAGTGCCGCCAGCAGCAGGGACGGAATGATTTTTTTTCTCATATCGTATTTTTTAATTTATTAATTCTCATGTGTCATCGCCCGGTATTTTTCGGCTGATTTATTATCTTATTGGTTTGCAGGGTTTTACCCCCCCCGAAAATTCTTCCGTGGCGGCGTGGTCTTCGAGCGAAACGCTTGACAGCCGCGACCGAAGCTCGTCGAGCATATCCCGGAACACTCCGCAAACCCGACAGCTGTCTGTCTCGCACGAGCACTGGACGCAGGGGAGAACCGTGCGACAGCAGTCCATGCGGAAGTTGCCTTCCAACGCACGCACCACCTCCAACATCGTCACCTCCTCCGGTGCACGGCTGAGCATGAAGCCCGGTCTTGTTCCTCCGCATTGTGAGCGCAGGATGCCTGCCATCACCAACCGTCGCAACGCCGGCGAGAGGGCACGCACGTTCATGTGGTAACGCGCCGCTATCTCGGGGGCATTGAGCCAAACATTGTTGTGCCAGCCCCATACAAGGTAACGGCAGGCGATTAGCCCGTATCGTGTG